>Ga0134094_1002323_pt1 | contig 16354 bp, 13 predicted proteins | sample 5_1taG_FD_94458 | JGI IMG/M metagenome (GOLD analysis project Ga0134094, IMG submission 94458) | Switchgrass degrading microbial communities from high solid loading bioreactors in New Hampshire, USA - 5_19_20_110_A1 metaG | ecosystem: Engineered > Bioreactor > Semi-continuous > Anaerobic >... | reverse complement strand
GCAGGGGTGCGTGGATTGAAACCTCCCCGGGAAGATGACCGTCTTCACCGACCCGCACGTCGCACCCCGCAGGGGTGCGTGGATTGAAACTATATCAGCGCCGCCGCCACGGCCCCGCCCGCAAGTCGCACCCCGCAGGGGTGCGTGGATTGAAACATTATTTTACCTCCTCCTTTTTTGCGGGGTTGTGATCGTCGCACCCCGCAGGGGTGCGTGGATTGAAACGAGGATGACGGTCGGGAACTTGATATGTACGATTAGTCGCACCCCGCAGGGGTGCGTGGATTGAAACGGTAGGGGCGGCCTGAGCAAACAGGAGGTGATTGAGTCGCACCCCGCAGGGGTGCGTGGATTGAAACATTCTCAGAGCTGAGCGAAAAAGCTAAAAGAAGAGGTCGCACCCCGCAGGGGTGCGTGGATTGAAACTGTTTGTTCCAATTATATTATACCAGACTCCTCTGGTCGCACCCCGCAGGGGTGCGTGGATTGAAACCTAAAATTTTGCAAATAGAAATCTCGAAGTCGCCCGTCGCACCCCGCAGGGGTGCGTGGATTGAAACTGAGCAGGAACCCCAGCGGCTCCTGGGCATCGTGTGTCGCACCCCGCAGGGGTGCGTGGATTGAAACACTCGCAGTGACGTTGCGCCAGAACCTGTTTCTCCGTCGCACCCCGCAGGGGTGCGTGGATTGAAACTGTATATTCTGGTATTCTTCTCCATTGAATCCGCTGTCGCACCCCGCAGGGGTGCGTGGATTGAAACAACATGGTGGTTCCAACCAATGATCCCGAATTGGGTCGCACCCCGCAGGGGTGCGTGGATTGAAACCCTCTGCGCATCGGCTTCGATGTCCCGATCCACCGCGTCGCACCCCGCAGGGGTGCGTGGATTGAAACCCCGGCCTTGTGACCGGCACCCCGTAGGGGGTGGGTCGCACCCCGCAGGGGTGCGTGGATTGAAACCCGTGACAATCATCGTGGTGCCTAAGGCGGTAAGGTCGCACCCCGCAGGGGTGCGTGGATTGAAACATACCAACAGCAGCTAGTATTAACAAGCCCACAGTCGCACCCCGAAGGGGTGCGAGGATTGAAACTCCCCGTTCGTTAGAACCACTAATACACAGTGACCTTTTGTACTTTTTTCGGTGGTGAGTCATACAGGTGCCCTTTAGAAAGATCAATGTCTATTATCGTGCTTGAATAGATTGCTTATGGAGATGCATTTTGGATATGTACACGAGTATTTGCAGGAAATCAGCGAATTATGAAGAAAAATGACTAATAGTATCAAGCAGTCTTGTCGAAACTGGGAGGGAACGGCGTGGAAGATTTACTACAAGCCAGCGCCATAAGTAGTGAGTCTTTGAATGTTCAGCTGCTTACTCCACTACTGATGCATGGATGGCAGAAAACCATTATTGATAGGAATGGCAAACCGCAGAATCGGGCGGCCTGGGCGGAAACTCGAGCGCTATCTTTTAAGGGAGTACTTCGATATTGGTGGCGTGCTGCTCAGTGTACGACCGATTCTTTATTAACAAGGGAAATAGCCCTATTTGGAGGAGTTAAGTCTGGTTCAGAAAGTGGTAGACGCTCTCCAGTAATCCTGCGTTTTGACTATCAGCAAGATAACAGTCTATTTGCCATGCTGCCACACCGGAAAGAGTCATTTAAAACTGTGGGCCTGAAACCTGGCCAGAGGCTCAAACTAACTGTTGCAGTCCAAAAAAAGGAAAAGCACCAGCTTGGCTTTTACATATCCACCGTTAAACTGGCTTTGGCATTAGGTGGCTTTGGTCAGCGTGCTCGGCGTGGTCACGGATCTTTTCAGTTATTAGGAAAGCCATGGGAGGACATAGCCCAGTTTAAACAGGACGTTGTCAGCTTGATTCAGCAGCTAGGACAAGGCATCTTGTTACATCGGACGTCTGCTGAATCTGAGAAATGCGTCCTTCGATTAGGTCATGGTGAGACTCCTCATCCCACTATCCGCCATGTTTGGATAGGCCGGGGTAGTTCAGATCCTGAAAACGTTCTTCGAATTATCAGCAATGCAGGACATGTAGTTATGAGCAAGCTCGGTTCTGGAGGCCGTGATCAGTATTTACTAGGTATGGCTAGGTCAGGCCGACAGGCTTCACCACTGCATGGCACTGTAAGACAAATCGGAAGGCAATTCTATCCTGTGGTGACAGAAGTGATTACACAGCCTGATGAGTTGCTAAGCAGACAGTATAAAGAGCAGAGGGATGCGTTTTTACAAGCGATGGGGGTGAGGCCTGATGAGTAAAGGGACATTGCTGTTGTTAAGCTTAGGTCCAGTCCAGTCCTTCATAGCTTCGGCTCGGAAGACAGAGGATTTGTGGAGTGGCAGTTATATCCTATCCTATATGACAGAAAAAGCCATAGCATTAACTCAAGAGCAAGCCGAGAAACAACAGCTAACCGTAGAGTTAATTTTTCCTGCTGCAGCGGAAATCAACCTCGATCTAATGGTGGCAGCGTTCCCAAATAGGCTGCTGTGCCTAGTTCACGGCGATCCCGATGTAACTGCTCGGTTGGCTGGTGCTGTAGAATCCAAGCTATATGATTGTTTTGAGAAGATCTGTTCCTTTGGAGTTGAAGAAGTCTTCTCTCAGTCCAACATCGATCTAGATGCTCTCAAGGCTGTGGTAAAGGATCAGGCTCAGGGCTTCTTTGAGGTGTTTTGGGCTGTAGAACCGATCCGCGAGGATGGTTATGAATCCGCTCGCCGGAAGTTGGAAGCTCGTTTAGCTGCGGTTAAAAATAACCGAAAATTTGATCCTCATGAACAAGACGGAATTGTATGTACTGTTTGCGGGGAGCGCGATGCCCTTCACGATCGACCCTATAGTCCTACTGCTAGAATTGGCGCCATGCGCTATCAGCTGAGGTCTACATGGGCTAAACGCAGTAGGAAGTATCGTTCAACTGGACAAACGCAAAGTGAGAGGGACGATGGAGGCCGTATCCGGGATAGTGAGTTTTTATGTGGAATCTGTCTGGGCAAACGCACTGCCCGGGAGTTTTTTGGCGAAGTCCGTAATCGTTACTATGAGCCCTTTCGTTCCACTGTGGATATTTCTCATCCCAGAACATACTATTCCATTCTAGTTATGGATGGCGACGATATGGGTCAATGGCTTTCGGGGGACAAGGGCCAGTTTTCAGATCCACCTGGAACAGTGGAGTATCATCAGATGATTAGCAAAAGATTGGCATACTTTTCGGGAGGAGTAGTACCTCAGTTGGTGACAGATGCCGGCGGCTCATTGGTCTACGCCGGCGGTGATGACGTCCTTGCCCTCACACCGGTTATCAACAGCTTCAGACTGGCTGGCAGCTTAAGGGCAGCTTTTTCTGATCCCAAAGTTGGTTTACATGAAGAAGCCACTGCTTCGATGGGGATGGTCATCGCGTATATGAGGGCTCCTTTGGGACAAGCCCTTGAGCAGGCACGTCAGATGGAGAAGAAAGCCAAAAGCTATGTTCATCCCCATACCAAAAAGCCCAAGGATGCTTTAGGTGTTTCCTTAGTAACTAACAGTGGGGAAATCCGAGAGTTTGTCTTACCTTGGATGTTGAATGGCGGCCCCTATCAAGAAGACTCTATATACAATCTGGTTGAGCTCATGGAAGAATGTGTCAACCTACTGGAACATGAGTTGTCGCCTACCTTTATGTTCCAGCTGGCACAGGCCTTCCTACCTCTTGTAAACCAGCATGGTAAATTACCCCAGGAGCACGATAAGCTTCTTCAATTGGAGTTGCGACGGCTGTTGCAGCGTTCCCTTCTCAAACCAACTAAGGAAAAAAAGGATTTGGTGGACAGGTTGTGTCCTCGCTTAATGAACGTGCACAATGTGATTGGCTCTACCTTGGAGTTTATCCATTGGTTGGAATCTCTAAAGTTCTTCCGGAAGATGAAGAGGGGGGGTCGGGATCAGGATGAGACTAGTGCTTAGACCTGTTGATACCTTCGTCTTCCGCAATCACAAATCGTTTATGGCAGGCGTTGATACCAGTGTTTCCGGATTCTTTCCTCCTAGGCCGGGGACTGTCTATGGAGCCTTGCGCAGTGGGTACATTCACCAACACAGTGATTTTGAGACCTTTGCACAAGGTACTGATTCTCAACTCCGCTACTGGATGGGCAGTCCTGACGTCGTCGGCGAGTTCTCTCTCAAAGGCGTTTTCTGGCAGGACGATGAAGATGTGGTATTGCCTTTGCCTCTGGATTGTCAAGTGGTTGCCGAGGATGGAGGAGAACAAGCATTGCCTTTAGCCCTAACCTGGGAAACGGAAAGCACAGGATGGGGTTCGGATTGGCAAGAATACCGATTGTACGGTCGGGTTTTCAAAAAATCAAACAGTCCGGCACAGGGCTTTGTTTACCGCCGGGATTTAGAGCGAACTTTAACAACAGAACTATCCTCTATCTCCGTTTACCGTCAGAACAAATGGTTGACAAAGGAGCCTAGAGTGGGCATCGCCCGCGATACCGTCTCCAGGCAGGCCAAAGAAGGTATGTTTTATTCCATGGAACTACTGCGGTTTCATAGTACTCACGTAACGGAACCTCCTGCAATGGTGTGCTATCTGCGGAAAGCACCTGACTTCTCTGATGTTAAATACATCTCTCTAGGTGGCAAACAGAAACCATGGATTGTTGAGGAATATGCAGATAGTGATTTATGTTCGGTTCCTCCTGGGGACATTGTTAAGGCTGTAGAAAATACCGGAATTGCTCGCTTGATCCTTTTGTCCCCGGCAATCTGGTCGAAGGGATCGCGCCCTGGTTGTTGGGATCCGGAAACGGATCAGCTGAATATCGCTGGTGTGAGTTATACAGTGCTCACCGCTGCAGTCGGTCAGCCGGTTGTAGTGGGAGGATGGGATATTGTTCGGCAAAGGCCAAAACCGAGGAAGTTCGCCGTGCCTGCTGGTTCGGTGCTTTATCTCCGGGTAGATGCCGGTACTGCCCGGCATTTGGTAGAAAACCTGCACATGGCCAATTTCAGCGATGAGCTTGCTTATGAAGGTTACGGATTAACTTGGATCGGGTCAGCAACTGTGAGCGAAAGGGAGGAGATGTAGGTGTTTTCAATTGTCAGACCATTTATCCTTTATGCGTTATCTGCCGTCCATGCGGGCAGTGGCAGTGAGATCGGTGTGGTGGATTTGCCTATTCAAAGAGAACGGCACACCGGCTATCCCAAGATCGAGAGTTCATCTTTAAAAGGGGCACTTAGGGCATCCCTGGTTCATGATGCTCCCAAAGAAATGGTTGAGCTCGTTTTTGGCAGTGAACCTAAGGACGAACGGGAAACCACCGAGAATACCAGTGGAGACAGTGTAGCGGCAGCCATCTCATTGGCGGATGCACGCATTCTGCTTTTTCCCGTTCGTTCGCTGCGGGGAGTATTTGCTTGGATCACCTGTCCACATGTGCTTCAGCGGCTCAACTATGAACTGGGGATATACAAAACCGGGCTGCCTACCCTGCCAGTTCCCCCGGAGAACACTATCTCGTCAGAACGGTTGTTTGTTGGCGGATCTCAGAAGGTTGTCTTAGAAGAATACACCTATTCAGTAGAGATGGACGAAACCACAAAAATACTGGCTCAACGTTTGGAGACGCTCCTATTTGCCAGTACTTCTATTCAGAACAGGCTAGCTGATCGGCTGATTATTCTGCCTGATGATGAGTTCAGCGAATTTGTTCAGCTTTCTACAGAACTCAATGCCCGTGTTCGTATTGATTCCGCAACTGGTACAGTTACAGATGGCGGTTTGTGGTACGAAGAAAACCTACCACCGGAATCGGTTCTGTATTCCTTTATGTTCATCGGTGAGCCCCGTCGACAATTGGATAACTTTACTACCGTCGCGGACGTAGAGCAGTTTGTACGCAGTGAGCGATACTGCCCCAGTGTGTTCCAATTGGGTGGTAACAGCAGTCTGGGCCGAGGTATGCTCAGACGCATTTGGATGGAGGGTGATCAGTGATGCCGCGCGCAGCTATTGAAAATGGTCGAGCCGCTTATGCCTATGATCTGGTGGCCAACTTCGTGCAGAAGAGCAGTCCCGACTCTCAGAAAGAGTATCGGGCTTATGTCAAAAAACTACCTGCCATGATCAAGACCAACGGTCTAGGTCAAACTCTGGCTTTCTACTATGCTAAAGCTGGCACTCATCGGCAGGTATATGAGCAGATTGCCGGCTGGATTCAGAAAAACCACGGTAATCTTGTACCTGGTGATGATTTCATCGAAGCAGTAGTCAAGCTGGACAGCCAGGACTACCGGCTGATTGCCACCGAAGTCATCGCTTTAGTCACTTGGATGCGCCGCTTTGCCGATGGGATGATCGATGTCAAGTCTAATTCTGAGGGTGAACGTAATGCAATACCATCCTAGAGATACAGCAGAGATCTTTGCGAAGGAAATACAGAGGCAGACCAAACGAGATGGTTCGGTGGACAAGCTTTTGGTTGACAATCCGTGGTATGTGGTACATTACTTCCAGACCAAGGCTCATAAACATCAAGAGAAACCAGGCCAGAAACCCCGGACTGATGATAAACCTCTTTCAGATCATAAGCGGCTGCATAGCTTGGCAGAGTGGATCGCCCCATCTGAAAGTAGTTGGCAGGTGGTAGACCAGTTTTTGGAACTCCAGTTTGCTGCGATGATTGATCTTGGCCAGTCCCACCATATTCGTGCCTATTCGGCCCGCTTAGAAGGCAAACTGGTTCATGGCCTCGGTGCCCAGCATGTGCGAGAGTCGTCCCTTACTCTGCATCCTGTTTATGGGATCCCCTATCTACCCAGCTCCAGCATTAAGGGAGTGGTGCGTAATTGGGTTTTGAACGCCTTTTTTGGCGGTGATGAAACTAAGCTGAGCAGTGATGAATTAAGCGAAATCCAGGAGAATGTTCGCTCACTGATGATGAGCATTTTTGGCACCCAAGAGGTGGAGGGCCGAGTTCATTTTCACGATGTTTTCTTTCCCCAATATAGCATTCGACCTGATGTACTGACTGTTCATTTTAAGGATTACTACGAGGGTAAACGCCAAGCAGCTACTGATGACCAATCTCCTGTTCCGGTAAGCTTCTACAGTGTTCAGGACGTGCAGGGTGTGTTTTATTTGTCCGTAGACCAGAGCACCGCAGGGGGAGAGGAGCTTATTGAAACAGCTGGTGCGTGGCTGGGCAAGGCTTTGACTGAACTAGGAATCGGCTCAAAAACAGCTGTGGGTTATGGTTGGTTTGTCGATGTGCAGGATATTACTGAAACTCGAATTGAAGCCCATCTAATGCGCAGGCAGCAGGAGCGTGTTAGGGCGCAAGAGGAAGCTCGTATGCGTGCTGAGGAGGAAGCTAGGATACGGAAAGAGCGGGAAGAACAGGAGCGGTTTGCGGCTCTGTCTCCAGGGGAACAGTTGGCAGAGCAGATTAATAAGCTGACGATGTGCGAGCGAGACCAAGAATTGAGTAAAGGCCAATTCTTTTCTGAACTGGACCAACTTGACGGAGAGGAAAAGGTAAAAGCGGCTGAGGCGCTTAAAGAGTACTGGAAAGCCACCGGAGACTGGTACCGGCCTAGCAAGAAGCAGAAGCTTAAGAATCAGGTGATCCAGGAAATACTGCAGGCGCGGGGGAGAGTTTGAGGTGTGTGCGACCTTAATAGGTTTCATGGGGACTGGAAATTACCGATACTCTCAGTATGTGGTCAACGATGAGACAGAAGTAAGAACCCCTTATGTCACTGTGGCCTTAGCCAAAGTTAAACGTCCTTCCCGAATATTAATGTTCATGACCGCAGATGCCAAGAATCAGCATTACACTGCGTTTCAAAATGAGCTGAGAGTCAAAGGTTGTGGGGATATCTCGCTTGATATAGTGGATGTTCCTCTTGGCAGAAACGAAGGTGAGTTGTGGGTCATTTTTCGCCGAATTGTGGAGAATGTAGAACCTGGAATGTCGGTTATTTTTGACATTACCCATGGATTGCGTTCCTTTCCCATTTTAGGGATCTTGTCTTTGAGCTATCTCCAGTTCAGTATTGGTATAGACTTACAGGGTCTTTATTACGGAGCATATGATGTGGGTGTTGACACTGATCTGGTGAGCACTGACGGCTATTCTGTCAAACGAGTTCCCGTATTCGAGCTGAGTCCGTTTATCAGCCTTCTACCCTGGATGGCTGGAGTAAACGATTTTAACCGATATGGGGATTCACGGGAATTGGCCAAGGTCTTGCTTAAGGTAGGCGCCAGCAGCAAGATGGAAGAGCTTGCTGAGCGCCTGTCCGTTCTCTCTACCGCCTTAATGATCGGGCGCCCTGAGGATGTGGAGAAAAGTGTAGAGGATCTGGGGGCTTTTCAGAGTAAGAATCAAGCCCAGATGGCAGAGGAGATCCAGAGATGGGCCCAGCCTTTTGAGTTGGTGTCAGACAAAATCCTTAAGGAGTATCAAGAGCTGATGCAACCGGAACATCCCCTGGAACGACGGCTCGGCCTTGTAGAGTGGTACCTGAAACGGCAGCATATCTCTCAGGCTATGACTCTTCTACGGGAGACTATGGTTTCCAGAGTGATCTTGGTGCAGGAGGGTAGTTTGGAAAATGAGAATAAGCTGAAGTCAGTACGGGAAAGAGCTGAGCAGTGGCTGAACTCCCTGTGTTGCAAGACCTCACCACTTGGTAAGATCTGGAGGGAGATTGGTAATGTCAGGAACGATATAGCTCACTGTGGATTTAGGATCAATAGAATGAGATTGGGCAAGATTGTAGAAAAAGCAAACATTTGTTTTGAAGGTGCCAAAGTTGTGTTTTGGGAAGAGAGTTTGTGGGCTCTGGCCAAAGACTATGTTCACACCCCTTGATTATGCAAAACCGCTGGTATTGGCATCTCAAGACGAGAACGGTTGCGAGGTTCGGCTCCCTGTAGTTGAGGCTATAGGTAGCTGAAGGGATTAAGAACTTATTTTAGAATGCAAGCAGTGCTTTGAAGGCCTCAGCTTTTGGGAAAAGCGGTCGCGAAAGCAACGGATAGGGCGAGGCAATAATTAGTTGGTGGTGAAAACGGTGTTGAAATTCATCTCCGTATTAGGTAATAGGCCTTATGAAGAATGCTCGTATTACATGGATCATCAAGATAACAAAGCAAAAGAATCCCATTATGTTCAGTATTCTATATTAGAACTGCTGCAAAAGCAGGGAGTTGTTCCAGACAAAATAATCGTTCTAACAACGCAAGAGGCATATGAAAACAACTGGATAAAAAACATAAAAGCAAACAACGATTCTGGATTGGAGAGTATACTAAAGGAATTTTGCCAGTCTTCAGGGGCCGAAGCAAGAAACATAATGATCCCTGCAGGAAAAAATGAAGAAGAACTGTGGGAAATGTTCAATGTTGTTCTTAATTGCATCGATGAAGGTGATGAGATAATTCTTGATATTACACATTCATTTCGGTACATCCCTATGCTGACTTTCATTGTGCTCATCTATGCTCGAATAGTAAAGAAATGTACGATCAAAGATGTTTATTATGGAGCTTACGAGGCAGCTAAAAATGGCGATGCTCCCATCTATGTTCTTACTCCTTATGTTACACTATTTGACTGGATTATTGCCGTTGAACGCTATTTATCGACTGGTGACGCCGAGAGACTTATGGAACTGACCAAAACGGAAGCGGCCAAGATAAGTAGAGGTATCAGGAAAAGCATTCCGAGTGACGGTGAATTGGACAAACGGTTGTTGTTTAGGGAACCCGATACTCTAAGACTACTGGCAGAATCAATGCATTATTTTAGTGAAGTTATTCGGACTTGCAGAGGGCCGGAAATAACACAAGCTATTACAGACTTGAGGGAGAAAGTAGACTTGGTTGTTGAAAGTGCTGCTCATGAAAGAGTAAAACCGCTTTCCCCTATAATCGATCTTGTTAAGTACAGGTTTGACAGATTCCATACTGGCAGTAGCGTTTTGAACGCTATAGAATCTGCCAAGTGGTGTTTGGAGAAGCGAATGTATCAGCAGGGTTTCACAATCCTGCAGGAAGGACTGATATCTTGGGCTTGTGAACAAGAAGCGTTGGATATACAGGATGTGAATGAGAGGAAGAGAATTACTAGCGCAGCACACATCACAAGTAAGTCCAGTTTGGTGTCTGATGACCAGTATAAGGCTGTCTTCGGTATTATCAGCAGCATGAGTGCCATTCGAAACGACATCAATCATGCTGGATGGAGAAAAGATGCAGCGAAGATAACTAAATTCGAAGGTTTGTTACGGAAGTTTATTGCGGAGGCAGAAGCTGTATTCAACCCACACGATAATCTCTTTGAGAGTTCTAATCTCATTGACTCAGCTAGCAGATCAATGCTGTTGATTCTCTCCCATCCTATGACGGTAAAACAGCGCAAGGATGCGGAAGAGTCATTGAAGGTAACCAAATTTGTCGCCTTACCTGAGCATTTGGCTTTCCTCTGGTCTGATGTTCCCCCGGATTTAGATGATCTGGAGGAATACTTAGAGTCAATTAAACAGTGGGTTGTCGAAAACGGAAAACCAGGTGACTATGCTTTGGTGCAGGGTGATTTCGGCGCAACCACAGCACTTGTCAATCACTGCAGAGCTCATGGCATAGTCCCGGTTTATGCCACAACGCGTCGAAAAGCGGTTGAGAGAGTAAATGGTGAAAAGATCATTATTGAACGCGAGTTTGAACATGTACGTTTTAGGATATATCCGTGAGTGGACGTTGATCACCTAGGTCATCAAGTTGTTGGTTTTACTAGGTTGACAATGCTTGCATATAACCTTTGGATATGAGAGTATGCAAAAATGTTTGCGTTGGAACAATTTTGCTGTTGTCTATATAAGATTTTATTTCACTGCAGATAGATTTGAACTTATCAGCGTCATCCCATGCGACCGGTGTTTTCCGCCCCCTAATGTTTAAAGCTGCTGCTTTTACTTTTACGCTAGATCTAGTTCGTCCAAGCAGATTTGATACAAGAGAGACTGTAGTGGAACTGTAAAACCAGTTCAATGCTTCGATTTCAGCCTGATTCCATTTTCTATATGACTTCTTGGTCAACCCCATGTTGTAGGCTTGCTGTTGAACAGCTTTCTTGGTTCGTCCCAGATGTCGGGCTATAATCTTTGATGGAATATAACCCCAGTGGCAGCGCAAATAGTGCTTTTCAGCCGGCAGCCATATATCTCTCTTTGTATTACGCCAGGGATTCGGTTTGCCATAGACTGGCTTATGCACAGGATCATACATGGTGATATCAATTATTGTGATTACTGTGGGCCATTCCTGCTCTCTCGGGACCTTGGGGGGTCCGACAAGGGCAAAGTAGTTTCTGCAGTTATAGACTCGCTTGTCCAAAAATCTCTCAACTATTTCTGCGTTTTGCAGGTCGAGTTGAATCTGCTGGATTGCTTCTATTTCCGTACAGTTCCTAATCCTCTCGATATATCGTCTATGAGCATGCGGGCTTATGAAATAGGGCTCAGCGACTAGCTGCATTTCACTTACTCCTCAATCTATTGATACCTTGATCATGTATTCGATTATTCATTTGTGCATCCTGCCTGTATAGAAATCGAGAAACAAGCTGAATCAGGCTCGATTGATACTGAAAGGGATCTTACAAGAACCACATAGTGCGAACCCCAAGTGCACATTGTTTTCTTAGGAGGTTCGCACAGACGTATACGCTGCACTTTTGTGATGTAATGGCACATGTCAACCTTGATATACGGCAGGATTATTTGAGGTTCGCACAAATGCCTAGTAAGACGCTTTCAGGGACGTAATTTTAGGCATATAGAGTCGCACCCCGTGCGGGTGCGTGGATTGAAACATCATCTTTGTGTCTATCTATTTCCCGTCTGAAGCGTCGCACCCCGTGCGGGTGCGTGGATTGAAACGGTCGATGTTGGGTGTGTCACTACTGCGGCGATGAGTCGCACCCCGTGCGGGTGCGTGGATTGAAACCCCGTGCTCCCGGCGCCGACGGGAGCATACCCAATCGTCGCACCCCGTGCGGGTGCGTGGATTGAAACCCGGAAATTGTCCACCAAAATCTGCTGCACCGCCGTCGCACCCCGTGCGGGTGCGTGGATTGAAACGCTATTGCCCACAGGGTGTCGCCATAGCCAACCAGTCGCACCCCGTGCGGGTGCGTGGATTGAAACAAGGCTGTCAACAGTCTTTTTTCCAATACGGATGTTGTCGCACCCCGTGCGGGTGCGTGGATTGAAACAATAAATCCGAGGTCGTGGATTTCAAAGCCTGGGACGTCGCACCCCGTGCGGGTGCGTGGATTGAAACAATTCCCAACTCGCCTGCTCGCAGGCATCGTGTAGCGTCGCACCCCGTGCGGGTGCGTGGATTGAAACGTCTGCCGATCGAGAACGCCATCAAGCAAGCCGAGTCGCACCCCGTGCGGGTGCGTGGATTGAAACATCAACGTTTTTAGCCCTCAATTCTGCCACTATAGGTCGCACCCCGTGCGGGTGCGTGGATTGAAACCAAGCTCCACCACAGTTTCACCAATACCAACGGCTGGTCGCACCCCGTGCGGGTGCGTGGATTGAAACGCCGCCTGATACTCGGCTTCGGTCAAGGCCGCCTGGTCGCACCCCGTGCGGGTGCGTGGATTGAAACGGGACGGTTGGGACCTTGCTGACGTTGCCAGGGATGTCGCACCCCGTGCGGGTGCGTGGATTGAAACGACCAGGTACTCCTGCGCCTTCTGCTGCAGTTCTGGTCGCACCCCGTGCGGGTGCGTGGATTGAAACTGGATACTGGCCTCATCCCGCAAGGTGATTTCTAAGTCGCACCCCGTGCGGGTGCGTGGATTGAAACCGTACTCCTGCTCCATCTGAAACTTGAGTGTCGGGTCGCACCCCGTGCGGGTGCGTGGATTGAAACCTCTTCAGTGTATGGTTCCGGCTCGTCAGGGTCTATGTCGCACCCCGTGCGGGTGCGTGGATTGAAACCTGACTCCAGCAAAGGCAGACTCAAAATCAATCGGTCGCACCCCGTGCGGGTGCGTGGATTGAAACTGCAGCTCCCAATCCACTATGTCAGCCACTCTGTAGGTCGCACCCCGTGCGGGTGCGTGGATTGAAACCTGACTCCAGCAAAGGCAGACTCAAAATCAATCGTCGCACCCCGTGCGGGTGCGTGGATTGAAACTGTCTATTTAAAGCAAATAAAAAAAGACCCCGGGTCGCACCCCGTGCGGGTGCGTGGATTGAAACATCCGGATCGCCCTCGTGGGGCCGGCCTAGATAGTCGCACCCCGTGCGGGTGCGTGGATTGAAACGTTGGAGTCCGAACAAATGTTCGTGACGATTTAGTCGCACCCCGTGCGGGTGCGTGGATTGAAACTTCGCAGACAACGTGAAGTATTATGTCCGCACCGGTCGCACCCCGTGCGGGTGCGTGGATTGAAACTCACTATGGGCTGTTTGCCCCTCCGCACCTTGCTTGGTCGCACCCCGTGCGGGTGCGTGGATTGAAACCACCTGGCCGTATTCGGCACCGACGGCGAGTGCATGTCGCACCCCGTGCGGGTGCGTGGATTGAAACGCTCCAAAGCCCGTTATCATCCATGATTGTTCCAGTCGCACCCCGTGCGGGTGCGTGGATTGAAACTCAAAAGGAAATTCAAAAAGTTATTGACCGGGCGTCGCACCCCGTGCGGGTGCGTGGATTGAAACTCGGAGGAGGCTCTACCGTACCTGGTAGACACACAGTCGCACCCCGTGCGGGTGCGTGGATTGAAACTCGGGGAAGCCGAAGGATACGACTTGGAAGATCCAGTCGCACCCCGTGCGGGTGCGTGGATTGAAACCCTGTTATACTTTTACCACCTCCTTAAATTCTTTGTCGCACCCCGTGCGGGTGCGTGGATTGAAACGGAGCGAATGGATTAAAAATAAATGAACTCGAAGAGTCGCACCCCGTGCGGGTGCGTGGATTGAAACTAATATAGAACCTTCTGCTATCATATCCCCCACAAGGTCGCACCCCGTGCGGGTGCGTGGATTGAAACGGAGCGGTACGGGTAGGGAATCATTACAGATAATGTCGCACCCCGTGCGGGTGCGTGGATTGAAACGACAAGGACTCGCAGAACAAAGCAGACTTCGCTATGTCGCACCCCGTGCGGGTGCGTGGATTGAAACCATATATCGAATAAATTAACCTCCTACAATGCAGTCGCACCCCGTGCGGGTGCGTGGATTGAAACGTATAGCGTTGAGTTCGTCATCGTCCTGGCGAATATGTCGCACCCCGTGCGGGTGCGTGGATTGAAACGCCGATATTACGAAGAGCTGGTGCAAGCAGGAGCGTCGCACCCCGTGCGGGTGCGTGGATTGAAACACATGTGAGGGCTGCGGTGAGGTGTATCACATGGGTCGCACCCCGTGCGGGTGCGTGGATTGAAACTTTTAATCTTTGTTTAGCTTCTTTATAGGTGTATGTCGCACCCCGTGCGGGTGCGTGGATTGAAACCGTTCGATATTGAGACCAGTGGCCTAGACCCTCTGGTCGCACCCCGTGCGGGTGCGTGGATTGAAACATAGTGCTCCTGCAGGGTCCGGATGATGTCCAGAGTCGCACCCCGTGCGGGTGCGTGGATTGAAACTTCGATAGCTGCCTCTACCTCTTCCGTGTATATCGTCGCACCCCGTGCGGGTGCGTGGATTGAAACGTCTGCCTGTCTGTGCTGTAGCGGGCATAACCAACGTCGCACCCCGTGCGGGTGCGTGGATTGAAACGTCTGCCTGTCTGTGCTGTAGCGGGCATAACCAACGTCGCACCCCGTGCGGGTGCGTGGATTGAAACTTCGTTTTTCTTTGTCCACTTTCAACCTGATTGTGTCGCACCCCGTGCGGGTGCGTGGATTGAAACCATATCCTGAACCCAGAACGTAGCACTCCAGGCATGTCGCACCCCGTGCGGGTGCGTGGATTGAAACGCCAATCTCCATTTTTTTACCTCCATTATTTTTATGTCGCACCCCGTGCGGGTGCGTGGATTGAAACAACACGGACTACTATATTATAGGAACCTATCAAGGTCGCACCCCGTGCGGGTGCGTGGATTGAAACGATGACCTACGAGCGAAGTTGTCTGAATGGAATATGTCGCACCCCGTGCGGGTGCGTGGATTGAAACGCCGATGATGTAGAAAAGCACGTTGATGAGTTTCGTCGCACCCCGTGCGGGTGCGTGGATTGAAACGGTGATGTTTAGGGCTACGATCTCGGCGAGTTTACGTCGCACCCCGTGCGGGTGCGTGGATTGAAACTGTCCGAGTGCATTGGATGGGCGCAGAAGGGGTTGGTCGCACCCCGTGCGGGTGCGTGGATTGAAACTTCGTAGCTACGGAAACAATAATCGTGATTGGTAAGTCGCACCCCGTGCGGGTGCGTGGATTGAAACTGCCATGGTATCACTCCTCTATGTGCTTTGTGGCCGTCGCACCCCGTGCGGGTGCGTGGATTGAAACGCGGTGGTTCGTTCCAGTATTCCCTACATGGAAGTCGCACCCCGTGCGGGTGCGTGGACGGCTGTTGCTGAATCCATGCTGTGTCTGCAGTTAATCGCCGAAAGCCAATTGCAATTTCCCCAACAATGACATATAATGGATTCAGACTCGAACGGACGTGCGATCGAGTTGTTGGAATTGACACAGCATGACGATCATTAGAAGCCTAAGAGATTACTGGAGGAACTTGCGGGACTAAGTTAATATGTCAAGTATCCCTTGGTGAAAGGCAAAATAAACGCCCTGTGAAGGGAATAATAGCAGACAGAAAACGAGTCTGCGGAAAAGGCGGTGGAAAAGTGAAGCGGATAGCCATTGTAACTGACAGTGCTGCGAGTGTGCCTCCAGAGCTGGCAAGAGAAGTTGGGCTGGAAATTGTGCCAATGGGGATTCAAATAGGCAACCAGTTCCTCCGTGAAGGTATCGACATGACAACTGAGGAATTCTACAGACAGCTTGAGGAAAAGGAAAACATCACTACTTCTCAGCCTTCCCCAGGAGACTTCCTCGACGTCTACAACAGACTCGTGGGCAAGGCTAAAGAGATAATATCGATTCACGTCACTTCCAAACAGAGTGGAACTGTTAGAGTCGCTGAACTCCTGAAAGAACATATACCCATCCGCATCACCGTGGTTGATTCGGAATCAGCGAGCATGGGGCAGGGATTTATTGCACTCGCTGCAGCTAGAGCCGCTCTTCTGGGCAAGAGCCGGGAAGAGATTCTGGAAATCATC
>Ga0134094_1002321_pt1 | contig 16364 bp, 16 predicted proteins | sample 5_1taG_FD_94458 | JGI IMG/M metagenome (GOLD analysis project Ga0134094, IMG submission 94458) | Switchgrass degrading microbial communities from high solid loading bioreactors in New Hampshire, USA - 5_19_20_110_A1 metaG | ecosystem: Engineered > Bioreactor > Semi-continuous > Anaerobic >... | reverse complement strand
TCTTATTATCATCATTAAGCCTCATGTAAAATGCTTTTATGTCTTTGGGATAATTGATGACAAACACAGGCTTTTTCATGTATTGCTCTGTCAGATACCGTTCATGTTCGGTCTGAAGGTCAAGGCCCCATTCTACAGGATACTGGAACTCTTTTCCACTCCTTTTCAGTATCTCAATTGCTTCTGTATAGGTAACAGCCCCGAATTCGGAATTAAGGATTGAGTTAAGCCTGTCAAGAAGACCGGTATCTATGAATTTATTGAAAAATTCCATCTCTTCCTTTGCATTCTCAAGGACATAGCTTATCAGATAGCGGATCATATCTTCGGCAAGTTTCATGTCGTCATTGAGGTCCGCAAATGCAATCTCAGGCTCAACCATCCAGAACTCAGCCGCATGTCGGGTAGTATTGCTGTTTTCGGCACGGAAAGTGGGACCGAAAGTATATACTTTGTCAAAGGCAAGAGCAAAGGGCTCCACCGCGAGCTGGCCGCTTACAGTCAGGTTTGTGTGCTTTCCGAAGAAATCTTCGGAATAATCAACCTCACCTTTTTCATTTCTGGGAGGATTTGATATATCCAGCGTTGTTACCTGGAACATATCTCCTGCGCCTTCGCAGTCACTGCTCGTTATGATCGGGGTATGAACGTAAACAAATCCTCTTTCCTGGAAGAATTTATGGATTGCATATGACAGGATCGAACGGACCCTGAAAACAGCTGAAAAGGTATTCGTCCTTGGCCGCAGATGGGCAATTGTCCTTAAGAATTCAAATGAGTGGCGCTTTTTCTGTAATGGGTAGTCAGGAGGACAGGTTCCTTCAACCTCCACAGATGCTGCCCTGACTTCAAAGGGCTGTTTTGCCTCGGGAGTCAGCACCACGGTTCCCGTTACCTTAATTGCGCTTCCTACGCCAAGTTTCCTTATCTCATTGAAATTTCCCAGGCTGTCATCAAAAACAACCTGAAGGTTTTTGAAAAATGTGCCGTCATTTATTTCTATAAAACCGAACGATTTTGTATCCCTGATTGTACGTACCCAACCACACACAAAAACTTCCTGGCCTTCAAGTTGCCCGAAAGTCGAATATAACTCCCGAATTTCAGTCCTTTTCATATATTAATCATCTCCATAATATTAATCTTGAGTATTTTTCTATGCATTTTCATTAAATTATAAACATTAAATATGCATTATTCAAGAGGTGCCGCATGACTTAGGCGCCATAATGGTGAATTTGTGACTGATAGAATCTGCAACAGGTCATAAAAATGAATTCAGGGATTGATAATGACCAGCAGGACAAGAATTAAAACAATTGCGGCAATTATTCCTATTATCCACTTTGTGCTGTTGTCAAGCTTTCTGAGCAATTCATGGCTTTCCGCAACCAGACCCTCGTCACTGAAGGACGGATCTGCAAGGATTTCCTCGTCATTTATGTTCCGTACCGTTTCAAGCAATTCCCTTGCCTCTTTGGCCCTTTCTTCCGGGACAAACAAATCAATGCCGTATGCCGTATTCCCCATCAGAACTGTCAAAAAATCACCGGATTCCCTGTGTCTTCTTATAACCGGTATGCCTGACGTTTTTAGAAAAGATTCGATTATATCAGCCTCAAAATTGTCGGATGCCGTAATAAAAAGCTCCATACCCTCAGGAGGCTTTGGCTCTTTTGCTCTCGTATACGGAAACATATCGATTTCCCCTTAACCTGCAGGATTATTTCTGACAGTGCCTGTCAGCGGATTTTATTTTTACAATAATAATCATAATATATCCAAATGGTTATATCCATATCAAATTCAGTACCAACGCAGGAATTACTTATTTATGAGCTGCTTTGCAAACTCATATTCTTCAGCCATCATATCCCTTGCTTCATCTATCATGTTGTTCCAGTTTTCTTCAATCCAGTCGATATAAGTCTTGAGATTATCTTTGTAGGACATTTTGTTTTCTCTTATGGAATTGCTGTAGTACAGCCAAAAGGCGGGTTTTGCAAGAAGAGACATGGCTTCGGCATTAAACAGGCATATTTGTTCCTTTGTCGCATTCTTTCTTCTCACAGGGCTGGCGTTGGCCGAAATGGTTTCACAGATATTCTCGATTATGTTTTTGGGGAATTTGAATTTGGACAGAAGCTCTTCTATACTCTTTGAACTCTTGAAATTATGACTGTATTTGCGCTCGAAATTATGAAGCGGGGAAAAATCGTGAAGATAACAGGCCAGTTCAATTACTAAAGGGTCTGCTTCCAGCAGTCTTCCAAGCTTTGTCCCATAATCGACCACCACGAGAATGTGGTTTTCGTAAAGCTCCCGGGTCAGTTGAGTCTTGCTGCACTCTTCCCTGACATATCCTCTGATATAATCCGTAACCAATTCAAATCAGCATCCTTCCGTACAGGCTATTGCATAAATCCTTACATTACATTATCTTATCACTTTTTTGAAAATAATAATTGTAAAATATGTCGAATTTACAAAATCACAAGTAGATATTTCTTTTCAAAATCAAAAAAAAATTATGAAATATAACTATTTAAAATGCTGAATTTACGTGATACATTATTAGCTAAAAAATTATGAGGGGCGATGGACCATGAATAAAACCAGGAAGTATGTCTTTACCGCTCTTATGACTGCACTTGTATTTGTACTGACTTTCTCGATCAAAATCCCTGTTCCATACACATCCGGTTATATCCATCTCGGGGACAGCATGATTTATCTGTCTTCAATAATACTGGGTCCGATTTGGGGTGCATTTGCTTCCGGTGTAGGGTCAATGCTGGCCGATATTGCCGGCGGATATGTTCATTATGCACTTCCTACGTTGATAATAAAGGCACTGATGGCTTTTGTGATGGGAGTTGTCCTTAACTCTGAAAATCGCCGCTCATTTGTTGCTTCATTAGCTACTACGTTGACAATCTGGGCAGGCTTATCTGCCGGGACATATTTTTATATCAAAAGGCAGATCCAGGTCTTTGGTACTGACAATATAATCAATATGGTTGTTGGTTCGGACGCCGATCCGGACACAATTGCCGAAACAAAAAAACTGATTGGCAAGCTTCCTTTTTACTTCACCGCCGGGATTGCAGTTCTCATAGTGATTTTCGCAATTGCGGCCTGGCTGATTTCAAAACATCAGGGCAAAAAGGTTTTGGCCGTAAATTCCGTCATAGCCATGAGCGCTGCCGGAACCTGCATGGTCATGGGATATTTCATCGTGGAGTCTTTCATGTACAGCCCCATAGCTGCAACGTTCAGCATTCCTCCCAACATGATCCAGTTTTTCGGAGGCCTGATTGTTGCGGTTCTTCTGGCTCCGGCTTTTATCCGTATTAAGGAAAATTTTGTGCAATAGTCTTATGCAGAAAAGAGGGCAGGGAACGGATCCCTGCCTTTTTCATTTTTTCGGGATAGCGGATGCATATTCGAAACGGCTTTTATATGAGACCCGCGATTTTCATTATGTTTATTGTCGAGTGGAGCTTGTTCATGGTATACAGATGAACTCCCGGGGCTCCTCCGTCAAGCAGCTCCCTGATCATCAGGCCTGCATATTCCTCACCGGCTTTTTTCAAATCCTCCGGACTGTCTGCATATTTGTCCATCATGAGTACAAGTTTGGCAGGTATGGAACAACCGCTCCTTGCAGTCATGTTCTTTATCCTGGTACTGAAGATTGGCATAATGCCGGGAACTACGGGACAATTGATATTTAACTGCGCGCATCTGTCCAGAAAGTCAAAATACAGCCTTGTATCAAAGAAAAGCTGGGTAATCAGGAAATCAACGCCTGCGTCAACTTTGATTTTAAGATATTTTCTGTCCTCGCTGAGACGCCTGCTGTCCACATGTCCTTCCAGATAAGCAGCCGCTGCGATACAGAAATCATGCTTGCTGTTTATGTATTCTATAAGTTCATTGGCGTATTTAAACGCGCCTTTTGAAAAGTCGAAATCAGGCTGATCCTGGGGAGGATCCCCTCTCAATGCCAGGATATTGGATATATTCTGCTGTTTCATCTGTAACAGCAAATCATCTATTTCTTCAGCCGTATGTCCGACACAGGTCAGATGGCTCATGGACTCAATGCCGTACCAGTTTTTTATCCTTGAAGCTATCTCGACAGTCCTGCCCCTCTGGCTGCCGCCTGCGCCATATGTGACACTTATAAAATCAGGAGATAATAACTTGAAACCCTCTATGGATTCAAAAATCGTATCCAGGGGAACATCCGGTTTTGGTGGAAAAATCTCGAAGGATATTACAGGCCTTTTCCGTTTATACAGTTCTATTATTTTCATCTATACCACTCCCTTATTTTGTATATTCTAAGACATTTTGCTTGGGCCTGCAATACTTTTGACATCTGATCCTTTAACCCTTTTCAGGGCTGAAGTGTAATACCGGACAAGCAACTTACTTTGCAAAAACAGGAAAGACCTGATATGCCTGAATTCTGACTACAGCATGGAGATGTAAATAACCATAGGGATAGTAATTATTGAGAACAATGTCGATACGATTACGCATTTCGATGCCAGAGCGGAATCCTTGTCAAACATCTCAGTAAAAATAGTAGTAGTCGTTGCAACCGGCATGGCAAAAGCCGTGATGACTATTAGGGCTGGAAGTTCGGGTATACCGGTGATTTTGGATATTAAAAGCCCCGCCAGGGGGATGAAAATCAGGCGCATGAAGGATGAATAATAAACTTTCCAGCCTTTGAATATATCTGCCGGCTTCATTGTACTTATTACCCCTCCGATGATTAGCATGGCAAGGGGCATGGTCATATCACCCAAGGCGGAGATTGCCTCATCAACAGGGGCCGGGAGCTTTATCCCAAACAGGAGGAAAACGCAGCCAAAATACATGGCCACGACAACCGGGGACGTCAATACCTTTTTTATTATCTGCGCCCTTTTCTCCCTGCCGCTGAACAGCATAAAGCCCGCACTCCATAAGAAAACATTGAACATTACCGTCACGAAAGAGCCATAAAATGCCCCTTCGTTCCCGAAAAGGGCCTTCATCAACGGGATACCCATATAACCCGTGTTAGAGAATATCATGGTAAAACGGAGGACGGGTCTTATATTGTCATCGAATTTATTGCAGAATATTTTTGAAAGGAGTATGGAGACAATGTACATAAAAGCAGACATTCCAACGACCCATGCCACATTGACGGCATGCTCCCCCGAAAAATCTATGGAAAAGGAACTGAACACCATCATGGGGCAGGTTATGTAAAGAAGAACCTCTGACAATATCTTTGTTGCCGTGGAATTCAGGATTTTATACTTACCCGCAACCGCTCCCGCAATCAATATGCAGAACAGGGTTGTTACCTGATTTATGGTTACAGCTAATTCCTGCAATACTGTCCCCCCACCGAAAATCATATCTGTTTTTTCCTAAATTGAAGAGCCGCAATTCTTGCAGAATTTTGAATCCTCATCGTTAAGACAGTTGCAGGCTTTGCACCTTATCTTCACAATCTCCTTTGCTGCCTGGGGTTTTGCGAAATTATCAAGTGCGTCTATATTGCTTATGATATCGTTTATCATTTTGCCCCTGGCTTCATTGAAAGGTTTCAGATCCTCTCTCGCTTCCTCGGGATCAAGCTTCAGCCCGGAACCGGCAATCCCCCTGGCACCGATATTGGACACAACTGCACCGGCTGTTATCAGTACCATACCGATTACAGAGTTTATGACCGGAGGTGGGCTGTCAAATGGAATTTGTCCCGAAATGGCGCGGCCGATATGGAAAAACATGGACAGGAACAGGACAAATCCTATTACCATCATAATTTTGCCTATATAGTAAGCTGCTTTTCTTTCCCTGGATATTCCGGACATAAAACCACCTTAATTCATTCCCATAAATAATATGCAATTACGGGGGAAAATCGATAAACCAATTATATCATTTTACCCGTGAATTGTGCATTACTGAATGTAAAAACAAAGCCATCCTGACACAGGATGGCTTTTATGCATGAAACTTATTTGCCTTCAGGATAATTCTCCCTTGCCACATAATGGGTATGGAGAAGTTTATGTGACTTATGGCTGCCGGGTTTCTCGAAGTATTCCTCATACATTTTGAGGACTTTCGGATTCTGATGGGATCTCCTTATTGTCATGGCCTCATCTTCTTCGTAAATGGCTTTCGCTCTCACGGCACGGATATCCATCTCGTTTCTGACCGATGCGGGCTGTATGGGTTGTCCGCCACCGTTTACACAGCCGCCGGGTCAGGCCAGGATTTCAATAAAGTGATAGTCAGCTTCCCCTGCCCTGACTTTATCAAGGAGTTTTCTTGCGTTGCCCAGGCCATGAACGACCGCTGCCTTGATTTTAAGCCCATTGACTTCAATCTCGGCTTCCTTGATGTTTTCTACACCTCTTACAACCTTAATGTCAATATTTTCGTCATCCTTGCCGGTGAGGAGATAAGGAACGCTGCGCAACGCAGCTTCCATAACACCGCCGGTAACACCGAAAATAACACCTGCGCCGGTCGCTTCTCCCATGGGATCGTCAAAATTCTCGTCCGGGAGATTTCTGAAATCAATTCCTGCCTGGTTAATCATCTGGGCAAGTTCACGGGTGGTGAGAACGGCATCAACATCAGGATAACCTGTCGATGCGAGTTCGGGTCTTACGGCTTCGAATTTCTTGGCCGTACATGGCATTACTGACACAACAAATATCTTTGAAGGATCAATGCCCATTTTTTCTGCATAATAGGACTTCAATACGGCGCCGAACATATTCTGCGGTGACTTGCAGGTTGAAAGATTGTCAAGCAGATCAGGATAATTGTGTTCGCAGAACTTGATCCATCCGGGACTGCATGAGGTTATAAGCGGAAGCTTGCCGTTGTTCTTGATCCTCTCAACAAGTTCCGTACCTTCTTCCATAATTGTAAGGTCGGCGGCTGTATCGGTATCAAATACCTTGACAAACCCTAACTTCTTAAGAGCGGCAACCATCTTTCCAGTAACACGTGTACCAATAGGATAGCCGAACTCTTCACCAAGTGCCGCCCTGACAGCGGGAGCTGTCTGGACCACAACATGAAGGTCTTTATTGGACAGGGCATCCCAGACTTTTTCAATGGAACTCTTTTCGCGAAGGGCGCCAACAGGACATACGACGATACACTGTCCGCAGTTTACGCAAGGTGTATCCTTAAGTGCAAAATCAACGGGAGAACCCACAATGGAATCGAATCCACGGTTTACCACTCCGATGGCCCCGACTGACTGTACATTATTGCACACACTTACGCAGCGCCTGCACAATACGCATTTGTTCGGATCACGAACAATTGAGGGTGAAAGATCGTCCACCGGGTAATTCCGGTTTTCACCTTCATAGTGTATATCTGTCACGTTGAGATCTTTAGCCAGTTTCTGGAGTTCGCAGTTCTGATTTCTGACGCAGGTCAGGCACTTCCTGTCGTGGTTTGAAAGAATGAGTTCAAGTATAACCCGGCGGGTTTCACGGATCTCGGGGCTGTTCGTCACCACATTCAACCCTTCTGATACAGGATATACGCAGGCAGCCTGTAAACTCCTTGCGCCCACGTCCACTATACACATGCGGCAAGCGCCTATCTCATTGATATCCTTGAGGAAGCAGAGGGTAGGTATATGTATGCCAGCACTCTTTGCAGCCTCAAGAACAGTTGATCCCTTCGGGGCTTTGACTTCTTTGCCATCTATTGTTAAGGTAACAAACTCTGTCATTTGTCTCACACTCCCTCTTACTTCTTTTCAATGGCGGCAAATTTACATGATTCCATACAAACTCCGCACTTGATACACTTGCTTTGATCTATGACGAAAGGTTTCTTTACTTCACCGGAAATAGCTCCTACAGGGCACTTCCTGGCGCACAGACTGCAGCCTTTGCATTTTTCGGCTATGATCACATAGCTGAGCAGGGCTTTGCAGACGCCAGCAGGACATTTCTTTTCTTTGACATGCGCCTCATACTCATGCCTGAAAAATCTCAATGTACTGAGAACAGGGTTGGGAGCGGTCTGGCCCAGTCCGCAAAGGGCGCCTTTCCTGATGCTTTCTGCCAGAGCCTCGAGTTTTTCAATATCCCCTTCTTCGCCTTTACCCTCAGTGATTCTTTCAAGTATCTCAAGCATACGTTTTGTTCCTATACGGCACGGAGGACATTTTCCGCAGGATTCATCAACAGTGAATTCCAGGAAGAACTTGGCGATATCCACCATACAGGTGTCTTCGTCCATAATAATCATACCGCCTGAACCCATCATCGAGCCTATTTCAAGCAGGTTGTCATAGTCAATGGGTATATCAAGATGTTCAGCCGGTATGCATCCGCCGGAAGGACCTCCCGTCTGCGCGGCTTTAAACTTCTTGCCCTTGGGAATGCCTCCGCCTATATCATAAACAACTTCCCGGAGCGTAGTTCCCATGGGAATTTCAACAAGACCTGTATTATGAATCTTTCCGCCTATGGCGAATACTTTTGTTCCCTTGCTCTTTTCAGTACCGATTGAAGCGAACCAGTCAGCTCCTTTCAGCAGTATGACTGGGATGTTAGCATAGGTCTCAACATTGTTGAGCAGTGTGGGTTCGCCCCAAAGACCCTTGATGGCCGGGAAAGGAGGACGGGTTCTCGGTTCTCCGCGATGTCCTTCAATGGATGTCATGAGGGCTGTTTCTTCACCACATACGAAAGCGCCCGCACCGAGACGGAGCTCCAGATCAAAGGAGAAATCTGTACCAAATATGTTTTTCCCGAGAAGTCCATACTCGCGGGCCTGTTTTATGGCGACTTCAAGACGTTTTACTGCAATGGGATATTCGGCACGGACGTAAATATATCCCTGATTTGCTCCTATTGCATAGCCGGCGATGGCCATAGCTTCAATTACCGAATGAGGGTCTCCTTCCAGGATGGACCTGTCCATGAAAGCACCGGGGTCACCTTCGTCGGCATTGCAGCAAACGTATTTCTGGTCACTAACGGCCTGGGCTGCAAACTGCCATTTCCTGCCGGTAGGGAAGCCCGCGCCGCCGCGTCCGCGAAGTCCGGATTTTGTTATTTCGGCTATTACTTCCGCAGGTGTCATTTCAGTAACAGCCTTTGCAAGAGCCATATAGCCGTCATGGGCTATGTATTCGTCGATATTTTCCGGATTGATTACGCCACAGTTTCTGAGGGCAATACGTCTCTGCTTTGCGAAAAAACCGACATTGTCACGGGACCTGGAAACGTCTGAAACGTCCTTGTCCCCCAAAAGAAGCCGTTTGACGATACGTCCTTTGATAAGGTGCTCATTTACTATTTCTTCAATATCGTCAAGAGTAACATGGCAATATGTGGCCCCTTCAGGATAGATAACCATAATGGGCCCTTTTTCGCAAAGGCCGAAACAACCTGTTTTAATAATCTTAACCTCTTTTTCGATACCGTTTTTGACCAGGAGTTCCTCCATTTTTGCCATCAGTTCCGGTGCCTTGGAAGAAACACAACCGGTACCATTACAAAAGAGGACATGTGATCTGTATATCATTGCCAATTAACCTCCTTACTTTTCTGCCGCGCCAATTGTAAATTCGAGAACGGGCTTTTTGTTGACTATGTGTTCAGCAACAATTCTTCTCGCTTTTTCGTCATCAAGCTTCACATAGGTGGTTTTTTCACCGTTTACTTCTATAACTTCCGCGATGGGTTCCAAACGGCATATACCTACGCAGCCTGTCATTGATACGGTAACATTGTGGATATTCCTCTTGGCCAATTCCTCAATGAAGGCATTCATTACTGATTTTGCCCCGGCCGCAATTCCGCATGTTGCCATACCGACAACAATTCTTATTTTGTCTTCATTGTCGCGGATGGAAATTTCTTTGAGCGCCTTTTCCCTGATGGCTTTCAATTCTTCAACTGATTTCATCCAAAACACCTCCAAAAACTTCGCGGATACCTTCATTTATTTTCTGTTCTATCCAGGCTAAAACTTCATAATTGTCCAGCGGTACATCATCCAGATATTGTTTGATATCATATGTATTCAGGTCAAATTCTTTACCGGATGAATAAAGTTTAATATTCCAGGTTATTTCAGGGTTAGCCATTACCAGCATCCTGACGGTTCCCGCAACATCCCCCAGAGGTAACCTGTCAATACTGTCCACATCGAACTGCGCTTTGACGGTTGTGCCTTTGAAGGGCACTGAATCTATAAAAAGCGCTCCGCCTGCCAATTCGCATGACTGCTTAAGCAATGGAAGTCCCAGTCCTACATTACGGGTTTTCCGTGTCGTCTCAAAAGGATCTAGTACTTTTCTGCAAAAATCCGGATCCATTCCCCTACCATTGTCAATAATTTCACATACAAGAACGTTTTTTAACCCGTTTTCGCTTGATTCGTTCTGATTGCCGGCGGATATGCTTTGAGGCGTCACCGTTAATTTTATGGTGATAATACTTGCTCCCGCTGAAATTGAATTCTGCGCAATATCAAGTAGATGATGCGCTATATCTTTCATGCTTCAACCAGATTTTTTTTGTTTTTTTCTTCTGCTTCTTTGTCAATGTACTGCTGAAGGATGGCAGGCACATCATCAACAGTAAGTCTGCCATGAACATCCTCATTGATGGTGATAACAGGAGCCAATCCGCATGCGCCGATACAACGGCAGGCATCCAGAGAGAAGAGCCCGTCAGGAGTGCATTCTCCGTCCTTTATATTAAGGATTTCAGAAATCTTATTGTATATCTGGCCGGATCCTTTTACATAACAGGCCGTACCAAGGCAAACACTTATCTTATACTTCCCTTTTGGATTTAATGAAAACTGGGAATAGAAAGTTACAACACCATATACTTCAGAAAGGGGCAAATTTAGTCCCTCAGCTATTTTTTTCTGAACACTCAATGGCAGATAACCGTAAAGTTCCTGAGCTTCATGAAGTACAGGAATCAAAGCGCCACGGGTGTTCTTATGCTTTTCGATTATTTTTTCCAGCTCTTTTGCCTTATTGTCTGCACAGCAGCTACCGCAGCTCATTATAATAACCTCCTGTTTATTTGAATAGCCATTTTGTTAAACACTTAACAAATTCTTGTTAATTATATCACATAGTCTGAAAGAATTCAATAAATATAATCTAATTTTTTGTATACAAAATACCGTATTGAATTGGCCAAAATTACCATTTACCAAGTATATCAGGGATATCAACATGGTGACTGGATTAACATGTTTAACTCCATTCTTAATTCCAACTAATATCCTCTTCTGTGGCATCTGCGGTGCTAATTTCAATAAAAATCTTGGTTCCGTCACGCTTGGCGATATGGTCGCTCACAAACTTCTCCAGAGCGTATCTTGCAATTCTTGATATGGTAACACTCGCTCCGGCATTTGCGCCTAAAGCTAATTCATCCGACTGCCTTTGTGTAAGCCTTTCATAAAATTTAATTATTGTAAGCCCATAATTTGAATTAATTTCTTGAAATATGTCATGAGCTATAGCCAAAACAATTTGGCGTTCTTGGGATTCAGCTATCCATTACCACAACTGGTTGGTTTGGAACTCCCACACTTTAAATCACTGCTATACCAGGCAAATCACAAAAGAATAAGCTGCGGGAACCAATTCCGCAGCCTTATGACAGATCCATGTGACAAATTTTTTAAGTCGTAACCTGGGTATCATTCAGAAGAACTTTGATTAAGTCCCTCGATTAATTTCTTATAGTAAGTGTTTATGCCCATTTCTTTATCGAGCTGTCTCTTACCCATGACAAAGCCAAAATATTCCTTGTTCCTTAACATGTAATATCCGTATCCGTCGTTGGTAGGAATTAACTCCACGACCACCACTTTATCGGGATTGGCTTCTTTCATGGTATAGGTCAGCCTGATTTCGGCCTGTCCTTCAGGTTTCGCGTCAAAATCCAGCCTGTCGGCCGTTAACCCTATGGCTCCCTGGTAATAACCCCTGAACAGTGATTGCTCATCGCTTGTCTCCATCTTCCTGCCATTAAAGTAGAACTCATCTTTCGATTTATCTTCCTTGTTTGCATTTATGAGGAGCGTATCAACCCGCCCGTCCATTTCTATGACCAGTTTCTCAACATCTGCGATGTTAGGGATGAAAATAAACCTGTCAATAAGCTGGATGAGCGGCAAGTCCACAAAGTTGAGTTCGGAATTGCTTACCGTAAAGATCATGGGACCGTCATTCAACCGGGCATAATAATGCGTGTCGGTCTTCTTTCCAAGTTTAATGTTGTATTCTTTGCCGTCCAGCACCAGATCGAAGACATATGAAGGCTTATCCAGCCCGTATTCGCTCAGGTCTGACGGATTTTCAGCAACATATTCCGATACCCTCACCCCGGACAGCCATTGTGTGAATTTGGGGAACTCCATGGAATCAATTTTTACATTCAAAGGCCATCTTATATACCACTGGGAAGCGGAGGCATCATATTCAGATTCAAACACTTTTTCGCCGTTTCTGGTGAAAGTGAGGGCAGTAATATCTTCCGGAGCCGGCTCCTCTTTTTCATACAAATTCTTGCTCATTATGTCAAACTTGTCGTAACTGAATATATCGCCCCTGTATTTGCTGATGGTATAGACGGTCTTATCCCCTTTTCTCCTTACATAATAGTTGTCCTGGGTGGGAGTTTCTTTTCCGAGTTCTATATAATGCTGGGTTCCGTCTTTCATCAGAATGTCAATGATAATCGGATTATCCAGGCCATAAGCGGCAAGATTCTGAGGATCTTCTTCAATAGTACGGCTTATTGTTGTAATTTCAGCAGATAAGGCAATATTGTTAATCTTGGATTCATCCACCTTGAAATCTTCGTTGGTCCAGATTTCCTTTTTCTGTGTGACGGTCTTCTTATTGCCTTCCTCGTCGGTCACTTCGCTCTCGACTTCTATTTCCTCTTTGTTAAATACAAGCACTTCCTGACCGTGTTTCAGTGTAATTCTTTTTATATCTTCTCTTTCAAGATTAAGCAGTCTCTCTTCAGATTCAGTCTCGGTGGGATTTTTAGAATCCTGACTGTCATTAATCTTGTTCAGAAAGATGAAGGCAACTACAAACAATGCGAGGACAACTGCGAGGACTATTATTTTCCCCCAGCCCTTCATCATAGATGTTTCCTCCTTATCCATACGAATATGCCAAAGCCTATGATTGTCAGAGGTAGCAGGAATGTGAGGGATATAAAGGCAATATATCTGCTCTGATTGGTAAGCTGTATTGCCTTGGATGCCAGGCTCTTGGACGGAATATATACCGAACCTTCCTGATCCTGCATCCAGTTAAGCATTGACATAATATAACGCTTTCCGTTGTCATTCCTGTAATTCATCCAGTCATCCGATACAAACTGGGCATTTCCTACAAGGGCAACCCTGCTCGTCTTGTATCCTTCATATTCCGATATGGCTCCCAGCAGGAAAGGACCTATCTTTATTTCTCCTGAGACTATATCCTGGCTTTGTGATTTTGCTGATGTTATGAACAAAGGCTTTGTTGTGATCCATTGCTTTTCTGCCTGCAAGATTTCTATACTCCTGCACTGTGGCAGATAAAGAGCCTGGGAATATGGATCAAGGTTGGTAGATACGGCTGTTTCGAATATTTTGGGTATGATTATTGTAAAGTCCTGCAAATAACTGCTCTGGTCCAGTTCAAGTATCAGGTCGTTATTTACTTTCAGGTTATATCGCTCCAGTACAGTGTTGAAATTAGTTAATTCAGTGCTGCTTTGCTGCACATCCATCAGGAATATCGCATCTCCGCCGTTTTCCAGGTAGGAAAGCAGTTTTTCCATCTCATCGGGCAGCAAATCATTTTTAGGAGAAATGAAAGCTAAAACTGCCGCATCATCGGGAACCCCGTTTCCAAGGGACAATTCCTTTACTTCATAACTGTTGGCAGTTATGGCTGCTTTAAGCTCATTGAGATAATCGTCCATAACATATTCCCCGTGGCCCTGGACAAAATATACCACCGGTGTGAATTCTGCAGTAACATTTTTAATGGCGCTCGTAAATGCCTGTTCTATCTTTAAGCCGGAAGCCTGAGGCATACCATAACTGTAATTATATTCGATCATGTCGCTCTGGGATATGACCATATTTTTTGATCCGCACTTAACCACTATGCTTCCGGATTTAATACCCTTGACCTGCTCAGGATCAAGTTCCCGTTCTATGAACAGGGGATCTTTCTCCACATCCACAAAACGTGTGGTGACTTTCCCGTTACTCTTTACATTGTATTGGATCAGCATTTCAGTAATCTCGGGATAATTAAAATCTTTCTCCTCTGTGAGAATGAGAACCTCGACTTCCTTGTCAAGCTCTTTCAGGATGTTGATACTTTGCTCACTGAGTGAGAACATCTTATTTTTTGTGACGTCAAAACGAAGCCTGTTCCTTACAACATCCAGTCCTGCCAAAGCGTTGAATATAATTATTATCGCAATCACAACCACCGTTGATACAAGCGCATATGATCCATATCTTAAGGTTTTCTTGTTTATCGCTATTTTCTTCATCTCCATCACCCCTGACTCCAGCGTTTGCGTTCAATAACTCTGACCGTCAAATAAATGAATATGGCCGCAAGGCTTATCATGAATACGATTGAAGTGATATCAATAATACCGTTCATGAAATCAGTATACCGGTCATTTATTGACAGCCAGGTAAAGACATCGTACATAAAGCCGCTGAAGAAACTTGCCAGAAATTTAATTGTGTAAAGGACGAACAACCCGACAAAACCTATAATGGCAGCCACAATCTGGTTTTCGGTGAGGGACGATGCAAAAAGGCCAACGGCAACAAACACTGCGCCATAAAGAATGAATCCTAGATACGAACTTAAAATAAGGGCCAAATCAGGTCCGCCGAATACTATCAGGATAATCGGGAATATCAGTGTGAACCCGGTCATGATAAGGAATACCGAATAAAGCGCCAGAAATTTGCCCATTACAATTTCAGTAACCCTTGCCGGAGAAGTCAGAAGCAGTACTTCCGTACCGTTCTTTTTATCTTCAGCAATTGATTTCATTGTCAAAATCGGGATTACAAACAACAGAAGAAAACTCATATCACTTACCAGGCTGCTTGTTACGTCCGAAGATCCGTAGGACAGATAGTTATTGAAGAAATAACTTGACAGGAACATGAACAATCCGATCAATACGTAGGCAATAGGAGAATTGAAATAAGATTTGAAATCACGTTTCCAAATTGCCAGCATCTTATTGAACCTCCATTTCCTCTGTGGTGGTCAACTGGATAAAGATTTCTTCCAATGAGAGATTTAAGGATCTCAGTTCAAGAATGGGGAAACCAAGCTGCGCAAGCTTGTTGAACATGGGTTTTCTTACATCCACGTCCTTATCGGCTTCAATTATATAGCTGAACTCGTCTTCCTTTATCCTGTTGCTGACTTCCAGGTATTTTACGCCGTAAATCTCTGAAAGCGCATTCCTGACTTTATTCTCTGGTCCTGCAATGGTTACCATGAACCTTGAGAAGTCAGAGAGCATTTTTGAAAGATTCTCCGGCGTATCTATGGCAGCAATCCTTCCTTTGTTGATAATAACAACACGGTCGCAAACCGCGCTAACTTCCGGAAGGATATGAGTGCTCAGAATAATTGTGTGGTTTTTGCCCAAAGCCTTTATCAACTTCCTGATTTCTATTATTTGCTTGGGATCCAGGCCGACAGTAGGCTCGTCCAGAATGAGAACATCAGGTGTGCCTATAAGTGCCTGGGCAAGACCAACCCTTTGCTTGTAACCTTTTGAGAGGTTTTTTATAAGACGGTGTTTGACGTGACTTATTTTCACAAGCTCCATTATATCCTGCTTTTCGCTCTTCCATTTCTTGGCCGGAACAGCTTTCAGGTTTGCGCAGAAATTCAGGAATTCTTCCACAGTCATGTCCAGATAAAGCGGAGGCAATTCAGGAAGATACCCTATGCGCTTTTTAACTTCCACCGGATTTTCAAGTATGTCATAACCTGCTACCTTCACTGTTCCCGACGTGGAAGAAATGTATCCGGTAAGAATGTTCATTGTGGTCGTTTTCCCGGCGCCGTTAGGCCCCAGAAAACCTAGTATCTCGCCTTTCTCGACAGAAAAGCTGATATTGTCCACAGCCTTAATCTTACCGTATTCCTTGGTCAGATTTTGAATTTCTATCATACTTATCCTCCTTCTTTTTGATCCACGGACAAAATCAAAAAGATAGCGGGCTGTTTCAAAAACCCGCATTATTAAAGCTAATTT
>Ga0134094_1002315_pt1 | contig 16397 bp, 13 predicted proteins | sample 5_1taG_FD_94458 | JGI IMG/M metagenome (GOLD analysis project Ga0134094, IMG submission 94458) | Switchgrass degrading microbial communities from high solid loading bioreactors in New Hampshire, USA - 5_19_20_110_A1 metaG | ecosystem: Engineered > Bioreactor > Semi-continuous > Anaerobic >... | reverse complement strand
GAAAACATGGTTAAATCACTGCCGGACGTTGATGTTATTGCTTCCGGAGGGGTGAGCTGCATAAATGATATTTGCAGGCTGAAAGCAATAGGTGCTTCGGGAACGATAATCGGAAAGGCATTGTATACCGGGGATATAGACCTCAAAGAAGCCTTGGAAATTGGGAAAAGCGAAATTGACAAAATTGACATAAAACTCCCGTATGAGCTCAAATTTGACCAGAGAGGACTTATCCCCGCAATTGTACAGGATTATTTCACCAATGAAGTTTTAATGCTTGCCTATATGAACCATGAAAGCCTCGAATTAACTCTTAAAAGCGGAATAGCCCATTACTGGAGCAGGAGCAGGAACAAGCTATGGAAAAAGGGTGAGACATCCGGACATTATCAATATGTTAAAAGCATTCATGTGGATTGCGACTGCGACACTTTGTTATTGAAGGTTCACCAGGAAGGAGTTGCCTGCCATACAGGAAACTATAGCTGCTTTTACAGAAAGCTCTCGGAATTTGAAAGGGGTGATCAATGAATGGAACAGGCAGAAAGGGTCGGAAACGAAGTAATTGAGGAGATTTACCGGGTTATTGCCGATCGAAAGCTCCATCCAAAAGAGGGATCATATACCAATTACCTTTTTGAAAAGGGAATAGATAAGATATTGAAAAAAGTGGGAGAGGAAAGCTCTGAAGTAATAATTGCTGCCAAGAACGAATCTACAGGAGAGTTGATATATGAAATATCAGACCTTGTATATCATGTCCTTGTGCTTATGGTTGAACGGGGTATAACTCCTGAGGACATATACAAAGAGCTAAAACGCAGAAGACAATCGGAGAAATAAGAAGAAAACAGGATTAATTTTCTAATAATTAATCAAAATTTCTTATTAACGCTATATTTTAGCAATAATGTATATTTGCTAACAAAATAGTTAATATATTATTATATAATAATGAATTAGCACTCATTTAATGTGAGTGCTAATAAATTGCCCGAAATAATTGGAAAATAGGAGGGAATATTATGGTAATAAAACCTTTGGGTGACAGAGTAGTTATAAAAAAGGTTGAAGCTGAAGAAACTACAAAGAGTGGAATTGTATTACCAGGGAAAGCAAAAGAGAAACCTCAGCTGGCAGAAGTTGTAGCTGTTGGACCGGGAGGATTTGTAGACGGCAAAGAAGTTAAAATGGAAGTTAAAGTTGGGGACAAGGTTATTATCAGCAAGTATGCAGGTACCGATGTAAAAGTGGACGGCCAGGAATATACTATTTTAAGGCAAAGTGATATTCTGGCTATAGCTGAATAATCAATAAGGATATTCGGGAAACCAAGAAGAGGAGGATTATACAATGGCAAAGGATATAAAATTCGGGGAGGAGGCCAGACGCGCACTAGAGAGCGGAGTAAACCAGCTGGCTGATACTGTTAAGGTTACACTTGGACCAAAAGGCAGAAATGTTGTTCTGGAGAAGAAGTTCGGATCTCCTTTGGTATCAAATGACGGTGTTACTATTGCAAAAGAGATAGAACTTGATGATGTATTTGAAAATATGGGAGCACAACTGGCTAAAGAAGTTGCAACCAAAACCAATGATGTTGCAGGTGACGGTACAACTACTGCAACAGTGCTGGCACAGGCAATTGTAAGGGAAGGCTTGAAAAATGTAGCTGCCGGTGCAAACCCAATGATTTTGAGGAGGGGTATTGCCAAGGCAGTTGACGCCGCTGTAGCAGGAATCAAGGAGATTAGCCAGAAAGTTAAAGGTAAAGAGGATATTGCACGTGTTGCTTCCATTTCCGCAAATGATGAATTCATCGGAAACCTCATAGCTGATGCTATGGATAAGGTTACAAGCGACGGTGTAATTACGGTTGAAGAGTCAAAAACCACTGCAACCAATCTTGAAATTGTTGAAGGTATGCAGTTTGACAGGGGTTATATTTCACCCTATATGGCTACTGACGGAGAGAAAATGGAAGCAGTGCTGGACGATCCCTATATACTTATAACTGATAAGAAAATCAGCAATATACAGGATCTGTTACCCATACTTGAGAAAATTGTTCAGCAGGGCAAGAAGCTCCTCATAATTGCAGAGGATGTTGAAGGGGAAGCCCTTGCTACCCTTATTGTTAATAAACTGAGAGGTACATTGAACTGCGTCGCTGTTAAGGCTCCGGGATATGGCGACAGAAGGAAAGCAATGCTTCAGGATATAGCAATCCTTACAGGTGGAGAAGTAATAAGCGAAGAACTCGGACTTGACCTAAAGGATACTCAGATTAAACAGCTCGGCCGTGCAAGACAGGTTAAGGTGGACAAGGAAAATACAATAATTGTTGATGGAGCCGGCAAAGAGTCAGAAATAAAGAAGAGAATTGCCTCCATAAAGGCCCAGATTGAGGAAACCACCTCCGATTTTGACAGGGAGAAGCTTCAGGAAAGACTTGCAAAACTGTCCGGCGGCGTAGCTGTAATTCATGTTGGAGCAGTTACCGAGACAGAAATGAAGGAAAAGAAGCTCAGGATCGAAGACGCCCTTGCAGCAACCAAAGCTGCTGTGGAAGAGGGTATAGTACCTGGCGGCGGCACAGCATATATCAATGTCATACCCAAGGTTGCAGAATTATTAAAAACAACCGAGGGTGACGAGAAGACCGGCGTTCAGATTATAATGAGGGCACTGGAAGAACCGGTAAGGCAGATTGCGACCAATGCCGGTTTGGAAGGCTCCGTTGTGGTTGAAAAAGTAAAGAGCAGCCCGAAGGGCGTTGGATTTGATGTTATAAGTGAGAAATATATAAATATGGTAGAAGCCGGAATAGTTGATCCTGCAAAGGTAACAAGGACTGCACTCCAAAATGCTGCATCAATAGCTTCAATGATACTTACAACTGAAAGCATTGTTGCGGAAATACCTGAAGAAGAACCGGCAGCTCCCGGAGCAGGAATGCCGCAGGGCGGAATGTACTAATGTAAATTATAAATATAATAATGTAAATTATAAATATAAAGTTTAAATCGATTATAGACTTATGTAAAAAGCAATTAAATTTATATAAAACTAAAAGCTGGGACAAGCTGCGTTCCGGCTTTTAGTTTTTTTTTATTATTTTCCTTCTTATTATTTTCCAACCGTTTATTTTGCCCGGCACCCGGTTCAGCCTATAATGCCGGGGGAAGAAAAACGTGTTGTTAATTCGGGCCATATATGATAAAATCAAAAAAGAAAGCCTATATAAGATGGGGTTCTTGTAAGAACAGCGGTTATACCGGCTGTGCAAAGGAGGGTCTTAATGGACAGTTTTATTGAAAGATTAGTTGTTAAGAAAAAAACGGGCAAGGATTACCTGATAATAGTGGGAGTAATACTGGGGAGCCTAGTAGTGCTTTGGCTGTTAGGGTATTTGGTTCAGCTTGTGAAATTCCTCCAGCCTTTTTTACTGCTATTTTTTGCCGGAATAATATATTTTTCATATCTAATCATAACAGGGCGAAATGTTGAATATGAATATATTTTTACAAATGGTGATTTGGATATTGATATGATAGTGGCCCAGAGAAAAAGAAAAAGAATATTCAGCGCAAACTGCAAAGACTTTGATATTGTTGCAAAACTAAAAGGCGGTTATAACGACAGGAGAATAAGCGGTGTAAATAAAAGAATAGAAGCCATAAGTTCCATTAATTCTGATAATGTATATTTCCTGACGCTGGTCTACAAGGGTGAAAAAACTGCGGTATTATTCGAACCCGATGAAAGAATACTGAAATCTCTAAAAACATATATCCCAAGAAAAGTAGAAGCGGATAACATAAATATTTAGTCAAAGCCATATATTAAAAACGGGGGTCAATTGATGAGGCAAAAAAGAAGTTCAGGTACACGGAAAGGTGTAAAAATATTCCTATTTATCTTTATTATTAGTGTTCTGGGAGCAGCTGCCTATGGAGTATATTACCATTATTTCATGCCCAACAGTGAGATGGTGGCGGTATTTGATACCGGAACTCTTAACCTGGTTATAGAAGGAGACATAATTATTTCCAAAACAGCACCTCAAATAAGGGATAATGAGATACTGATACCTTTTGATGTAATTAAGGAGTATATCGATCCGTATATTCACTGGGACGAGTCCTTGAAAAAAGTCACTATAACTACCGAAAACAGGTTAATAAGAATGAAAACAAACGAATTGCAGGCTATTGTGAACAATGAACCTGTTGAATTGAATATACCTGTCATTGAAGAAAACGGCGAAGTCCTGGTTCCCATTGAATTTCTCAGCGATTTCTACAATATTGAAGTAAAATATGTAAAGGAAAACAATGTTATTATTATTGATTATAAGAACAGGATGGTACAGACAGCAGAACCAATAACGGCGGATGCCGTTATGAGAAAGGGGCCTTCGAAAAAATACCCTATAGTATATAAATTCAGGTTAGGAAATAATAAGGAAGAGGATAACATTCTGAGGGTCTTTGAAGAGTATGACAACTGGTACAAGGTAAGAACAAGCAGGGGAGTCATAGGATATATTGAGAAAAAGCATGTTGTTGTGAGATGGATCACCATTAATGAAATTCCTCTTAAGGATGAAAAAAAGGCAGAACAATGGAAGCCTGAGAAGGGCAAGATTAACCTGGTTTGGGAAATGATGTACGGGAAAAGGCCGGACCTCAATTCAATAGGAAAAATTGAAGGCTTGGATGTTCTGTCTCCTACATGGTTTCAGCTTAAAGACGCCGATGGAAACCTTATAAACCGTGCAGATGCAACGTATGTAAAATGGGCTCATGACAATGGATACAAGGTATGGGCCCTTTTTAGTAACGACTTCCAGGATATAAAAATGACAAGTAAGTTTCTGCATAACGCAGATGCAAGGGATAATGCCATCAGGCAGATACTTATATACGCATCCTTATATAACCTGGATGGAATAAATATTGATTTTGAGAATGTGTACAAGGAAGATAAAGACGCCCTGACCCAATTTGTAAGGGAACTTACACCATTGCTGAGGGAACAGGGACTTGTTGTGTCCATTGATGTAACAATACCTGACGGAAGCGATACATGGTCCAAGTGTTATGACCGGAAAGCCCTTGGAGAAATCGTGGATTATGTCATGCTGATGACATATGACCAGCATTGGGCCACAAGTCCAAAGGCTGGTTCCGTTGCCCAGATAACCTGGGTGGAGCAAAATCTTGTGAAGGTACTGGAAATGGTACCAAGAGAAAAGCTTTTGCTGGGCCTTCCCTTTTATACGAGATTATGGCAGGAAGAGAAAACTGATAACGGGACAATTGTAAAGCAAGCGGCAGTGCTTTCAATGGAAGGATCAAAGAAGGTTGTTAATGATAATACTGCAGAGGTTGTATGGGATGAAGAAAGCGGGCAGTTTTACACAGAGTATGAAAAGGACGGTAAAACATATAAGCTGTGGATAGAAGATGAAAACTCAATAAACCTGAAATCCTCCCTGGTTCACAAGTACAAGCTTGCCGGAACGGCTGCATGGAGCAGGACATATGAAAATCCCGCCGTATGGGATGTATTGAATGCAAATCTAAAAGAAATAGAAACCTATGCCCAATGGAAGGAAATAAACTCTCAAAAAATCTTTGTTTATAATAAGTAAATTAGTATATATTCTATATAATAAACATAATAAGTGAAATAAGGTAATAAATGAAATAAATATAAATATTAAATATTAAAAAATAATTGAATATGTGGATTTTATCTAATTTCATCAGTTGAAAATATCAATTGATGAAATTATTTGTATTTATATCATAATAAAAACCTTCTCGAAGGAGATATGGCAATGCTGTATATCTTGGAAACCTGTATCAGGCTTATTTTGGCATGCCTGCTCGGTGGAATAGTGGGCTATGAAAGGGAGCACAGGAACAGGCCTGCGGGTTTTAGGACCCATATACTTGTATGTGTTGGTTCTGCCCTAGTAATGATAACTTCCGAGTATATCTTTAAAAAGTTTTCTTCTTTAACCGACATAGACCCTACAAGATTAGGAGCCCAGGTTATAAGCGGAATAGGCTTCCTTGGTGCGGGAACAATTGTCCGTGAAAAGTTTAACGTGAGGGGCCTTACTACGGCTGCAAGTTTATGGGCCGTCTCATGTATAGGCCTTGCAGTAGGTATAGGTTTCTATGAGGGAGCCGTGATTTCCACATTTTTTGTATACTTAACTTTAATGCTGCTGAAGAAAATGGAAGAACGTATCGGGGAAAGGAAATACTATAAAAATGTAATTGTGGAGCTGAAAAATACTACAGAAGACGGTAAGAACGATATTATTATCAAAATTACAAATATATTTTCAAAGTATGATGTACTGATAAAAAACATGGAACATTTCCATAGCGAGGAAAAAAACGGTGATACGATAATAAAGTTTATGTTAAAACCTCCTCACTCCTTCAGTTTAGAAGACATTGTTATTGATTTATGCAATATTGAGGGCGTGTACAGGGTATATGAAGAATAGATATATATGAGCAACATGGACAAAATAGGTATATAATTAAGTTAAGGACCGATACAATGCATGAAATACATGAGTCATGATACGTAGGAGGTGTATAATTCCATGATCAAGAACATCAGCGATTGTACCACCCTTAATAACGGTGTTAAAATGCCATGGCTGGGATTGGGGGTGTGGCAGGTAAATGACGGGCCGGAAGTGGAAAGAGCGGTAATAGCTGCAATAAATGCAGGCTACCGAAGCATAGACACCGCAGCCATATACGGGAATGAACGCGGTGTGGGAAAAGCTATAAAAGATAGTGGAATTCCAAGGGAAGAGCTTTTTATTACTACAAAACTATGGAATGCATATCATGATTATGACGTTGCTCTAAAGGCATTTGACGACAGCTTGAAATCGCTGGGACTGGATTATATCGATTTATACCTCATACACTGGCCCATACCTGCAAGGAAAAAGTATGTTGAGGCCTGGAAGGCATTAATAAAGCTGTATGAAGAGGGAAAGGTGCGCGCCATTGGTGTTAGTAACTTCCACATCCATCATATTGAGGAAATAATTAATGCTACCGGGGTTATACCCGCGGTAAACCAGGTAGAACTTCATCCATACTTAACGCAAAAGCAATTACTGGAATATTGTAAAAAACGCGGGATACAGGTTGAAGCATACAGCCCACTCATGCGGGGAAAAGTGGCAAGCATCCGTGAAATATCCGCAATTGCCGAAAAGTATGGAAAAACACCGGCACAGGTTGTGCTGCGCTGGCATTTGCAGAACGGAGTAGTGGTTATACCAAAGTCAGTTCATGAAAACCGTATCAGGGAAAATGCGGATATTTTTGATTTTGAACTGTCTGAATCCGACATGAAAGAGATCGATAATTTGAACATTAATAAACGGTTTTTGCCTGACCCTGATAAGATGAACTACACAGGCTAAGAAAGGAGTAATAGATTTATGAGTACTTCTAATAATGTACAATATTATACATGCAGAGAGCAACTGCTGAAAGTTTACGATGAGTCTGCCAGGCAATACGGTTTAAAGGCAGAAGATGCGGAAAGCCACAGCAAGTGGAAAAGTGAGGTTAGGGCTCTGCTGGCTGACATTACAGGCATATCAAGGATGAGGAAGTGCGAATTGCTTCCGAAGGTCCTGGAAAGAAAGCAAATGGACGGTTACATGCGGGAAAAAGTTGTCATCCAGGTTGAAGAAGGGGTATGGATGCCTTTTTATATCCTTATCCCCGACGATATAAAGGAGGGTGAGAAAAGGCCATGCATCATTGCCGCCCATGGACACGGAAGCTGTGGAAAGTATGCAGTAGCCGGGAGAACTGATATTCCTGTAGTAAAAAGAGTTATTGAAAGCAGCAATGTGGATTATGGTTTGCAGTTAGTCAAAAAAGGGTTTATAGTTTTTTGCCCTGATGCAAGGGGTTCAGGTGAAAGAAGGGAATGGATGAACCAGGGAGAAGAAGAGTCAAAAATGATGGAATCATCCTGCTTCCAGTTAAATAATGCGGCTATCAGCCTCGGACGCTCCCTTACTGGAATGTGGACATGGGATCTGTCCCGGCTGATAGATTATATTGAAACGTTTGAAATATGTGATCCGGATAGGATCGGATGCTGCGGATTTTCCGGAGGCGGACTTCAAAGTATATGGCTAGCGGCAATGGACGACAGAATAAAATGTGCCATTGTCAGCGGATATTTTCACGGATACAGGGACTCGTTGCTGAAAACTAATTTTTGCGGTTGCAACTTTGTTCCCCATCTGTGGGAATATGTTGATATGGGTGATATCGGAGCGCTTATAGCACCCAGACCTTTATTGATAGAAAGCGGAGCAAATGACCCCTTAAACGGCGAAAGGGGACTTACAGATGTGAAAGAACAGCTTGAAATTACAAAGACGGCTTACAAGCTATATGGAGAAGAATCAAAGCTCTATCATCATGTGTTTGAAGGCGGGCATAGGTGGGACGGTGAGAAAGCCTACGAATTTTTTGCAAAGTGGCTGTAACGGCAAATTGACCGTAGCAATATTTCGCAGCTTTTAACAGCGTTTATTTTGTGTTAATACTTGTACTAAAACTGTCTTCGGGTGAATATATAAAAAATATGAGAAGGAAAATAACGGATGAAATATAAAGGAGGTACTATTCACTTGAAGGCGGTTTTAAAACAAGGAAATTTAAAATTAAGCAATTTAACATTATCTGCTGATGCACATTATGATAATTATGACAAGGGACTGAGTGAAAAAGAAGCGCAGGCATTGCTCAACAAGTACGGTCCGAATGTATTGCTCCAAAAAAAGAAGGTTTCGGCTTTTAAAATTATAGTTGATCAGTTCACAAATTTTATGGTTTTAATTCTTCTTGCGGCTACGGCGATTTCCGCTTTTATGGGTGAAATGGTGGAAGCCGTGACAATAGTAGCAATAGTAATATTAAATGCATTACTGGGATTTATCCAGGAATATAGAACCGAACGAACCCTTGAAGCTTTGAAAAATCTATCTGCTCCGTCCGCCCGTGTAATAAGGGACGGAATGGTCCATATAATACCGGCATCGGAACTTGTACCCTCGGATGTTATTATTGTGGAAGCCGGAGACAGGGTACCTGCCGATGCCATTCTTATAGAAGCAACCAATCTTGCTGTGGATGAATCTCTTCTCACCGGGGAATCGGTACCCGTAGAAAAGCATCCTCTAAACAAGTATAAGCATAGTAAAGGAAATGAAAACCGTATATATATGGGCACCATGGTTACATACGGAAGGGGAAAGGCCATTGTATGTGCAACGGGTATGAAGACTGAGATGGGAAAAATTGCCGATATGATCCAGGGTATAGAGGATGAACAAACACCCCTACAGAAAAGGCTTGAAAATTTAGGAAGGTTTATTGTTTATGCCTGCCTTGCAATTTGTGCTATAGTAGCTGTGACAGGTATAATTAGAGGAGAGAATGTATTTACCATGCTCCTTGCCGGAATAAGCCTGGCTGTTGCCGCAGTTCCCGAGGGGCTTCCTGCTGTTGTCACCGTGTGCCTGGCCCTGGGTATGCAGAGGATGCTGAAAAGAAATGCATTGATAAGGAAGTTGCCCGCAGTGGAAACGTTAGGCTGTGCCGATGTAATATGTTCAGACAAAACAGGAACTTTAACTGAAAACAAGATGACAGTGAGGAAAATTTACTGTGATGGTAAACTGTACGAAATAAAAGGGAAAAAAATAGAGTATTCCAGAAATCCCCAATTAAAACTTGCCCTTGAGATAAGCGTTCTGTGCAACAACGCTCAGCTTGTTAATCCCAGGCCTGATGAAAACACGGCCGATGAAGTCATAGGAGACCCTACGGAAGTTGCTCTTTTATTTGCAGGGGCCAAAGCAGGAATAACCCGCGAAGCATTGGAGAATAAATATAAGAGAATAGGTGAAATACCCTTTGACTCTGAAAGAAAATGCATGAGTGTTATTTACAGGGACAGCGGTAATGCAACCTATGTTTTTGCGAAGGGAGCACCTGATGAAATTTTAAAAAAGTGCACAAAAATATATACGGCCTATGGTGTTGAAAACCTGACTTCAGCTAAAAAAGCAGCCCTTGTGAAGATAAATAATAATATGGCAGGAGAAGCTTTAAGGGTTCTGGCTGTTGCATATAAAGAACTGAATAGCAGACAATTCGGTAATTTAAAACAATCAGGAAATTTCAGCACGAATACCGAAAATGAACTGGTATTTGTCGGACTGCTCGGTATGATTGATCCTCCGAGGGCTGAAGCGCTGGAAGCCGTGAACAAGTGCAAAATAGCGGGCATAAAGCCGGTCATGATAACAGGAGACCATAAATTGACTGCCTGTGCTATAGCAAAGGAAATTAACATATATAATGATGGTGATATCGTACTAACGGGTGATGATCTGGATAAAATGGAAGATGATGAACTTGCAAGAATCGTTGATAAAGTATCTGTATTCGCAAGGGTCTCTCCAAAGCATAAGCTGAAAATAGTAAAAGCAATAAAAAAGCAGGGTCACGTGGTGGCAATGACAGGCGACGGTGTAAATGATGCTCCTGCGGTAAAGGAAGCAGATATAGGCGTATCTATGGGAATAATAGGCACTGATGTTACCAAGGAAGCTTCATCCATGATTCTAATGGATGATAACTTTGCAACAATTGTTGCTGCTGTGGAGGAAGGCAGGGTAATATACAGTAATATCAGGAAATTTATCCGTTACTTGCTGTCTTGTAATATAGGAGAGGTCCTAACCATGTTTGTTGGCATGCTGATAGGGCTGCCTGTCCCTCTTTTGCCAATACAGATACTATGGGTGAATCTTGTTACTGACGGCCTTCCGGCAATTGCCCTGGGGCTTGAGCCGGCTGAAAAGGATATAATGATGAGGCCTCCAAGGGGAGCTGATGAAAATGTATTTTCAAACGGCCTGCTTAGAGTAATCATGCTTAGGGGTATATTGCTGGGCGCTAGTACACTGGGTGTTTTTATAAGCATGTATCATTTGACTGATAATGTGGCGCTGGCAAGAACAGGAGCCTTTGTTACCCTGATGTTCACGCAGTTGATACACGTGTTTGAATGCAAATCCGAAAATAAAAGCATTTTTGAAATACCGTTATTTAACAATATATTTCTTGTGCTGGCTGTTTTGTGCTCAATCACCATGATATTATCCGTTATCTACATACCCCAACTCAGAGCCATTTTCAGGACGGTTTCGCTGGCCCTTGAAGACTGGATGATTATAATAGGCTTTAGCTGGTTGGGACCGGTACTGTCTTCACTTTTCGGCAAAAAAAGGTCCTAGAATTCCCGGTAAATAACTATTGCAATGTTATTATAAAAACTATACAATTAAAATGTTAAAAAGATTAATATTTTGTTACAAAATGTTCACAATTTATTAAAATGTATCTTTAATAATTGAGTTAAGCTTAACATTAAAATGGTGCCTTACTTTTTATTTTCATCATGTATATTTTTTTTAGCATGGGTGATACTTTTTACGAACAATAGGGGGGGAAAAAAATGATTGAGATACAAAATTTGACGAAGCGCTATGGTAATGTCTTAGCGTTAAAAGATGTATCTTTTACCGTGGAAAAGGGCGAAATCCTTGGTTTCCTTGGCCCAAACGGCGCAGGAAAATCCACTACCATGAACATAATCACGGGATATATACCATCGACTTCAGGCTCAGTGAAGGTCTGTGGCTATGATATTATGGAAAATCCCATGGAGGTAAAAAGAAGAATAGGATATTTGCCTGAAAATCCGCCGTTATATTTTGATATGACGGTTATAGACTACCTTAATTTTGTCAGTCAGTTAAAAAAGGTGGATAAGAAAATAAGAATAGCCCAATTAAATGATATAATGGAGCTGGTTGGAATAACGGAAGTCAGAAACAGGCTAATAAGAAATCTCTCAAAGGGTTATAAGCAAAGGGTAGGTCTTGCACAGGCTTTGGTTGGAAAACCTGAAGTTCTGATCCTGGATGAACCTACGGTAGGTCTGGATCCCAAGCAGATTATAGAAATCAGGAAACTAATAAAAGCTCTTGGCGAGGAACACACCATAATCCTAAGTTCTCATATATTAAGTGAAGTAAGTGCCATATGCGGAAGGGTAGTTATCATTCATAAAGGGGAAATTGCAGCCGTTGATACTCCGGACAATCTTTCCAAGAATTTCGGAAAGGTATCCAAGATGTCTGTGACAATATCAGGACCGAAGAACTCGGTATTAGGATATATAAACGGAATATACGGAGTGAGGTATGCAGAAGCCACAATCGAAAGGGAGAAAGATGTAATAACTTATATAATTGAAACAGACAAGGATATTGATATAAGACGCACGCTTTTCTTCACAATGGCAAAGGCCGGATACCCGATTATTGAACTGAAGTCTGTAGGAATGACATTGGAAGAAATATTCCTCCAGGTTGTAACTAAAGAAGAGAAGGAGGTAAACTAATATGAAGGCCATTTTCTGGAAAGAGGTTAAGTCGTACTTCTTTTCTCCCATAGCTTATGTCTTAATCGCCATGTTTATTCTTATATCATCGATTTTTTTCATGAGCAATTTATTATACGGTATTGGTGAGTTTAACTCTAATTTGTCAACGATGGGATATATCCTGATATTTATAATACCTATACTGACCATGAGAATACTTGCGGAAGACAGAAAGAACGGTTCTGAAGTGTTACTTATAACTTCGCCGTTGAGACTTTCGGAAATCGTACTTGGCAAATATTTCGCAGCTTTGTTTGTCTTCTTTGTAATGGTTCTTGTATCATTTGTATACCCGATAATATTAGTTGCTTTTGGTGCGTCAGTTACACCCCAATTGGTCGGAGGATATGTAGGCTTTATACTTCTGGGAGCATCCTTTATTGCTGTAGGATTATTTGCCTCATCAATAACCGAAAATCAGATAATTGCAGCGGTAATCAGCTTTGTAGCCCTCCTTATTATGTGGATTGCAGACGGAATAGGGAGCATGGTGGGAGGAATATTTGCGAAAATTCTTTACTGGTTTTCGCTGCTTTCAAGGTACAAGGTTTTTAACAAGGGAATCCTTAGCCTGAGCGCAATAATTTATTATATTTCATTTATCGCAGTATTTATATTTATAACTGCCATGAATATTGAAAGAAGACGTTGGAGTCAGGGGTGATACAAATGAGTAAATCTAAAGGAGCAAATAATAAAAAATTTAATTTGAAAAAGCTGTTAAGCAGCAGATCCCTTAAGTATGGGACAAACTCAATTATATTAATTGCAGCCGTTGTTGCAATTGCCATACTGTTAAATCTTCTTGTAGATAGGGCCGGCGTTATATGGGACTTAACCCCCAATAAAATATATTCTATTGGCGATACGACAAAGAAAATACTGGAGAATTTGGATAAGGACGTTATTATTTACGGCTTGTTTGATGAAACTAGATTATCTTCGGGACAGGGTACCGAATTTATCGAGCTGCTTAATCATTATGATAAATATCCCCGTGTAACCGTAAAATATGTAGACCCGGACAAGAATCCCGGAATATTTAATGAGATTGATCCTAACAACGTATTAAGTGATAGCTCAAAAAGTATATTTATCGTTAAGTGCGGGAATAAGCTGAAGAGCCTGTCATATTATGACCTTTTCAGCACGTATACGGATTCGTATACTTTCCAGTCAAGAATTGTGGGTTCAAAAGCAGAGCAGGGTTTTACGGGAGCAATCAAGTATGTTACTGCTGATGTTACCCCCACTATATATTTTACAACGGGACATGAGGAAAAAGATGTGGAAGATTATTTCTCAACACTGCAGGAAACACTTATGAATAACAACTTTGATGTTAAAAACATAAACCTGCTCATAGAGGATATACCGGAAGATGCCCAGATTTTAGTTGTAGCTTCGCCCAAAAAGGATTTGAATGTGGCTGAAAGAAGCAAGCTTGAAGATTACCTTAAAGACGGCGGCAGAGCTATATTTATGTTTGATTACCTGGAAACGGATCCTGATTTCCCTGAGTTTGAAAAACTATTAAATGTATTTAACGTTGGGCTGAATTATGACAAGGTAAAGGAAAACGACCAGAGCAGGCACTGGCCTCAAAATCCGTATATAGTTTTGACGGATGTTTACGGAAGCGGAATTACTTCCGGAAGTTATAGCATGATTGTTGCTAATTCAAGAAGTATAAATGTACTCAAGAATGACAAAGAATATATTCAAGTAACGACTGTTGCTAAAACCAGCAGCCAGGCTGTAGGTGAACAGGTAGACAAAAGCAGGGGAAGCGATATAACAGGGCCCCTGAATATTGCAGTTGCCGTGGAACACAAAGGATGGTATAAAGCATCAAAAATAGCTGTCTTGGGGAACAGCCTTTTCCTGGAAGATGATTTGGCAGATGTGTTTGGACCGTACTACAGCAACGGACTAGTATTCTTCCTTGATTTGGTTAACTGGATGTATGAAAACAAAGATCCTGATGTTATTGCTACCAAGGTTTATACTTCCCAGTATATCAATATAAACCAGAAGCAGGCAAATGTAATGAATATGGTAGTTGTAATCATATTGCCTCTTATAATACTTGGTTGCGGAACTTATGTATTCTTAAGGAGGCGCCATCTATGAGAAGGTATCGTTACACTATAATTGTAGTTGTTGTACTTGTTATAATGTTAGGAGCATACTTCTTTATAACCAAATATAATAAGAATAAAAACTCGAACTCGGGCGGCGGAATAACAACCGAAAGGATAATTGATTTGAACTCTCTTGAAATGGAAGAGGTAACAGTTGAAACCGACGGAGATAGGATTGTTTTCAAAAAACAAGATAATGAGTGGGTATTAGTATATCCTGAGGGAATAAAGTATGATGCAAGCAGGCTTAGCAGCGTAGCTATAAACTTCTCGTCCGTACTGGTTGAAAAAGTGATTGAAGAGGATGCCAGTGACCTTTCGAAGTATGGCCTGGATAAACCTGTTTCGGTTGTAACGGCTAAAATGAAGGATGGTACTACTGCAACCCTTGAGATTGGCAACCTCACTCCTACAAAGGGTGCCTACTATGTAAAAAGAAAAGGTGAAAATACGGTTTATACAACGGACACATATACAATTGGAAGAATTATGGTTAAAATTAATGATATAAGGGATAAAACACTATTTGCCGTTGGACAGGATGATATTTTAAAGATATCCATGGAAAGAAAAGGGCAATTGGTATTTACTGCTCAAAGGCCCGATACAAATGCCGATTGGATGCTGACATACCCAATCGATGGAAATGCCAATTATTCTGCCCTTTATCCGATGCTTAGCGCAATAACTGAATCAACCGTTACCGAATTTGTTGAACAGAATCCCTCTGACCTGGATAAATATGGGCTTGCATCCCCGGCTTATGTACTGGAGTTTGAAACATCCGAGGAGAAATACAGGCTCCTTCTGGGGAAAGAAGATATTCAGAATTCGGCAATATATGCTATGACCCAGGACAGCAATGAGGTGTACAAGATATCGTCCACATCTTTCACATTCCTTGACAAGCCGCTGAAAGAGATTGTAGAAGTATTTGCTTATATAACAAATATCTGGGATGTGGAAAGAATAGTAGTTGAAATGGACGGCTACACTTTGGACTGCAAATTGGAGACAGATCCGGATAAAGATACGGATAAGGACAAGTTCTATGTAAACGGCAAGGATGCCAGTATGAAGAACGAAAACGGCGATCAGCCTTTCAGGAAATATTACCAGGCTCTCATAGGAGTAACTTTGAGCGATGTTGAGCCAAACGCAAACCCGCAGGGTGAAGCGGAGATAACTTTCACCTATTACAGGAAGACAGACCCGAAGGTTATGAAAGTGGAATTCATACCTAAGGATGAGCACTACTATTATGTGGTGAGAAACGGTAAGTACAGCGGTATCCTGGTTGCGAAAAAGAAATTCGATGAAGAGGATGGAGTAAGGTATTGGTATAATAAACTGATGGAAGCCTTGAACGAGAGTGAAAACCGGGAGAACAGCGGACAATAATGTACAACAGATTTAAGGGTTATTAAGAATCCAACTCCGTCATAGTATTATATAAGGTAATATGAGATACTGTGGCGGAGTTGTTCTATTTGAAATATTTTAAAAGAAACGTAATAAAGATTGCAAGCATATATTTGGCATCAATTATTGGTGCCGGTTTTGCTTCCGGGCAGGAAATAATTCAATTTTTCACCAATTACGGTGTAAACGGCTTTTATGGCATTGCTTTATCAGGTATTTTATTCGCTTTTT
>Ga0134094_1002310_pt1 | contig 16408 bp, 13 predicted proteins | sample 5_1taG_FD_94458 | JGI IMG/M metagenome (GOLD analysis project Ga0134094, IMG submission 94458) | Switchgrass degrading microbial communities from high solid loading bioreactors in New Hampshire, USA - 5_19_20_110_A1 metaG | ecosystem: Engineered > Bioreactor > Semi-continuous > Anaerobic >... | reverse complement strand
TCCCCATTCTGGTGGGCCTGGGGATCGATGAACTGAGCGTCAGCATTCCAGCCATTCCAACTGTCAAAGCGCTGATCCGAACGCTCAACATGGCAGACTTGCAGCCGTTTGCGCGCCAGGCGCTGGAATGCGCTACCGCACAAGAAGTACGCGCGCTGGCGGCACAGTACAAAAACGGGTAAGGAACAATACCCAAAATTGAAAGGATCACTCATGGGCGAAAAATATCAGATATACCGCTCAGTGCGTTATCCCCTGCCTGAAGACAACTGGGCATGGCAGCTCTACGGGGCAGGGCTGGAAAACCTGGGCCGCGGCGGGCAGCCAGAAGCGCTCTCCGTCCCCGAACCCGGTGACGACCAGCTTCTGGTGAGGATTGACTGCATCGGTATGTGCTTCTCTGACACGAAAATTCTCAAGCAGGGCGGAAGCCATCCAAAACTGTACAACCGCAATCTGGCTGTGGAGCCAACGCGCCTCGGGCATGAAGTTTCGCTGACCATCGTTAAGGTTGGAAAGAATTTGGAGGGAATGTACCATCCGGGCCAGCGCATGTCGATGCAGCCGGATATTTACCAGCAGGGCAAGAGCACAGCCTACGGCTACACCATCCCCGGCGGGATGATACAGTACCACCTGATTGGCCCGGAGCTGCTGGTCAACGATGAAGGGCCCTGCCTGCTGCCGGTGCATGATGAAATGGGCTACGCAGAATCGGCGCTGCTGGAGCCGTGGGGCTGCGTGATGGCCGCCTATACCCAGCGCCGCCGCCTGGAGCCGAAACCCGGCGGGATCATGTGGATCATCGGGCAGCCTGGAGATGAGACGGTCTTTACATTTTCAAAGGGACTCGATGCGCCCTCTGTGATTGTGCTGACCGACGTCCCGCCGTCTGTGAAAACGCTCGCCGGGAGTACCGGGGCGAAGATCATCGAATGTAACGGCCTGACGGCGCACGACTTCGAAGCTCTCAAGCAAGAGCAAACCGGCGGCCTGGGCTTTGATGACATTGTGGTCTTAAACCCGACCTCCGCTGAAACGGTTGGGCAGATTGCCCGGTTGATTGCGCGGCGCGGCACGTGCAACCTTGTCGGCACCGAGCCGCTGGATGGGCTAACCCAGGTAGACCTGGGCCGGCTGCACTATGATTACATCGCATTCCTGGGGACACGGGGGCCTGACATTGCCTCGGCATACGGCGAACGCCGCAACCGCTGCGAACTCCGGCCAGGAGGGACGGCCGTTTTCATTGGCGCCGGCGGGCCGATGGGACAGATGCACGTACAGCGAGCGTTAGAGCTTCCGGATGGGCCGAAAATGGTGATCGCTACCGAGATCAGCGATGAGCGGCTGCAAACCCTGCAAACCATGTTTATGCCGCTGGCGAAGAAAAACGGGCGGACCATCCATATATTCAATCCGAATACGTCCGAAATCTCTTTCTACGATTTTGTCATGGAAGCGACGCAAGGCCAGGGCGCAGATGACGTTGTGGTCAGCGTTCCGGCGGCGAAGTTAATGGAGGAGGGCGATTCAGTCTTAAAGCCGGATGGGATGCTGGTGTTGTTCGCCGGTGTGCCGAACGGGACAATGGGCTATGTGAAGCTCGATAATGTCTATCTTTCAAATGCGCAGTTTACCGGCACTTCAGGGCTGACCATGAACGACCAGGCGGCGGTGATGGAACGGCGTATCGCAGGGACGCTTTCTCCGGCGCGTTCTGTGGCGGCGATCGGCGGGATGGACTGCGCGATCGATGCCTTTAACGCAGTGATGGAGAGCCGCTATCCTGGTAAGATCATGATCTTCCCGCAGATTCGCAACCTGCCGTTGATGGGCTTGAAGGAACTCGAAACGCGCCTGCCAGAAGTGGCTGCCAGACTCGGCGAAGACCTGATGTGGACCAACGAAACCGAAGAAGCGTTAATTGAACTGCTGTGGGAACCTCCGCAATGATCTACACGCTTACCCTGAACCCTGCGGTTGACCGAGAGCTAACCGTGCCCGACATTGTTTACGATTCAGTGCTGCGGGCGAGCAAATCACAGGTGGATTTTGGCGGGAAAGGCTTCAATGTGTCGCGGCTGCTCCAGAGGCTTGGCGTGCAGAGCACTGCGGTCGGATTTCTGGGCGGCAAAGCGGGCGAAATCCTCCAGGAGGGCCTGCAGTCACTTGGGATCGGCGTCGATTTTGTCTGGATCTCTGGAGAAACGCGCACGAATATCAGCATCGTCACCCCTACGGGCGGGCATTATATCAAGGTCAATGAAAAGGGACCGGTGATCGAAGCTGACAAGCAGGCCGAACTGATCGAAAAAATCAGGATGCTGGCTCGCCCTGGCGACTGGTGGGTGATTTCGGGAAGCCTGCCGCCGGGCGTACCCAATGGGTTCTATGCCGAGATCATCCGGCTGTTAAACCAGAACGGTGCAAAGACCGTGCTCGACACCATCGGCGAGCCGCTGCGCCTGGGATGCCTGGAGAAGCCGTTCCTGGTCAAACCCAACACCGAAGAAGCGCGCGCATTGACCGGCCTGGCGATGGAATCGGTGCATGAGGTCGCGCAGGCAGCCGCACGCATTCAAAAGATGGGCGTGGAGAATGTAGTGATCTCGATGGGCAAAACCGGCGCGCTGCTGCAGTCCGCCGGGAGCGCCTGGCTGGTCCGCAGCCCAACCATCGCGGAGAAGAACCCCATCGGCGCAGGGGATTCGATGGTCGGCGGCATGGTTTGGGCGCTGACCGGCGGCTGCTCGCTCAAAGAAGCGCTTGGCTGGGGCGTCGCCAGCGGAGCTGCCACCGCAAGCCTGAGCGGAACTGAGGTTGGCACCCGGTCGTTGATCGAACACCTGTATACGCAGGTCAGATACGAGCCTGTTCCGCTGCCGTCTATTTGATAAATTGAGGGATAAAATGCCGTACGAACAGCATCAAGAGAAAGCTTATCCGGTCAGCGCGCAAACTGTGTACGAGGAAGCGCTGAAGGTGACTGAAAAACTATCGGGAAAGATTATCGCTTCGAAACCAGAAGATTTTCACTTAGAAGCGCATTTTCCAAAAGTGGTGCTGGGTAAGACGCTTGGAGAGCGCACCTACTGTTCGCTGAATATCCAGCCGGAGGGCGACGGCTGTAAGGTGATCATGGACGCCTACCCGCTGGATGCATTAAATCGCAAGCTGTTGTTTGGGGCGCGTAAAGGCGTCACGCAAACGTTGATGTTGTGGTTCACCGCCCACCTCGAGCATCGCCTGGGCATTCCGCAAAGCAAATAACCAGGCGCAAATACAGAAAAGCCGCCGGAAGACCAGGTTTGCCTGTTGAAGAAACCTGTTTTTCCGGCGGCGCTTTCTCTTCTAGCGAAACGCCGCGGACATTATACGTCGCTAACGCTTATGCGCCGCTCTGCTGTACGCCGCTGACGCTGCTGATTTCGCTTTGAACAACGGGCTTCTGGCGGAATGCGATCCACAGGCTCACCGCCAGCACCAGCAGCAGGCCGATTCGCATCCAAATCGGCGGCTGGACAAAAGTGAACAGAAACAGCGCGATCACTGCTTCTAGCCCGACGCTCAGCGAATGCCACTTCGACGGCAGGCGCATGTAGCGCACCGCCGCGGCAATCCCGATCCCCAAGACGCACAGCCACAGCACAGCCTCGAAGCCTTCCAGCGGACCCGGCAGCGCGCGCCCTTCGGCGCGGTCGCGAATGCCGTGCAGCATCCCGCGTTCCATCACATAGCCGGCATTGAATACAGCATTTACGATCCCGAACGGCGCTTCGGGGGGAAGCTGGAAGCGGTGGCGCACGATCAGGCGCGTGGAGTCTGTTCCGGTTGGCTCCAGATACCACAGCCATGTCCACAGCACCCCGGGCATCTCAGGCGTTGAACCTGCCAGCACGTACGAGTTGGGGACTGTCTCTTGAATGGCCATATAGTTCACGATAATTCCCTGGCCTGGAGGCGGGTCCTGCCACTCCGGGTGGATAACGGCAGCGTTGCGGTAGCGGTCCGGCAAGCCTCCGGCGATCATAAACAGGTTTTCAATCATCGTGTAGGAATAAAACCCGCCGCGCGAGTCGCCCATTTGCGCCAGCCAGGGATAAACCGCCTCAGGTGGGGCCTGGATGGTGATGGCGTGGTTCCAGACAAGCTGCGGGTTGGGGACGAGCTCATCTCCAGGCAGCGGGCGTGAAATTTCATCTGGCGCTGCGCCCCAGTTGGGGATCACCGCGCCGAGCCATGTAAAGCCGGCGATCAGGACCACCAGTACCAGGGAAAACCCGATCAAGAAACGGACAAACGGCTTCATGGGGACCCCTATGATTCAAGAATGGAAAGGATGTATCTATTGTATCACGAAGCCAATGATCACATCCCAACTTTGTTTTACAGCGAGACTTTAATCAATCCATACGCGCCCAGGTAGGCGCTTCGCATGCTGTGATCAACAATCACGTATTCACCCGGTTCGTCGAACACAAGATCAAAGATCACCCCCTGCCCGGGCGCAACAGTGTAGGTGGAGACCCCGGAAGTTGCCTGAGAAAAATCACCGCCGGGGTAAACATCTGTGAAAATTTCCCCGATTACATGGAAGGCGCTGTTCAGGTTTGGGCCTGCATCCACAAAGTAGATACGCACGCGCTGACCGACTCTGGCTTCGAGCGAATAATCCCTGTACTGAAAGGCAATCCCGTTAAATGCCACGACATCTGGTGCGACGCTGACCATCTTGTCGAAGTCGCCGGTTAGCAGATTCTCTCTGAACTGTTGGGTATACCATTCGGACTGGACAAGCACATAGCTGACATCGGCCGGCGGCAGCTCGTTCTCTCCCTCTGCCGGATCAACCACAATCGCCCCATACATGCCCATTCCTATATGATGTAAAACGGGGGCAGTCCCGCAGTGATAGATATAGACGCCCGGCACATTGGCGACGAATGAGTATTCCAATTGTTCGCCTGGATCGATATCTCGATAGGCAACTTTTGGATCTATTTCAGCAGAATGGAAATCGATTGAGTGCTTAACCGTTCTTTTTTTTTAGTCCCCTTCGGTTAATTAACAAAATAAGGCTGCCAGGGGGAACCAGAAGCAGTCTCAGACTTAATATACTAATATACTATAAAATAGATCAATAAACGAATTAATATGTGGCTGCTAGCCAGCAGCGCCGAATTGCTCCAAAAAAGTAAGATATGGCTCAGTTGTGCAACGAACCCATTACAAGCCTGGAGATCAAGGGTGGAGGAACAGGCCGTGGCGATATTGCTGCTGTGATGGATTTAAGAGTGATTATGACCACTTAATGAGCAGGAAGGAGAAAGGTATTCGTGAAAACGAAAAGAATATCCCCGCTCACCCGGCTGCGCCCGCGCATCAACACCCTGTATGTCAGCCAGGGGCGAACCGTACTGGCGATGGAGCGCGACGGCTGGATCCATGGCAGCCCAGAGACCGGTCTGTTCGTCCACGAGACTCGCATGCTGTCGAATTATCGCTGGCTGGTGAATGGGAAAGACCTGATCCCGGCCACGCTGTCGAACGTCGAGCAGCATTCCTGGCTGGGATACTACACAACCCTACCACCCGGAATCAAGACGCTTCCGCCGGACGAGGGCAGCGGACAGGTGCGGCTGGAGTCAGAGCAGACGCTTGAACTGTGCCTGGCTCGTTTTACAGGTGAGGGGATGCATGAGGATGTCGACCTGACCAACTACTCGACCCAGGCAACCTCCTTCACCCTGGAGCTGGAAATTGATGCTGATTTTGCGGATCAGAGCGAGACTTACGGCCAACGATCGCAGAAAGGCCGCCTTGACCGGAGCTGGAGAGAAATCCAGGAAGGCGTATGGGAGCTGTTTTTTGATTATCAGGTAACTCACCGCTACAGCAATCAGGAAGGCACCGGCGATGCCCACCTGCACCGCGGTTTGCGGGTCTGCGTAGAGAACAGCAGCTCTCCGCCTGAATACGAGAGCAACCGGATCCGCTTCAACGTTCACCTCGGGCCGCGGGGAATCTGGCATGCCTGCCTGACGTATATCCCGGTTCTCGATGGCGAGAACATGCACCCGCATTATCGCTGCCGGTCATTCTACGGCGCTCCCGATGCTTATGATCAGCTTCGAGAGATGTATTTAGAGGAGTCGACGCAGTTCCGGACCGCGGAGAGCCAGACGCTTGCGCCGGTGGTGATTGCCACGCTGGAGCAAGCCCGGCGTGATCTGGCCTCGCTGCGCCTCTTTGACCTGGATCACGGTCCGCGCGCCTGGACGGTCGCAGCCGGCCTGCCGATTTACGTCGCGCTGTTCGGGCGGGATACATTGACCACCAGCTGGCAGGCCGCCATGGTCGGGCCGGAGATGATGCGCGGCACGCTTCAGGAACTGGCGTTATGGCAGGGGCGAGAGACGAATGACTGGCGCGATGAGCAGCCCGGGAAGATGCTCCATGAAGCGCACACCGGCCCGCTGGAGATGCTCAATGAAAATCCTCGCCGGCGCTATTACGGCTCGATCACGACCTCTGGGTTATACCCGCTCCTGGCAGCCGAACTGTGGCACTGGACGGCTGACCGTGAGGTGATCCAGCCGCTGTTGGATCCCATGTTTCGCTCGCTCGAATGGCTGGATACTTACGGCGACCTGGATGGAGACGGCTTTTACGAATACCAGACCCGCTCTGAGATGGGGTCGAAGCATCAGGCATGGAAGGACTCAAGGGATGGAATTGTCGATGAAAACGGCGACCCGGTTGATCCGCCCATCGCAACCTGCGAGGAGCAGGCTTTTATTTACGTGGCAAAGCTGCACGCAGCCGAGATGCTCTGGTGGCTGGACCGCAAAGATGAGGCGCAGCAGCTCTATAACCAGGCGAAAGAATTGAAGAAGCGTTTTCACGATGCTTTCTGGATGCCCGAAGAAGGCTTCTACGCGCTGGGGTTGGACGCGCAGAAGCGCCAGATCCGCTCGATTACCTCCAACCCCGGTCACTGCCTGGCTGCATCGATCGCCGCTGACGAAGCTGTTCGCCCGGTCGCCGAGCGGTTGTTCCAGGAAGATATGTTTACCGGCTGGGGCATCCGCACCCTCTCGGACCACAACCCGGCGTATAACCCTTACAGCTATCACCGCGGCAGCATCTGGCCGGTAGAACACGGCACCTTTGCCCTGGGGTTTATGCGCTACGGCCTCTTTGATCTGGTCGAAAAGATCAGCTTTGCGCAGTTTCGCGCAGCGGCGCTGTTCGAGCATTACCGCCTGCCCGAGCTGTTCTGCAGCCACCCGTGGGATGATGACCATCCCTTCCCGGCGATATACCTGCAAGCCAATTCGCCGCAAGCCTGGTCGGCATCTTCTGTATTTTGCCTGGTGCAGGCGATGCTCGGCTTATACCCGTACGCGCCGCTCAAAATGCTGTTAGTCGATCCGCATCTCCCGGCCTGGCTGCCTGAGCTGTATTTATCGAATCTGCGCGTGGGCGATGCGTCGGTTGATTTGCGATTTTACCGATTAAAGGATGGGCAAAGTGATTTTCAAGTGGAAGACCGCCGAGGAACCTTGCACGTTGTCCGGCAGCCCAGCCCATGGTCGCAGACTGCCGGTTGGGGCGAGCGCATGAAGGATTTTCTTGCCAGCCTGCTGCCGGGGAAATAAGGACATTCGCCGTGGCAGCTTCGTGTCCAGCGGCTCGCGTTGACTTTTCCTCGCGCTTCAGCCATAATTATTTATATATGAAACAAGTACACATTTCTCGAGCGGTGATGGATCAATGGTTCATGAAAGGATGCGCGTTCTATGGAGATAACAGTCCGTTTAAGCTCCGGGCTGGCCGGGGTGATTGGTCGTCCCCGTTTTTCTGTTGACCTGGAGCAGGGGGCAACTGTAGCCCACCTGCTAGACCAGCTCCGGCGTGATTATCCTGCCCTGTCAGAAAGGCTCAATGGAACGGTCGCCGTCGTATCCGGAAAAACTGTTGATCCGTCAGTGACACTCTCTGCCGGTCAGGAGGTGGCGATACTCACGCCGATCTCCGGCGGCTAGGTCCGTGAAAGGAGTCAGTAATGGTCGAAAATGTATCTGGAATCACCGTTCCACAGGAACGGAGAACCGACGTCGCCGGTCGCGAGACGGTCGTGGTCGACCGTTTCACCGATGGAATTCTCGATCCTGGTAAGCCGATGTTAGGCCCCGTGCGTGACGGCGGGCATATCATCGCCAACACCGCCCCCGGCTGTTGGGGCCCAATGATCACGCCCGAGATCCGCGGCGGGCATGAAGTGACGGTGCCTGTGGCTGTCGCCGGCGCGGAGCCCGGCGACGGGATTGCCCTGCGCATTCAGGATATCACGGTCACCTCACTGGCAACCGCGTCGGGCAATGACCGCCATATGGTTGGGCGCTTTTTGGGCGATCCGTATGTAGCCGGTCGCTGCCCATCCTGCGGGACGATGTATCCTAAGACGGTCATCGAGGGTATCGGGCAGGAGGCGGTGAGGTGTGCCAACTGCGGGGCGGATGCAGCGCCGTTCACATTTACCAACGGCTACACCATCGCCTTTGACAACAATTACACCGTTGGCGTCACCCTGGATCAAGATGCTGCTGAAGCAATTGCCAGGGAAGCCAGGCGCTTTGCAGCCATCCCGGAAAACTCGATCCAGAACCCCATTTTGACCTTTGCGCCGCACGACCTGGTTGGGCTTGTGGCGCGCCTGCGGCCCTTCATGGGACAGCTTGGCACAACGCCGTCTCATCCCATCCCCGACTCGCACAATGCCGGGGATTTTGGCGCTTTCCTGGTCGGCGCGCCGCATGAATATGCCATCACTGCTGATCAACTGCGAGAGCACCGGACAGATGGTCACATGGATATTGACGCTGTGCGCGCCGGGGCGATTTTAATTTGCCCGGTTAAAGTTCCCGGCGGCGGGGTCTATTTGGGTGATATGCACGCCTTGCAGGGAGACGGCGAAATTGCCGGGCATACGTGTGATGTTGCAGGCACCGTGACGATGCAAGTCAGCGTGCTGAAAGGGCTGAATAACGAAGGCCCGATTCTTTTCCCGGTCCTTGAGGATCTGCCCTACCTGGCGCGCCCGCTCACCCCGGTGGAGAAAGCCCGAGCGAAGGAAGTGGCCCGGCGCTACGGCCTGGACGGCCTGGAAGAATCGCTGCCCATATCGATTATCGGTACTGGCCCTGACTTGAACGCTGCCACCGATAACGGCCTGGAGCGCGCAGCGAAGCTGTTCGAAATGGAGGTGCCAGAGGTCAAAAACCGGGCGACCATCACCGGCGCAATTGAGATTGGACGCCACCCCGGCGTCGTTCAGGTCACGTTCCGCGCGCCTGTTGAGAAACTGGAGAAAATTGGATTGCTCCAGTTCGCCATTGACCAGTACGGCGAACCATAGCGGGATTATACAGAGCCTATCGCTGCTTTATGCCTTTGTTGCCCCTCATCCCGAGTTTCGCGGCAGCAGTATTCTTCCAGTCGGCGAACAGCCTGGGCCGCGAAACTTACCTTCATCCCGATCCCGGGAGAAGGGTGCCTTTTGGGCTATGAGCTAGTGCATAGACAATCTTCAGCCATCACCCAAGCGGGAGTAAAGAGTGCCTGTTCGTCAATACACCCATACATGGATCGTCTTCAGCCCTCGCCTGGAATCAGGAGAGGGTGGCCGCGCGGCAAGGCACATTGTCTAATCACCTGAGCATTTGCGCCGCGCGGCCGGGTGAGGTCCAGCGCCGGGAGAAGAGAACAAATACAATAATCAGTGAAGAAGCAGATTTTTCTGCTTCTTCACTTAACAGTTCTGTTATGTCCCATAAAGTACATGCTGTGTGTAAAGTGATGTTATACTTTTTTCGTTTATACAACCAAATAGTAACAACTGAATTGGCAGGCCAACAACCCAGCTCAGCGTCCTTGCGGACCATTCATGAAAGCTGCCTTAAAACATCAGCTGTGTCATTTCTCGTGGATCGAATCTGACGCAGCCAATGCCGCGTATCTGGCGGCTGCGTAGAGTTACGTTTTGTCATTTCCCCAGTACCGCAAAAAAGTTGGGTGGTTGGATCGCAATTCTGACTGCCGGCTGCACTTTGATCGGCCTGCAGGCGCGTTTTGAACGCCTGCCGTGCGATCTAGATGCGCGCCTGTTTTCAGCCCTACAACCTCCTTGAACCGGTTATACAGCGTATTTCGCGCGAGGGGGGACTGTTGTTGGCGTGACCGCTCGCCAGAATCAATCTTATTTCTTTTATCTGGTTGCGCATAGAAGTAGGGACCGATCATCGTTTGCGTTAGAAAGGTATTGATATCGAAATGGTACAGTTTTCTAGTGTTAGCGAACCCCCTGTTGTTGTGGTAGCTGAAGACAGTCCCGTGCAAGCGCTTCATCTCAAAGAACTGCTAACCCGAGCCGGCCTGCGGCTGCTTTGGGCGCCCAACGGCGTCGAGTGTTTGAAACTCGTGAGCCTGGCTCAGCCGGCGCTGGTCCTCCTCGATTTAGAGATGCCCGAAAAGAACGGTCTGCAGACCTGCTTTGAGCTGAAACAGGATCCAGAAACTGCTGACATCCCGGTGATTCTCTTTACCAAACACGATGACCCGGAATTTTCCCGGTTGGGGTTTGAATTTGGCGCGGTAGAGTTCATTCCGAAAGATGCCTTTGCTGACGCGGTCCTTCTGGAAACCCTCGTGCAGCTTGGCATTATCACCAGAGAAGCAAGTAAAGAGGGGTTAAGGGACAATGGAGATTAATGCATCTACATTGCCGGAAGTGAAAGAGACAGAGCTGCCTTTACTGGTTTTTCACCTGGATCAGCAAGCGTATGCGCTGGAAATCGAATACGTGGTGCAGATCATTCCGATGCTCAAGCTGACGCCGGTCCCGCAGGCAAAAAATCTCATCGAAGGCGTTGCGAATATCCACGGTGAATTTGTTCCGGTGCTGGATGCCCGGTCTCGCCTGGGACTGCCCCATATCACGCCGCAGTTGAATACGCCTATTCTCCTGGTCAATACCGGCGAGCGGACGCTTGGCCTGATCGTCGACAGGGTCGATCAGGTGATTCACCTGCCCGCCGGGCAGGTGGTCAGTACAGGCGAGCTATTACCGGATTTCCTGGACTGCCCACCTCTCCTGAAAGGCGCTGCTCATATGGATGAAAAGTGCGTGATCCTCCTGGATCCGCGCCATTTGCTCAATCCAGCGCAAATTGCCCTGCTGAACCGTGCCATTAAAGCCCTGGTTGAGCGTATGGAGAACCCAGAAAACGAGCAAGAGAGCTCAGACCCGGCTCCGAAGCGAAAACCGGTGAAACTACGCCGGCAGCATAAAGATTTGGGCGCAGCCCTGGCTGAATATGTCGCCGACCTTCCGGTTGACGTTACTCCTGTAGACGGAGCGGCTCCTGCTCCGGCAGATGATTCTGACGACCAATCCTGAATCAGAGACCCACTGACGAATGCCCACCGCGAATCCAACCCCTGCCGGTCTTGCTTCCCCGCCTTTCTGTGAAGAGGATTATTTGCGCTTCTCGCGCCTGGTCGCAGAACGTTTTGGACTGTTCTTCCCCGAAAAGCGGCGGAATGAACTCGAATTTGGCGTGCGGCAGGCTTTTTTAGCTTCCACATGCCCCGATTTCAACAGCTATTTTGCGGTTCTCAACGATTCTGAAAACGGGCCGCTTGAACTGGAGCGGCTGGTCAACCACCTGACCATTGGCGAGACGCACTTCTTTCGAGATGCAGGCCAGTTTGATGCGCTGGCGAATTATGTGCTCCCCGGAATTATCACCCGGCGGCGAACCACGCGAACGATCCGGATATGGAGCGCAGGCTGCGCCAGCGGCGAAGAACCGTATTCAATCGCAATGCTGTTAAGAGACCTGGTCCCTGACATCGACTCCTGGACCATCATGATTTATGGGACCGATGTCAATACCCGGTATCTGGAATGGGCTAAACGCGGCGTATACGGCCAGCGGTCATTTCGCGAGGCGCGCGCCTTTACCTACCGCGACCGGTTTTTTAAGCAGGTCAACAACCAGTACCACCTGCACCCGAGCATCCGGCGGATGGTCACGTTTGGCCAGCTCAACCTGGCTGAGGACAGGTACCCTTCATATGAAACCAATACCATGTTCATGGACCTGATCCTGTGCCGGAATGTGACCATTTATTTTCCGGAGTCCGTCACGCGCCGCGTGATTCAGCGGTTTTACCAGTCGCTGTGCCCTGGCGGCTGGCTGGTTGTCGGGCATTCCGAACATTCCCTCGGCACCTACCAGCGCTTCCATACGCACAATTTCCCCAATGCCATTCTTTATCAGCGGCCTCTTGAAGACACGCCCGCTGCGCAGGAACGGCCAGCCCCGCCGGAGGCTGCCAGGCTGCCCGCGCGCAGCGGCGCGGGTTTAAGCCCCAAAGCTGCTGCGGACAATTCAAAGATGGAAGTTCGTGTGGAGCAAAGGAAGCCGGACCCAATCTCTCGCCGCTACCGGAGAGGACGGACGACGGGGCTGCTGGTGCTCCCATCGCTGGCTGTTAAGAGCGTGCCAGCTTCACAACCTGCCAATGCGATTGAAGAGGCCCAATCCCTGTTGGCTTCCGGGCATGCGGACCAGGCGCGCGATCTGCTGAAGCGGTGGATTGACCAGCACCCGGATGATGGAAAGGCCTGCGCGCTGTTGGGGAAAGCGCACGCCGGGCTGGGAGAATGGGCGCAGGCTGAACGCTGGTGCCAGCGCGCTGTTCAATCCGATCCGCTTAATCTTGAGGGCTATTATATTCTGGGACTGGTCTACCAACACCAGCATAAGACCGCGCAGGCAATCACGCTGATGAGGAAAGTCCTTTACATTGACCATGCGGACATCCTGGGCCATTTTACACTGGCGAATTTATATCATCAGTGCGGGCAAGATTCTCTGGCGATTAAGTCTCTGGAAAACGCCCGGCGTCTCCTGGAGAAATATCCGCCAGATGCGCTTGTGCCGCGTTCCGATGAAATTTCCGTCAAGATGCTGATGCACACGGTGATCCGGCAGCAGAACACCTGGAAAGGCAAAGTTACAGAATACCATGACGAACAGGCTGGTTGATCCTATGGAATATGCTGATGATGCAAACGAGCTGGATCAAAAAGCGATCGAGCGAATCTGGGAAGAGCGGGCGCTTGCCATGGCCCGGGTGGAAGTGCAGGAAGAGCCTGGCGAGCAGTTAGAGGCAGCGCTCGTGCGCCTGGGCGATGAGATATTGGGCATTGAGGTGCAGTATATCTCCGAGGTGAGCGCGCCGGTTGGGTTGACCCGCGTGCCGCGCGTTCCGGCCTGGGTGGCAGGAGTCACCAACCAGCGGGGGCGCATCCTCTCTGTGATTGACCTGCGGGAATATCTGGGTTTACCCGCTGGATCGCAGCCGGGCGAAGGCATGTTTATCACGGTGCAGGCGCCGGCTATGGAACTGATCTTTGCGGTTGATGAGGTGCTGAATATCAAGTGGCTGCCGGTCGTCCCGTCATCAGCGCAGGTGAATGCCGTCAACCGCCTGCCTTCCGGCTGTGTTCGCGCGGTTGTCCGGAATCAGAATGAAAAGGGCGAACAACCAATGGTCACGGTTCTGAATATTGACGGCCTGCTTGCCGATCCGCGCCTGATTATTCAAGAGGAGTTGGTCTAAACAGCGAGGTGCAATGATGCCAAGTGCAAAGGAAATCCGCGAACAATTACTGAACAGCTTTCGCGCCGAGCTGGCCGAACATATCCAGGTGATGACCGACGGCCTTTTGAAGATCGAACAGGCGTCTTCGGGCGGCGCGAGTGTTGAACAGGAAGTGCTCGATACCACCTTTCGTGCTGCGCACAGCTTAAAGGGGGCCGCGCGAGCAATGGGGGTAACTGCCATTGAGCAAATTGCGCATGCGCAGGAGAGCATCCTGGACGGACTGCGCCGCGGGATGATGAAACCGCTGCCCGAGATGTTCTCGACGATGTACCAGGCGCTGGATGCCATTCAACTCGTACAGGCTCACTATGAAGCAGGAGAGACTTCACCGCCGGTGCAGGCGCTTTCTACGCTTCTGGCGTTGGAAAAGGTGCGGTCAGACTGCCAGCAAGCCGCATCGAATGAAACAGAGCAAGACGCTGCACTTGCAGGTAAACCTGCGGCTGAACCTGCTCCCAAACCGGAGCCGGGAACGCAGGCAGTGCAGGTGCATGATGCGCCAGAGACAAATGACTCGCAGGAAGCGCAGAGCCTGCCTGCTTCAAGTAATCTTGAAACCATCCGCGTCGACGTAAACAAGCTGGATTCGATCATGGCCAACCTGAGCGAGCTTCTGATTGCCCGCATGCGCCTTGAACAGCGCCGGGTGGAGATTGGACGAATCCGGGAGCACTTTGCTGAAATCCAGCGCGCCTGGTCGCCGGTGCATGGGGCGTTCTCCCGGCTGATGCGTGAGGAAGAGAATGGTTTCCTGAGCCTGCACCGCCCATATTCGGTCGATTCATATCCATTTGGAAACAGCGGTTTCACACCGCGCCAGCGCTCGTTATTCCGCTCGCCAGATACCGGCGTTGTCGCAGCAGCCGGCGAGCTCAAAAGCCTTGTCGAGATCAGCAAGGACATGTCCACACTGGTGGACTATGTGAACGCAAGCCAGAAAATTCTGGAGGAAATCCACGGCCAGCTTGAGCCGCTCACGCGGCGGTATGCAGCCGATATCCAGCACCTTTCTATCGTCATCGATGCACTTGAAGAGGATATTAAGCGGCTGCGCATGCTGCCCTTCAACACCATCGCCACGACCTTTACTCGCCTGGTCCGCGATCTGGCGCACCAATCCGGGAAAGAGGCGAACCTGACGATACATGGCGGCGAGATTGAAGTAGACAAGCGCGTTCTGGAGGGGCTGAAGGATCCCTTGATCCACTTGCTGCGCAATGCCATTGATCATGGCATTGAGACCCCTGAGGCTCGCCTGGCAGCAGGCAAACCAAGGGCCGGGAAGGTTGTCATCGCTGTGGAGCGGGTTGGTAAAGACATTTTAGTCCAGGTATCGGATGACGGGGCGGGGCTGGATATCGAGGCGATTCGCCAGTCATTGGCCAGGAGCCCATTGGTGAGACAATCCGGTTTGGATCCGCAGGCGATGCGAACAGGCGAACTGGTCGAGACGATCTTTAGCATGGGTGTTTCGACCAGCCGGATGATCACAGATATCTCAGGGCGCGGAGTCGGGCTGAATGTGGTCCGCAATAATATCGAAGCCTTACACGGCAGGATCAACGTCGACTTTCAGCCCGGCAAGGGAACCGTTTTTTCGCTGTACCTGCCTGTGGAGTTGACCAGCACGCACAGCCTGCTGATTCGCAGCGCAGGACAGCTTTTTGCTATCCCAGTTGACAGCATTGAGCGCACCGTCCGGGTGGACCTGTCAGAGATCTTTACGCTTGAGGGGTGTGACGTGATCTCCTATGCCGGGCGTCCGGTCCCGCTGGTGAGTTTGAGCGAGGTGCTGGAAATGCAGGGCAAAGCGAACGGAGAACCGGCCGGCCCGAAGCGGCTCACAGCAATCATTCTAAAGGCAAATGAACGCTTTGATGACCAGCACTTCGATGGGAGCCAGGCTCGTCTCATGGCCTTTATCATCGATGAACTGGCTGGCGAGCAGGAGATCATTATCAAAGACTTGGGCAAGCAGTTGAAGCGCATCGCCGGAATCAGCGGGGGAGCAGTGATGGGAAGTGGTGAGGTTGTTCTGGTGCTGAACGCTGATGAACTCATGAAGCTTTCAACAAGCCGGGGCAGCCTATCCATTGTGGATACCCTCAGAGACCAGGCGGAGTCGGCTGCGGCAGCTCCTCAGAAGGTCATTCTGGTTGTCGATGACTCGATCACCACTCGCACGCTTGAGATGAACATCTTAGAGGCATCTGGCTACAAGGTTCTCGTCGCCACCGACGGGCAGGAGGCGCTTGAAATCATCCGGACCTGCGAGCAGTTAGACCTGATCGTGAGCGATGTCGTCATGCCGCGAGTCGACGGGTTCGAGCTAACCCGCCGGATTAAAGAGAACCCGAAAACGGCGCATCTCCCGGTGATCCTGGTCACATCGCTGGAATCCGCCGAAGATAAGAAGCGCGGGATTGAGGTACAGGCGGATGCCTATATCGTCAAAAACCGGTTTGACCAGGCGAATTTGTTAGAAACAATCGAGCAGTTAATTTAGAGGTTTCATGTGATCGGAACATCCAGGCGTAAAAATCCCATTCGAGTGTTGGTCGTTGAAGATTCACCGACGGCGCGCAATTTGCTTGTGCTGCTCTTTCAGGCAAGCGGCGATATCGAGGTGGTCGGTACTGCCCTGGATGGAAAAGAGGCTGTGCGG
>Ga0134094_1002301_pt1 | contig 16455 bp, 11 predicted proteins | sample 5_1taG_FD_94458 | JGI IMG/M metagenome (GOLD analysis project Ga0134094, IMG submission 94458) | Switchgrass degrading microbial communities from high solid loading bioreactors in New Hampshire, USA - 5_19_20_110_A1 metaG | ecosystem: Engineered > Bioreactor > Semi-continuous > Anaerobic >... | reverse complement strand
TCTGTCGAGAAGCGGATGAGCTGGTCGAGGCTCAGATTTTCTTTGCGCAGGTCAAACCCCGATTCAATCCGCCCCAGTTCCAGGAGATTATCCACCAGGCGGGTGATATTGCTCACGCTGACCTTAACGCGGCGGATAAAATCTCGTTGAAGGTCGCTGACAGGGCCGGCCCGTTCGATCAATTCGACATACCCGAGAATGGCCGTCAGCGGAGAGCGCAGATCGTGAGAGACCGTGTGAACGAAATCGGTCTTGATACTGTCAAGCTTCTTGAGATAGGTGATATCGTGGAGCGTGAACACCTGGCCCACTCCCTGAATCGGCGTGAGCATGGCGCTGTAAAACCGGTCCCCATCCGGGCTGATCTCGGTTCGAGGGACCAGGTTGGTCTTTGCCGTTTTGATCAATGCGGTCAATTCGGGCTGGCTAAACACTTCTTCAAACCGCTTGCCGGTGAGGTTTACGTCGGGGTCGATTGCAAAAGCCTCGCGCGTGGTTTTGTTCACAATGCCCAGGCGTTCATCCTGGTCGACAACGATCACGCCGTCATGGATTCCGGTGAGAATTGTCTCCAGCTTGTTGCGCTCGTTGATCACTTCTTCGTAGAGGCGGGCATTCTCAAGCGCAATCACCGCATAGCTTGCCAGCATACTGAGCAGTTTCACATGCTTTTGGGTTAACGGCAGCCGGCTGTGGCGGTTATCGACGCCGAGGACGCCAAACACGCGCCCATTCATTTGAAGCGGAACATACAACAAGCTTTGAACCAGGTAGGACGTTTTAATCTTTTGCGGCGTGCTGCCGTCGACCAGCACAGGCTCGCCGCTGCGTATTACGGACCCAGCGAGGCTGTCGGTGATTGCCAGGCGAAAGGTGCGAACAAATTCATCTTGAAAATTGCGCGCCGCCCGCATATAAAGCTCACCAGTATCCGGGTCAATCAGCAGAAGGCTGCCCTCTTCCGCGCCGGTCAGCTCAACCGCGGCGTCAACGATGGCGGTCAATACGCTGTCGGGCGTCAGCGAACTGGTGATCTGGCGGCCCAGGCGCATGAGCATTTCCATATCGTCCATTTGCCGCTTCAGCGACGAGGTGAACCGGCGGCTTTCCAGCAAAAGTGATTCCTTGCGGCGTTTGCTCAAATCCAGCACCGACCGGACGGAGCGCAGCAGGTCGCCGGTCCGGAAAGGCGTGCAGATGATATCCGCGATGCCGATGCCCATTGCGCGCTTCATCAAATCGAGGGAGTTATTGGAAACAAACAAAATGACAGGCAGCGCCGGATAGCGCCGGTTAAATTCGGCAGCGATATCAATTCCGGCCCCATCGCGCAGGCGCTCGCTCAACAACACCAGAGATGCGCCAATTTTTGGAGCCTGACGGAGCGCGCTGGCCCCATCTTGAGCCCAGGTAACCGCATATTCTGCAGACCGCAGCGTTCGGTCAAGGACAGCTCCGGCTTTCGGGTCGGAAACAACGACTAAAATGTGATCTTGATCAGACATAATGCACTGCCGTCGATGAATAGATTTTGTTGCGAAACCGGAGAACGGTTTCAGCGAAAAAAACGAATTCAGAAAGAAGATTCAATTAAGTGACGAACTGCAGGAAGCGCGTGATCAGCGCACAAGCGGCAATTTAATATGGACTTCTATCCCCTTTGCGGATTGGCTTTCCACCCATATTTTGCCCTGATAGGAGTCAACAATCTCTTTGACGAGCCCCAACCGAATGCCCAGGCCGCCAAAACTCGCAGTTTTCTCCGCTCCATTTTCCGGCGCAGCCTTGCTTGCAAGCGCTTTTTCAATATCTCTGGCATCCAGCAGCCTGCCGCTGTGGTTACCCACCACGACGTGAGCCTGTTGATCAGCAGTCTTTTCAACCCGAACAACGATCTTCCCGCCGGCGACAGAATATTTAATCGCATTGCCAATCAGGGCGTCAAACACATGAGCAATCAGGCCGCTGTCGACGCAGACCTGAACCGGTTCAACAGAAAGTTCAGGCGCAAATGTCAACCCGGCTCGCTGCGCATACGGCTGGAGGCGGCGCAGTGACTCACCGTTAAGGTCCACGAGATTGACCTTAACGGGACCAGACAGGGCCTTCGAGGTGGAAGGCGGAGCAATGGCCCCGGCAATCTGGTGGATATTCAGCAGCCGCTCCTGAATGGCAGATAGGCTCTGGCGCTGATCGGCCCGCCAGCGAGCCGCCGGATCCTTCGAAAGCTGGTCCAGTTCCGCTAAAGCCGGGGCTGCCAGCGCGGACAACTGCTTTTTTACCACCCGCAGAATCTCATGATTCACTTTCTCGCCAATCCTGGCCGAATCAGCAAGCTGCTTGAAGGAGCGCGCGCGCTCCTCAGCCATGCGGAACAGCCGGGCATTGACAAGGGCAATTGAAGCATAATCTGCGAGGGCCTCGAGCAGGTGCTGCTCGCTGCGGCCAAACGGCCTGGCCTCTTTGCGCATCATCACCAGCAGGCCGGTGACCTTTTTCTGCATTTTGATCGGAGCGATCAAAATGGACGCCCCCAGGCTCGAGACCTTGAAGCGCCTGAGCGGCTCTCCGTGCATTGCCAGCGATTCGCCCGACAGCGCAACCAGAGAGCTGATGCCGTCATCCCAGGGCCGGCCGGTCTCCACGCCTAAAGCAGGTGGTAGTTTATGCTTTGCCACAACCAGAAAGGGGCTATCGGCATCTTCGCGCAGCATGAACCACCCCAGGTCAGCCTGGGTCGTGTGAATCGCGCCTTCAAGGATCTTCTCCATTAACGAAGACTGGGCTGTCGCCGAGGTCATCGCTTTGCCGAGCGCAAAGATGGTCGTCAATTCACGGACGCGCGCTTGCAGTTCCTGGTTTGCCTGTTCAAGCTGCCGGGAGAGGCGCTCGCGCTCCTGCCGGTCGTGCACCTGCTTGAGCACTCGGTTGACGGCGTTGAGCACCTCAGCCTCTCGCACAGGCAAAAGCAAGAAATCGGACGCTCCCAGCCGGAAGGCCTGAATGATGTCCGCTTCAACCCCTCGCGGGGCGATGACGATCACAGGAGTCTGCACGCCCTGGGCAGTCAGCGCGACCATTAAATCTTTGCCGCTCAGGCCGGGCAGGTTGAGATCCAGGAGGATCAAATCAGGAGACCACTGGAGCGCTTTCCCAATGGCTGCGTTTGCATCCACAGCAATCTGAACCTGGTAGCCCACCGCCTGCAGGGTCTGGCGCCCGATCAGATCACTGACGACAGAGTCGCTTTCGACGATTAAGATACGATCACGGGGGTTCGCCATATTTTAATCATAGCACGGAAGCGTTTTGATTGGTAAACAAAGGGGTGGAGAAGCAGTCTACAAACCATTAACAAAATGCAAGAAAGAAGTTAGAGATACATAAGATCTCTTTCCCTCGCTTGACTCAGCAGGATAAGCTGAAATACAATTGAATTATGGATTACAAGGATTACTACAAAATTCTGGGTGTTGATCGCAACGCTACGGAAGCCGAGATAAAGAGCGCCTTCCGGAAGCTTGCTTTGCAGTACCACCCAGATCGTAACCCAGGGAACAAAGCAGCAGAAGAAAAATTTAAAGAGATAAATGAAGCTTACGAGGTGCTGAGCGATCCACAAAAGCGCGCTCGCTATGATCAGTTAGGTGATTCTTACTCGCGCTGGCAGCAGCGCGGCGCGCCCGGCGACTTTAACTGGGGTGACTGGGTCACCGGCGTCCCGCAGGGCGGCGGCGTCCAATGGAATGTGGGCAACCTCGATGATCTATTTGGCGGCGCAGGTGGATTCTCGGATTTCTTTCAGGCCATTTTTGGCGGTGGGTTCGGCGGTCAGGGCGGCCGGGCAGGCACACGCGAGCAAACGCGCCGCGCAGCGCAGCGGCCAATCACATACGAGCAGGATGTGCAAATATCGCTGGATGAAGCCTATCGGGGCGCCGAGCGCACCGTGATTGTCGATAACCGCAGATTGCAAATGAAAATCCCAGCCGGGGCGCGGACCGGAACGAAAGTCCGCATGGCTGGCGCAGGCCCGGTCGGGCCAAACGGGCAGGCATCTGACCTGTACTTAAATATCGAGGTGCTGCCCGACCCGCGCTTTGAACGGCGCGGCGATGATCTTTACACCGATGTACCGACTGACCTCTATACAGCTGTATTGGGGGGTGAGGCGCGCGTGCAAACACCAGAGGGACCAGTTGTGTTAACAATACCTCCCGGAACACAGCCCGGGCAATCATTCCGGTTGAGCGGGCGCGGGATGCCGGTTCTCCGCAATCCCAACAAAAAGGGTGATCTCTACGCACGAATTAAGGTGCAAATCCCTCGAAACCTGACCCCCGAGCAGCGCAAGCTCTTCGAGCAGCTTGCACGCACTCGATAATCTGGTTTTCTGGATTCACTATCCACCACCATTCCTTAGCGTTAGGAAGGATCAATGAAAAAACATACTCCCTGGATTTTGCTTATTTCGATCTTAATTCTCTCCACGATCGCATGCAGGGTTCCGAATATTGCTCGATTACGCCGCACGCCACAGACTCAGCCCACACCTGTCGCGATTATCATCACCCCACCGGCCGACCAGGCCATTCCTGAACAACCGATTGACCTGGAATACCAGGATACCCTGCTCACCACGCTCTATCAACGGGTAAGCCCAGGGGTTGTTTCGATCCAGGTACTGGGCGAGACCGGAAGCGGTCTCGGCTCAGGATTTGTGTTTGACCAGGAGGGACATATTGTCACAAACTATCATGTTGTCGAGGGCGCTGAAGATCTCGAAGTTGACTTCCCTTCCGGCCTGAAGGTCCGCGGTGAGGTAATCGGCACCGACCTGGATTCGGACCTGGCGGTGATTAAAGTCAACGTGCCCGCCGACGCGCTGTTCCCGCTCGAAATGGGCGACTCGGGAGCCGTCAAAGTCGGGCAGACGGTTGTTGCAATTGGCAACCCGTTTGGGCTCACCGGAACCATGACCGTCGGGATCGTCTCGGCCCGGGGAAGAACGCTCGATTCGATGCGGTCGACGGCTGAGGGACGTCCCTTCTCAGCCGGCGGAGCCATCCAGACAGATGCCGCAATTAATCCCGGCAACTCAGGCGGCCCGCTGCTTGATTTGCAAGGCCGCGTCATCGGAGTCAACCGGGCGATTCGCACCAACAACATCACGCTTGAAGGAGAACCGTCGAACAGCGGCATCGGTTTTGCGGTGCCCGTCAACATTGTCAAGCGAGTTGTGCCGGAACTGATCGCAACCGGCGTTTACGATTACCCTTATCTCGGGCTTAGCAGCCGAGAAGATTTCTCTCTTCTTGAAATGGAAGCATTAGGCCTGCCGCAAACCACCGGCGCCTATGTGATCGATGTTGTGCCCGGAGGGCCGGCGGATCAGGCCGGTCTGCGGGGCGGAACGCAAGAGACCAGTATTCCATTTTTGCTTGCAGGCGGCGACCTGATTATCGCAATGGACGGCCGCCCGGTTCGAGTCTTTGGTGATCTTCTCACCTACCTGATGGAAAACAAGAGTCCAGGTGACACGATCACACTCACTATTCTTCGAGATAATGAACAAAAGGAGGTAACCGTCACGCTCGGGAAACGCCCGTAATCCAGCAAGGCAAGAGTTGGTCACACATCACGCAGCAGTTCTGCTGCTTGCACGTTCATCAACCTTAAAAACAAAATAAGGAGGTTGCCATGTTGTCTGAGAAAGACCTGCGGGAACTGATCAACTACACCACCGAAGATCCTGTGGTCAGTGTCTATCTGAACACAGACCCATCCGAAGGGAATGCAGACACGCATAAGCGAAAGCTTCGCAGCATGATCCGAGAGATTAACCTGACCGATGATATCCAGGCTATCGAACAGTTTTTTGAGCATGAGTACAACTGGTCTGGGCGCGGTGTGGCTGTTTTCTCATGCAGCCGGCAGAATTTCTTTCGCGCTTATCCCCTATCTGTTCCCGTACGCAACCTTGTACATATCAGCGACCGGCCAAGCGTCAAACCCCTGGCAGCCTTATTAGACAATTACGGCGGATACGGCGTCGTGCTTGTCGATAAACAGGGCGCTCGCTTGTTTTTCTTCCATCTCGGAGACCTGCGCGAGCAAGAGGGGGTCTTGGGAGAGACCGTCCGGCGCTCAAAGCACGGCGGCGCGTCCACGATGCCTGGACGCCGCGGCGCAGGCGCCGCGGGGCGTGAGACAGACGAAGTTGTCGAACGAAATATGAAGGAATCTGCTGAATTCGCCACCCGGTTCTTTGAAGAAAATCACGTGCGGCGAATCTTAATCGGTGGGACTGAAGAAAATGTCAAGCTTTTCTGCAGCATGCTGCCGAAATCATGGAACAGTCTGGTGATGGGCACCTTCCCAATGAGCATGACGGCTTCTCACGCTGAAGTCCGCGCGCGCGCAATGGAATTGGGCATGCAGGCGGAACATGAACGCGAAGCGCGCCTGGTCGAACGGATGATCACCCAGGCTGCCAAGGGCAGCGGCGCCGTCACCGGTTTGGAAGATACGCTGGAAGCAATCAACCACGGACGGGTACAAATTCTGCTCATCAGTGACGGCTTTCGTAAAAACGCTTACCGGTGCAAGAGCACAGGCTGGCTAACAACAAAACCAGAAGAAGTCTGCAGCAGTGAAGATGATATTGAAAAAATCTATGATGTTGTGGACCTGGTTGTCAACCAGGTGATGCGCAGCGGCGGCGACGTTGAAGTCGTGATGTCAAATGCAGACCTGGAGCGAGTCGGTTCAATCGGAGCAATACTCCGCTACTAAAAATAAAAATAATATTTGAGGCTCACAACCGCCGCATCATGCGGCGGTTGTGAGCTCTTAATCACCCTTTTGAGTTCGGATCGCGCACCGGACGCGAGGGATAAGGGATAGGGATATATTCAACTGACGGCCTGCGCTGCTGGGCTTGCGGGTAAAGGTCCATGAGGCGGCTTCTGATAAACGAAACGCTCTCCTGGCGGTGAATCAAGTTATAATCAGCGCATGCAATCTTCCCCACAAGCCGCTTCCAATACAGCAAACCGGCAGATCGCCCGCGCTGCGGGGATGGTTATGCTGGCATTCGTCCTCAGCAACCTGATCGGGCTCGCGCGAAACATCATTGTCATTAATGTGTTTGGCACAAGCGCCGAGCTGGACTCTTTTTACGCTGCAAACCGCATCACCGAGGTGCTCTTCAACCTGGTTGCCGGCGGCGCGTTGGGGTCCGCTTTTATCCCGACCTTCACCGGGCTTCTCACCCGCGAAGACCGCGAGGGCGCATGGCAGCTGGCGTCTTCGATCGCCAATATTCTGTTCCTTGTGCTGATGCTGGTCAGCGCGCTGGCGGCAATTTTTGCCCCGCAGATTGTGCGCGACGGGCTGTTTCTGCTAGATCCGCTTCAAGACCCCGGACAGGAAGCGCTGACGATACGGCTGCTGCGAATCATGCTGCCTTCGGTGGTGATCTTTGGCCTGAGCGGGCTGGTCATGGGGATCTTAAATGCCAACCAGGTCTTTTTAATCCCCGCTGTGGCGCCCGCCATGTACTCGTTGGGCTGGATTTTGGGCGTGTTGGTCTTCCCGGCAAGCTGGGGGATCGACCGGCTGGCATGGGGCGCGCTGCTTGGTTCGCTGCTGCACCTGCTCCTGCAAGTGCCCAGGCTGGTGCGCCTGCGCGGAACATACACCTTATCGTTGGGCCTGGGCAGCAGCGAAGTACGCGAAGTCATCCGCCTGATGGGTCCGCGCATGTTTGGGGTGGCCGTCGTTCAGTTGAACTTCATCGTCAACACCATCATCGCCCTAAGCCTGCAGGAGGGGAGCGTTTCAGCAATCAGCCAGGGGTTCACCCTGATGCTGATGCCGCAAATGGCTATCGCCCAGTCGATAGCCATTGCCGCCATGCCCACCTTTTCGGCGCAGGTTGCACGGGGGCGAAAAGATGAAATGCGGTCGTCGCTGGCAGCAACCCTGCGCGGCGTGCTGCTGCTGTCCATTCCTGCTTCGCTGGGGCTGATCCTGCTGCGTGAGCCGCTCACCCAAATGCTGTACGGTGGCGAGTGCGGCCTGGTCTGCTCGCAGATGATCGCCTGGGCGCTGCTCTGGTATGCGGTTGGGCTGGTGGGGCACAGCGTCGTTGAAATTATCAGCCGGGCATTCTACGCGCTGCATGACACAAAAACGCCGGTTGCGATCGGCATTGCCGCAATGGCGTTGAATATTGTCCTGAGCATTTTATTCACCCGGCTGTTCTCTCAGTTGGGCGTACCGCCGCACGGCGGGCTGGCGCTGGCGAACTCGGTAGCCACCGGGCTGGAAATGACGGCGCTGCTGATCGTCATGCGCAGGCGGCTGGGCGGCCTGCAGGGCGTGGAGATTCTACGCGCAGCCGCGGCAGCCGCTGCGGCTGCCCTGGCAATGTCTGCCCTGCTGTGGTTCTGGCTGCGCGCCGCCGGTTCTCTGCCCGCATGGCAGATTGTCAGCGTGGCGCTCATCAGCGGCGCGCTGGCTTACGGCATTCTGCTGGCTGCCATGCGCGTGCCGGAAGTGCGGCTGGGAATCAAATGGATCACGCGCAGGCTGTTCAACAGGGTCAGCGCCAATGGATTGGGCTAGAAATAAGACAGTTCTCCTGCGGTTCAATCGGCAAAGCGCAGCCCAAGGTCTTGCACAGAGACTTCAATCCCCTGAAACTCATCAAACATCAGGTTCTTTGCGGAGAGGCCGCGGGCGCTGCGGAGCATATTGAACAGGCCCAGGTAGCTGGCGGTGCTGCGCGCCTCCCAATCCAGTTTCAAGGCAACTGCCGCTGTGCGGATTGCCCCGGCGTCAGGCCCTTCGATCTCGACAAACTTCCCAAAAGGCAGTTCGTCCAGCGTGCACAAGACGTCACCCAGGCTGTAGACCGCCCGGTACTTCTCGTAAGAAACCGAGACGCGGTAACCTAACGCTTCAAGAAAATGCCTGGCAGCTTCAAAATCGCTGACCTGAAATTCAATCTCCTGGCGCGAACTGACCTCTTCGCCGGGTTTTGCGGGGCCTTTGAAAGTCAGATAGGCGTTGAAGTCCTGCCGCAGGCGCAGCACCTGGTGTCGGTCTGTCAGCTCGCCGGTAGGTGTATCAAACCGCAGGTTTATCTCGTGAACGCGTTCCTGCACCAGGCGCGCACCCAGCGCTTCGAGCCGCGAGCTCAGGGCTGCCAGATCTCGGACGGGGAACTTCACTTCAATCTCTTGTTCAGAATTAGACATCAGAACTCCTGTGAGCCGGTCATGGGGCCTCAAAGCGCGCGGCGCAAGACCTGCAGCATTGCGCGGATTTCAGCCGGAGAGAAGAATCACTGTTCTTTCAGCGCTTTATCCGGGCGAATGGCCCAGAAAGCAAAGCCGAGCAAAATCACCGTAAAAACACCGGCGAAAACGTCATTTGATGCTGTTTCCGGATTGCGGACGAACAGCCGATCGGCCCAATAACTTACCGCAAACAAGACCGCCGCCGAAAAGCTCACCAGTCGCAGCCTGGGAAGGCGAAATACCAGCCAGACCAGGGCAATTCCCCCCACCAGGCCCCAGAGCGCGCCGGTCAGCGCAAGATAGAGCGGGCCTGGAGAGACCCCTGCCAGGGTGAGCCAGTACCAATCCGCAATGCTGTCGATCATGCGCATCCAGCCGGCGGCAGCAAACACCAGAAAACCCATTGCGACAAGCCGGTGAAACCTGATTGTTGGTTCCTGTCTCTTCATTAACACGGCCCTACCATTTAATTATTGATAAGTGATTTCCCAGAGGTGAACATGCCCGTCCGGAGGATCGGCGCTGTTATAAATCTCAGCAGAAATCCGGTTCACCTGCATGGTCGAATCAAAGTTAATCACGGCATCGCGGGGATGCGGCGTCTCGGCAAACTGCTGTGTGATCACCACAGGGGAGTCGTTCCCCGCCTGCCAGACTTTCAAGTGAATCGCTGCCGGCGTTCCGCCGATATGGAAACAAATACTGCTCATCGCGCGCGGCTGAGCGAAATCGAGCGTAATCTGCATGGGGTTGATCGCAAACGTGCGGATCAATGTGCCCGGGTCGCCGTCAAACACGTGAGCAATTTCACCCATGTCGAGCTGAGTATAACCGACTGCAACCAGTTCACCATCAATAATCAGGCGCTCGATTTGCAGCTGCGTGCGGGCTATTTTCTCAGCCGCCAGGATCTCCTCGATATTGTCCGCGTACCGCAGGCGCACAAAATAAAACCCGGGCCGCCCATCGGGATAAGGCAGCGTTTTTTCTACCTTAATCTCGGCAAACTTTTCCGGGGGAATGGTCTCATATTCTTCGGGAGTGAGAACAAACAGGGTATTCTCATCCAGCGGCTGCAAACTGGTGTAAAAACGGTTCGCGTTGCCCATCTCAAACGGCAGCGGATCATCAAAGAAGAAGCGGGCGATCACATCCGTGCCATTAGCCCAAGAGGGAGAAACGATCATTTTCGTCTCCGGGTTTTCGCGCAGGTATGTTTTCACTTCGCCAAACAACTGCTGAGCGCCCCACTGCATGCCGGCCAGCCCGTAATCCTGGTGCCAGTGAGGCCCGTTCGCCAGCGCGTCGCCCAGCATGTAGAGGTTTCCCCCGGCAAGGATGATGAAAACCGTTGTCGCCATCAGCGTTCGAGAGATCCTCTTGCGGCGGTGCAGCCACTCCAGAAGGGCTGATGCGCCAAGCGCCGTCAAAACAGCCATCGGGATTACCATGACCAGCGCCCGGGTGATGCCTAAATCGACCAGCGCCGCGCCGCTTGGGGCTGCCAGAACAGCAGCGAGCAGCGCCCGGTAAGCGGGGCGGCGAAAATGATAAATCGCCAGGGCCAATCCCAGCAGGCCGAGCGGCATCGTCAGGCGCAGCAGGTGACCATAACCGGGCATTGTGTGGCGAGCCAGATCCTGTTGGTGCGGGAAGTACCAGTAGAAGGGGTCAAGCCCGCTCGCGTATTTCTGGAGGTACGTGCTCAGCTTTTCGAGAAGAGGCGCATTCGCCAGCCAGTATGAATTCAGCAGACGCAGATGCCATGCCGAAGCATCGGGATGATTAATATAGAAACGAGCAAAAGGCAGCGCCAGCAGAACGGCAAGCCCCAGCCCCCTGAGCACCACCCCACGGTGCTGCCAGTGATAGCGGAAATCAGAAACAAACAGAAGCAGCGCACTCACCAGCATGATCATCCGCATCGGCGTATACGTGTAAAAAGCCAGCGCGCCTGAGATCACCGCCGCATAGAGGAAACGCGTATTGCCCTCAAGGTACATCAGGTATGCGTAGAGGAAAACCGCGTAAAAAGTGGTCGCCAGACCGGTTTCAAAAGCCGTGCGCGAGTGCAGGAACCACGCCGGGGTGATCGAGAGAAGCAGCACAGCCAGCCAGGGATAGGGGCTCTTGAAAACTTTCTTGAGAATCAGGCCAACGCCGAATGCCGCAAGCAGCGTCACCAGCGCGGCTGCGCCGCGGGTAACCCAAATGGATTTTCCCAGGAGAAAGTAGGGCAAAATTTGCAGGTAAACAGAGGTCGAGAGGTTGTACTGCGAGCCGTTTTCAAAAAAAGTGGGCAGGAACTCGCCTGTGTAGCTGACGAAACGGTCGCGCAGAAAATCCGCCGCCAGAACCGTCTGCACAGCTTCGTCGGTAAAAAAATAGATCGGAAAAGACGGCAGCGCAACGAGGCGGACAAACGCATAAATCCCCAGCGAAAGCCACATCAACCAGAGCGGGAGAGTCTCAGCCCAGGCTCGCCGCTCGCTTCTCGCGAGTTCGAGGGCAGCAGGGGCAGCAGCACTGCTGAAAGTCAGCGAACGGCTGTCGAGCAGGCTGCCGTCTTCCAAAAAGGCATCGATGTCGACCTGCAAGCCCGACTCCGCGGGGACTTCAACGCGCAAATGCAGCCGCGAAGCGCCTGAAGGCAGCCTGATCACATCGTGCTCAACAGGCTGTCGTTCTGCGGATTGAGCTTCGGGTTTGGCTGGACTGGTCGCAGGAAGGGTCGTCTCGGACTCCATAGCGCTGTTGGAAAATTATAGCACGGGACCATCTAGGGGATCGAACAGCATACCTTCAACTTGACAGGATGCGAAACTGGTTTATACTGACAAGGCTGTTACAGGGCATTGCCCGAAAAAACCGAATCTCAATGGATGTCATTAAATGAAAGATACATTATCCCCTGAAACGTTTGCTCACCTGGCAGAACTGGCAGCCTTGCAGCTTGATGCAGAAGAGGCCGAGTATCTGCGCCAGCAGTTGAACAATCAACTCAACGCAATTCATCAGTTGGAAGCCACCCCGCTGGATGAGGACATCAAGGTGACAGCACACGGCGTGCCATTCCCCCCCGGCATCAGCCCCGCGCTGCGCGAAGACATCTGGAATCCTTATCCCAATCCAGAAGAGATTATCGGTCAGGCTCCGCAAGCAGACGATGGATACATCATCGTTCCAGACATCCCCACTACCGACCTGGAATAACTTATGGAACTTTGCGATCTTTCAGCTCACGAATTATCGAAACTGCTTCGCCAGCGGCGCGTCTCAGCAGTTGAGATCCTCGACTCGACCCTGGCGCGCATCCGCGCAGTCGATGGACGCCCTGGGACCCTCGAGCCGGGCGAACTCACCCCAGAAGACGCGCAGCGCGTACACTCTTACATCACCCTGACCGAAGAACAGGCGCGCGCCCAGGCCGAATCGGTCGATCAACAGATTGCCAGCGGAAAAGACCCTGGAATTCTGGCTGGAATTCCTTTTTCGGTGAAGGATATTTTCTGCGTGCGCGGAACGCTCTCTACCGCGGCTTCGCGGATTCTGGCGAATTTCCGCTCACCTTACACGGCCACAGCCGTCGAACGCCTGCAAGCAGCGGGCGGCGTCATGCTGGGTAAGGTCAACCTGGATGAATTCACGCACGGCTCATCCAATGAATCCTCCGCGTTTCAGCCCAGCCCCCGCAACCCCTGGAACCTGGACCGTGTTCCGGGCGGGTCATCCGGCGGCAGCGCAACTTCCCTCGCCGCAGGCGAGGCAGTGCTCTCACTGGGAACCGACACCGCCGGCTCCATCCGCCAGCCGTCTGCCTACTGCGGCGTGGTCGGGATGAAGCCGACCTACGGGCGGGTTTCGCGGTATGGATTAATTGCATTTGCATCATCGCTGGACTGCCCCGGCCCGATGGCCCGAAATGTGACCGACGCGGCAATGATGCTTCAAGTGATCGCCGGGCCTGACGCAAAAGACAGCACCGCCGCGGTGGTTGAAGTGCCAGATTACCTGGCGAACCTGGAAAAAGGCGTTCGCGGCATGCGAATTGGCCTTTCGCCAGATTACTTCCAGATCACCTACCCCAACCCGGATGGTACGTTCGATCAGAAACCGATCGATGACGAGATCAAAGAAGCCGTTTATGACGCAGCGCGAAGGTTGAAAGAAATGGGCGCGGAGATCATCGAAGATGTGCCCATGCCCAACACTCGCTACGGCATTCCGGCGTTCTTTGTGATCAGCCGCGTAGAGACTGCCTCAAACCTGCACCGTTTTGACGGCGTAAAATACGGCCATCGTTCCGCCGAACCGGTCAGCGATCTGCGCGAGATGTATAAGATCACCCGCGCAGAGGGGCTGGGCCCGCAGCCCAAACTGCGCATTTTGATGGGCATGTATGTGAGCGCAGCTCAATACAGCGAGCAGTATTATCAGCGCGCGCTGCGCGTTCGCGCAATGATCCGCCGCGATTTCGAAAACATCTTCGATCCCAACGGTCCCTACCGGTTGGATGCCCTGCTGACGCCAACCACAACGACCACGGCATTCCGCATGGGTGCAGTTTACGGCGATTCGGTTTTGATGCAGTACGCCGACCAGCTGACCGTTCCGGCGAACCATGCCGGAATTCCGGGCATTTCACTTCCGGCTGGGTTCGCTTCAGACGGCCTTCCGGTGGGCATCCAGCTTCTTGGGCCTGATTTTTCGGAAGCGAAACTGCTGCAAGTGGGCCGCGCGTATGAAATTTCCACCCAGGATATGGAATGGAGAAAGATGCGCCCGCGAATCGTTCAGGAGTTGGCGTAGACAGAGATCTGCTCAGGGAAAAAAGAGATGACGGAATACGAAATCATTATCGGGCTGGAAACCCATATCCAGCTAAATACAACTACAAAAATTTTCTGCTCATGCAAGGCCGACTCCTGGGGCGATCCGCCGAATACCAATATTTGCCCCGTGTGCAGCGGCCTGCCGGGAGTCCTTCCGGTTCTAAACAAAGCAGCGGTTGAAAAGGGCGTGCTTCTCGCCGCAGCAATGCACAGCGAACTGCGCCAGGTTTCCTATTTTGACCGGAAGAATTATTTCTACCCAGATCTGCCGAAGGGATACCAGATTTCACAATATGACTGCTCGCTGGCCTCGGGCGGTTATCTCGACGTGCCCATGCCCCAGGGCTATACGCGCCGGGTTGGGATCGCCAAGCTGCATCTCGAAGAAGACGCCGGAAAAACCAAAAATGAGCACGGGCAGCGGCTGATTGACTTCAACCGCTGCGGTGTGCCGCTGATTGAAATGGTTACGAAGCCAGATTTGCGCTCAGGCGACGAAGCCGCGCAGTATCTGCAGCGCCTGCGCCAGCTGCTTCGCTGGTTAGGGATCTCAGAGGCTGATATGGAGAAAGGCCATCTGCGCTGCGACGCAAATGTCTCCATCCGGCCCAAGGGCGCTGACTATCTCAACCCCAAAACAGAAATTAAGAATGTGAATTCAATCGACGCCGTCCGCGATGCCATCATTGCCGAAGCCGAACGGCAGATCCGCGAGACGGAAGCCGGTCACCGGATCGAGGCATGGACGCTCGATTGGGATGAAGAGACCGGAACGCTGCGCAAGATGCGCTCCAAAGAGACCGAGGCCGATTACCGCTACTTCCGCGAGCCTGATCTGCTGCCGCTGCGGCTGGATGATACCTGGCGCGATGCAATCCTCGCGATGCTGCCCGAGCTGCCGCTTGAACGCCGCCAGCGCTTCATTGAGCAGTACGGCCTGCCCGAATATGACGCAGACATTCTCACCGGCGAGCGCAACCTTTCGGATTATTATGAAACAGCCGTAAAGACCTACGGAGGCGATCCCAAGCGCGTCTCCAACTGGCTGATGAACGATGTCCTGCGCATGATTAATGAATTGGGCGTCACCGCTGACCAGCTCAAGCTCAGCCCGGAATACCTCGCCGAGATCATCAAGCTGGTCGATGCAAATACGATCAATAACTCAACCGGCAAATCGCTTCTGTTGAAGGTGCAAGAGAGCGGGCGCGCGCCGGGCGAAATTGTGCAGGCTGAAGGGCTGGCGCAGGTTAGCGACGATGCGGCAATCCGCGCAGTTGTCCAGTCGATCCTGGAGGCAAACCCGAAAGAAGTGCAGTCTTACCGTGCCGGAAAGGTGACGCTGATCGGTTGGTTTGTCGGCCAGGTGATGCGCCAGATGCGCGGTAAAGCGGACCCCGGCCTGGCTCGCACAATCCTTGAAGAACTTTTAAATCAGTAAACGAACCGGTCATAGGGCTGCAGGCTTGCAGTGGGCTGTAAGCCTGCAGCCGTGACGCCAGACATACTGCACCATTGGTTAAAAGCATGAGCCAGCTTCCCCTGTTTCAGGTCCCATCATATACTGTTTCGGAGATCACCCGCTACCTCCGGGAACTTCTGGAGAGCGATGAGGTGCTTCAAGACGTTTGGGTGCAGGGTGAAATTTCAAACCTGTCGAGGCCCAGCTCCGGTCATATATACTTCACATTGAAGGATGGCACAGCGTCTCTGCGCTGCGTAGTCTGGAAATCAACTGCGATTCGGCTTCGAATTGGCCTTCAAAATGGACTGGCGGTCGAGGCTCACGGCGGTGTGGGCATTTACGAACGCGACGGGCAGTACCAGCTGTATATTGACTCGATCCGCCCGGCAGGAGAAGGGCTGCTTTTCCAGGAATTTATGCGCCTGAAGAACCGGCTGGAGGCGGAGGGATTATTTGACCCGGAGCGGAAACGGCCCATTCCTGAAAGACCCGCTTGCATTGGCATCGTCACTTCGCCGACCGGGGCTGCGCTGCAAGATATGCTCAACACGCTGAAGGCGCGCTATCCGCTGGCGGAAGTGATTCTTGCCCCCTGCTCGGTTCAGGGAGATGCTGCCCCTCACGAAATTGCCAGCGCGCTCAACTGCCTGCAGCAGTCAGGCGAGCCCGATGTGATTATTGTCGCCCGCGGCGGGGGATCGCTGGAGGACTTGTGGGCATTCAATGATGAACTGGTCGTGCGGGCAATTGCGCATTCGCCCATCCCAGTGATCACCGGCATCGGGCATGAGACAGATTTCACCCTGGCTGATTTTGCCGCGGACCTGCGCGCGCCGACGCCCACCGGCGC
>Ga0134094_1002290_pt1 | contig 16491 bp, 6 predicted proteins | sample 5_1taG_FD_94458 | JGI IMG/M metagenome (GOLD analysis project Ga0134094, IMG submission 94458) | Switchgrass degrading microbial communities from high solid loading bioreactors in New Hampshire, USA - 5_19_20_110_A1 metaG | ecosystem: Engineered > Bioreactor > Semi-continuous > Anaerobic >... | reverse complement strand
TGACGGCGGCACAGCCAACGGCGGAAGCGATACCAGCCCGGCGACGACGATCACAGTCGATGTGCTGCCGGTGAATGACCCGCCAGCCTTCACGGCAGGGCCGAATATCACCATTATCGAGGATGCCGGCCTGCAAACGAGAACAGCCTGGGCGACGGGCATTACGCCCGGCCCCAACGAGGACGGGCAAACCGTCAGTTTTGAGGTGACCGGAAACACCAACCCCGGCCTGTTTTCCATCCTCCCTGCAGTGGATGCGAACGGCACGCTGACGTTCCAACCGGCTGACAATATGGCCGGTTCAGCCGATATCAGCCTGCGCCTGACGGACGATGGCGGAACAGCAAACGGCGGGAAGAATACTTCTGACGTGCAGACCTTTAACATCATGGTGATGGAGGAAAATGATCCTCCGCAGGTGAATCCGGCGACCTTCACCATCGATGAAAACAGCGCTTTGGGCGCTGAGGTTGGAACTGTCACCTTTTCCGATCCCGACCCGGGGCAGACTCACACTTTTGCCATCACCGGCGGGAATACGAACGGCGCGTTTGCTATCAATAACAGCGGCCTGATCAGCGTGGCATACCCTGCCGCGCTCAATTTTGAGCAAACACCAATCTTCTACCTCACGGTAGCCGTCACCGACAGCGCCCTGCCGCCCGCGGTGGGCTGGGCAAATATCACCATCCAGTTGAATGACGTCAACGACGCTCCGGTGGTCGACCCGGCAACTTTCAGCCTGCCTGAAAACAGCCCGGCAGGCACAGAAGTCGGTACGGTAACTGCCCGCGACGATGAGAACGATGATTTCACTTTTGCGATCACGGAGGGCAACACCGGCGGCGCGTTTGCTATCAGCAGCAGCGGACTGATCAGTGTGGCAAATCCTGCCGCGCTCGATTTTGAAGCCACGCCCACTTTCTCTTTGACCATCACAGCCACCGATGACGGCGGCGCGGCTGGCACTGCCACCATCACCGTCATCCTGAGCGACATCAATGAGCCTCCGCAGATCAGTGATGACACGTTTAGCGTGGATGAGTTCAGCCAGGACGGCACGATCGTGGGCGTGCTCAACGTCTCCAACCCGGAGACAGGCCAGGTGCTCTCTTACAGCATCCTGTCCGGCAACACGGATAACGCTTTTGCCGTCGACGCAGATGGAAACCTGATTGTTGCCAATTCGGATGCGCTCGACTATTACACCAACCCCAGTTTCACCCTGATGGTGCAGGTGAGCGATGACGCCACGCCGCCGCTTTCGGATACGGCGCAAATCACCGTGAATGTCAACAACATCAATGATCAGCCGGTGGTCACCGGTGGAAGCTACACCCTGGACGAGAACACCGCGATTGGTACTGTATTGACCACGGTTACATTTACCGACCGCGACGCAGGCCAGACGCATACCTTTACGATTGCCTCCGGCAACACGGATAACGCCTTTTCCATCAACCCGACTACGGGAGTGATCACCGTCGCCGGGACGCTGGACTACGAAACGCTGTCAACATACAGCCTGGTGGTTGAAGTCACCGATAACGGCACACCCCCAGCTACCGGCACAGCCACGATTCAGGTGACGATTAAGGACGTCAATGAGCCTCCGGCGGCTGATTCTGCAACCTTCAGCCTGCCTGAAAACAGCCCAACTGGCACATTAGCCGGCACATTGAGCGTAACCGATCCAGATGCAGGGCAGAGTCTCACTTTCGAGATCCTCAGCGGCAACACCGGCGGCGCTTTTACCATTAATAATGATGGAGAGATCACCGTAGCCAGCCAGTCAGCGCTCGACTTTGAGAGCACCAACACGTTCGATCTGGAGATTAAAATTACCGATGACGGTGTCCCGGCGGCTTCGACTGTTGTAAATGTGACGGTTAACCTCAGCGACGTAAACGAAGCCCCCAATCTGGAAGATAAAGAACTATCGATTGATGAAAACCTGCCGAATGGAACCACGGTCGTCACTCTGAATCACAACGACCCAGATGCCGGGCAAACCCACACGTTTTCCATCGTCACAGGCAACACCGATAACGCTTTCGCCATTGACAATAACGGCAATATCACCGTTAACAACAGCACCGCGCTCAATTATGAGGATGAGCGCACACGCAAATTCATGCTGACGGTATCGGTGAGTGACAGCTACACACCGGCATTAAGCGATACCGCCGTCGTGACCATTAACCTCCTCAATGTGAATGAGGCCCCTGTGGTCACCGGTGAAAGCTACCAGACCATTGGCAATACGATGCTGGAAGTAGCGCAGGTTCACCGGACAGAGGCAGGCACGCCGCATATCTATGTCAAGGGCAGCCTGCTGGACAATGACAGCGACCCAGACGGCGATACAATCGAATGCGAATGGGATGAAACCCAACCCACCATCGGTACTGTGGTCATTTCCTCAACAGGAGAATTCACTTACACGCCCCCGCCCGGCGCAACCAGTGGAAAATTCTCCTATTCCGTCATTGACAGCAGCGGCCTGAAGACAACCGGCACGGTTACGATCGAGATGAAAGGTATGGTGTGGTACGTCGATAACACCAGCGGACCGGGCGGTTTGGGACGCTCTACTGATCCATTCAATACGCTGGCGTCTGCTCAAGAAAAATCCGCAGCCGGCGACACCATTTACGTCTTCTATGGAGACGGCAGCACTACCGGGCAAAACGCAGGGATCACGCTCAAAACCAGCCAGCGCCTGATCGGCGCAGGTGTGGCGCTTGAAATGCCCGATGGGGTCAACAACAACCCTGGGCCTACCCACCTGCTGGATGCTCATCTTCAGCCGAAGATCGAAAACACCACCGACGCAGGCGTAACCATCATCAACGGCAGCGCGGAAGTGCGCGGCCTGAACATTCACGGAAGCACTGCCGGCATTTTAACCCGGCATACCACCGCGGGTGGAAAGAATTTGACGGTAGAAAGCAGCACCATTTCCGCCGGCGGAAAAGGCTTTGATTTACTGACTTCTGCCGGTGAAACCTACCTGAAATTTAACAACAATACCGTCACCGCCACAAGCGACGCGATTTCGATCGTGAGAAGCAGCGGCCAGCTAATCATCACGGCGTTTGCCAATAATCAGGTCAGCGGCGACACCGGTGGAAACGGCGCGATCATCCAATCCGCCCAATTTGATGCGGCGCCGGGCGGCGGCCTTGATCAGGTCAACCTGGGTTTATTCACCATTGGCGAAGCCGGCAACCCGGTTGGCGGAAGCGGCCTTGTGATCACCGAGTCAAGCGGCAATTTGAATTTTACCGTGCTGCGCATTCACGCGCAGGGGGATTATGGGCTGCGAAGCTCCCGGTCCGCGTATCAAGCAAATGCCCATCTCATTACAATCGCCGATGGCCAGGGGACGATAACCGCCTCGAAGGGGGCAGCCGTTTCTCTCACGAACCTGGATATCAACGCGCCGAACCTGGCCCTGACCAGCACGAACAGCCCCAACTACGGCTTGCATCTGGTCAATGTATACGGCACGCTTTCGACCACCAATACCAGCGCCATCAGCGGGTCAACCACCGCAGCCGTTTTGGTGGACAAAGGCAGCGCCAATCTGACGTATAACGGTACAATCACCCAGATCAATGGCCGGACGGTTGAGGTGACCAACCGCACCGGTGGAAGCCTGAGCTTTACCGGCGCGGTCAACGGCGGCGGGACAGGTGTGCTGCTAAGTAACAACAACAGCAGCACAAACATCACCTTCAGCGGCGGCCTGGTGCTCAACACCGGCGCGAATGCCGCGTTGACCGCCAACAGCGCCGGCAAACTGTCTATCACCGGTTCGTCGAATACACTGAGTACCACCACGGGTACAGCCCTGGTTGTAGTCAACACAACGATTGGTGAAAGCGGGCTGAACTTCCGCAGCATATCGGCGGACGGTGCAGTAAACGGCATTAAATTGGAGAACACCGGCACACTGGGTGGGCTGGTCGTCACAGGAACGGGCACAGCCGGGAGCGGCGGCACGATCCAGAACACAACCGGAGACGGCGTGCGCCTGGTGAAAACCAGAGATACCCAGCTCAACTACATGACCATCTCAAACGCCGTGATCGGAGCCGGGAAAGATTCCACCTGTGGCCCGGAAAATGCCCAGAAATGCACCGGCGCGGTGAGCATGGACAGCACGACAAACGTCACGTTCAACCACTTGAACGTGACAGGCAGCGGGCAGATGGGCATCAGCGGCTACATGGTCAACGGCCTGAGCATCACCAATTCAAGCATCACGAATGCGGGGAACGAAAATGATGAGTATGGCCTGCTCCTGCACGACCCAACCGGCACGGTGCTGGTGCAGGATACGGATATTATCAACGCGTACGAAACCGGTATACGGCTGTATAAGACCGACCAGCCCCTACTGAACCTTACCCTGCGCCGGGTGACTGTGAGCGGCAACGATGCTACCTACGGCGAAGACGGATTCCAGTTCAAGCTGCACGATTTAGGCAAAGCCAACATCCTGGTTGAAAATTCAACTTTTACGAATCTCCAGCGAGACGGCATTGACGGTACTTACCAGATGAGATTCCTGCTAAACCTGACCGTCCGGAACAGCTTGTTTGAAGACAATTACGGGTACGGCGGAATCATCATTACCGGGAACGCTTTTTCGATGGGCCCCCCTGCTGAGGGGCACCTGACACTGGATAATAACACCTTCCGCAACACCGTTTCGACTCCCATTGTTTTGGCCGGCGCTGACAGTGCCATCCTCGACGCAAAGGTTACCAACAACCTTATTGAGAACCCCAGTCCCCCGCAGTCTCATATTGGTGAGGGCATCCGACTGTTGGAAGAGGATAGCAAGATGACCGTTCTGGTCAGCGGCAACACGATCAGCGGAGTTTCCACGCGCGGTATCGCTGGATACGCGCGCCTTGACTCAATTGGCGGTTCGCTGCACGTGACCGTGGTCGAAAATACAGCCAGCCAGCCGACTGGTAGCCCGGCTCACGCCATCGACTTCAACGTTCAGGATACACGTCACACCATCTGCCTGGATATGAGTGGTAACAGCGCCACCGGCAACAATACTGCTGGGATCAACTTGCGCAACTCAGCCGGCACCTTCCAGATCGAAGGTCAGGGCTTGCCGGCCTCCATGTCGCCGGACGAGGTCATCACCTTTATCAACGGGGAGAACACCTCAACCCCTGCAGCCAATGCCTCGGGTACTTTTAACGGCGTAGCTGCCGGCACCTGCCGCGATGCTGTTGGTGCTACCCTGCCGCCGGTGGCTTCGGGCTACTCGCAGCAAATGGCGCACGCAGCTACCCGCCCGTCAGGCCCGGCAAAGCTCGCGATGCCGCTGCAAACGGCTGAAAATATGGTGTCGGTCAACATCGGTACCCTGCCGGCCGGAAAGAGCGTGACGGTCACGTTCGATGTGCTGATCGCCGATCCGCTGCCCGACCGAGTGTTCCAGGTTTCGAACCAGGCGCGGCTGGTAGGAAGTAACTTTGACGATGTGGTGAGCGACGACCCGGCCACGGGCGACTCCAATGACGCGACCATCACGCAGTTATACCGGACCGCGATCGCCGGCGATGATGAGTACAGCCTTATGGAAGATCAGGGATTGACCGTCCCAGCCCCAGGTGTGTTAGGCAACGATATGGCTGCTGCAGGATACGCTCTGACCGCCGTTGTTAAGACCCATCCGGCTACCGGAACCCTGACTTCCTTCCCAGACGGCAGTTTTGTGTATCAACCAAATGAAAATGACAATGGTAAGAGAACTTTCACCTACGTGGCGTATGATGGCGTAAACTTCTCAAATGAGGCGGTCGTCACGCTGAACATCCAACCGGTGAATGATGCCCCGGTACTGGCCGTAACCGGCGACATTAAGTTCAATCCGGTGGCTGCCAATCACTATGATAACCCAGGCACGCCAATCAGCGAGCTGCTGGCAAGCGCAGGCATCAGCATCAGTGACGTGGATGAGGATGCTTTGCAAGGAATTGCCATCACCGCAGCCGATACGACTCACGGGCAGTGGCAGTACACCACGACCGGCGGGCTTGTGTGGGAGAACCTGGGGACGGTCGCGGCATCCAGCGCCCGCCTGCTGGCCGGTGATGCGAACACGCGCCTGCGCTTCGTTCCACAAGCAGGATACACCGGCATCATCGACCCGGCAGTCACATTCCATGCCTGGGACCGCACATCCGGGAGCAACGGCGGTACAGCCAATGTGACCACCAACGGGGGCACCACTGCTTTCAGCACGGCGCAGGCATCAGCAAGCCTCGAAGTGTACCAGAGTGCTGATCTGGTCATGCATAAATCTGTGGCTGAGAGCGCCACGCTGGCCGGAAACCGGCTGGTGTTCACGCTGCAAGTCGACAATAACGGCCCCACCAGCGCTGATGGGGTGAAAATCACCGACCGGCTGCCGGACGGGACGACCTTCGTCTCCGCGTCCGCGGGCTGCACCGAGTCCGCCGGAGTGGTCAAATGCGATGCCGGCAGTCTCCAGGCTGGCGCATCCGCCAGCTTCGACCTGACGGTGGATGTCAGCACCGGATTCACCGGGACGCTCACCAATACCGCTGAGGTCACTGCCGCTACTCACGACCCGAACCTTAACAACAACACCGCCAGCGCAGGGGTCAATGTACATCGGAACAATGTCGTCGTCAATCCAAACGAGCCGCCAGACCCGAAAGTATGGAGTAAAACCTCCATCACCCAGCCGCCGTGCGGAAGCAGTTTCGTGGGAGAATTCGGAAACGAAACGGTTACCCTGGCGCTCGGCGGCCTGCCGCAGCACAGCGAGGTGATAATTGAGTTCGATTTGTTGATCATCCGCTCGTGGGACGGCAACGAGGTCAGAGTGAATTACCAGGCGGATATGCTCGATCAGCTTAATACGGCTGCGGCAAGTGGGCTTGGTCCCGACCGGTGGAGCATGCATGTAGACGGCGCAACGGTCGTCGACACCACCTTTTCGAACTGGGACTCGGGTCATTTCTATCAGGCCTACCCGGGCAGCTACCCCACCGGCAATTACCCGGCGCGGACGGGAGCAATCGCGATCAACAGCCTGTGCTACAGGTATGGGTCCCACCCGCAAGACTCGGTGTACCGCATGCGCTACGTCATTCCACACAGCGCGGAGGATCTGAAGATTGACTTCGCTGCTAGCGGGCTGCAGCCGATCGAAGACGAAAGTTGGGGCCTGGATAACGTGAGGGTCACGCTCAGTTCCGGCGCCGATCCCATGCCCTACCACATTTATATGCCATTTTCTTCCAGGTAAACCCTGGTAGAAGTTGAGGAAGGTAATAACACTGGGCTTTGGCTTAGCCAAAGCCCAGTGTTTCGTTAAGTCTCTCCAATTTGCGCTGGCGCAATGAAAAGGTGAATATTTCGATATATGATGTGATAGCTATCCTTAGAGCACTTTTGCCCTTTGTCGATAGAGGTCAGGAAACATTCAAGGGGAGCAGCAGAAAACCGGTCTCGGATAGTATCAATTATTGGTTGCGTGAAAGCTCAGTTATCGGTGGAATGACGGGATCGAATAGAGATCATCATTCCAGGAATAAAATGAACCAGCAGGGACGGGTTAAGGGCAACTTTTTCTTACGACTCTCCAGCGTTCAGGAAAGGCTGGGGTTGATCTTTTGCCTTTTTTTGCTGCTGCTCTTGATTTCAGTGGGTGTAACCTACATTAACCTGACTCAGCAGAAACAGGATTCGCGGATTATGAACCTGGCCGGCCGCCAGAGAATGTTAATTCAACAGATGGTGCGATTGGCGAACGGCTTTCCGAACAGCCCTACGGCTGAAAGCGCCGCGCTTCTGCAGGAATCGACTGCAGAATTCGAGCAAACCTTAACCGCACTCCGGACCGGCGAGCCGTTCATCGATTACACCGGAGAGCAAATAACCCTGGCCGTCCCGAAAGACACGGCGCTGCAGATTGCGCTGGATGACCTGTCAGACCGCTGGTGGGAATTTCAGGGGACCGTTGATCGGCTGCTCAGCGCCGGCAGCGCAGACCAGCGCATACAACTGGTGCGAGAAATTGAACTGCAGGCGCCGTCGATGCTCCATCAGGCGGATCGGGTTGTCAGGGCTTATGAAGATCTATCCGCCGGCAGGCAGTCCCGCCTGCGCACCTTCCAGTTAATCATTCTGCTGGTAGGGCTGGCTCTGCTTGGATCTGGCTGGTGGGTCATCCGCCGGTCAATCGCTGCCCCGCTTTCGCAGCTTGAGCGCGCCGCGCGCCGCCTGGGAGAGGGCCATCTCGCAGATACCATTCAGGCTGGCGGGGCGCTGGAGGTTCAATCTTTGGGCCTTGCTATGGAGGCGATGCGCTCTCAGCTTTTGTCCTCTCGCCATGAGTTGGAGCAGCTTGCTGAAAACCTGGAGGCCCGGGTACAACAGCGCACGCGTGCCTTAGAAGCGCTGGCAGCCGTGAGCCGTGAGATTAATTCACACCTGACGATTGGCGAAGTGCTTACTTCGGTCACGGAGAAAGCGCAGGCGCTGTGCGGCTCAGATGTGGCATCGTTGTGCCTGCTCGATAAGCAGGGCAAGGTCATGCGCCTGCACGCTGCAGCCGGGCAAGAAGGAATGATCTGGCATGACCAATCTCCCGCAAACAGCCCCTTCGTCGAAAATATCCTCCACTGCTCGGCTGCCTATGCTTGCGGGCAAAACACCTGCCAGGGTTATTGCCATATTATCCGTCCTGAATACAGGGCCAGTCATCTGGCAGCGCCGCTTCGCTCTCAAGGGAAAGTGATCGGCGCGCTCTGCGTTGGCAGTTCGAAATCAGAGGCTTTTCCGGCTGAGCTGCTGCCTGTACTCACGCAGTTGGCCGGTGCAGCCGAAGTGGCGCTCGAAAACTCCCGGCTGTATGAGCAGGCTGAACATGTCGCGACATTAGAAGAACGGCACCGGATTGCCTCAGAAATGCATGATGGGCTGCTGCAAACCCTGAGTTTTCTTCAATTGATGGCGCGCTGGCTGCGCGAGCAGCTTCAGCAGGGAGAGATTGAAAAGGCGCTCGCCACCCTGCAGCAAATTGAACGCGCGGAAGAGCAGGCGGAACGAGAGATTCGCCGGGCGATTGCCAGCTTACAGGACGACTTCCCGGTGAACTACACGCTGCAGGAGCAGTTGGCTGTCCTGGCCGAAGAGCTTTCGAGAACGGGTCCACCGGTTATCTATGAAAGCAGCATTGTTTTGCCGCTCATTCTGCCCAGGCATGAGAGCGAACAGGCGCTGCGTGTCGTCAGAGAGGCGCTGCTTAATGCGCAGCGCTACAGCCAGGCTGGCGCCGTCTTCCTGCAATTGGAAGAGGCAGGCGGTGAGATCATTCTGAAAGTGCAGGACCGGGGTGTTGGCTTTATGCCGCAGGCCGAACCGGATGACGGCCGGCCGCACTTTGGCATCAAGATTATGCAGGCGCGGGCTGCTCGCCTGGGGGCGCACCTGGAGATCAACTCGTCAGCGAATGAGGGGACGATTGTACGGCTGCGCTGGAAACCTTCATCGATTCATCATCGAGCAAGCGGAGGCGAATATGAAAAAATTTCGGGTTCTGCTGGTTGACGATCATGCCCTTTTCCGCGAGGGCCTGGGGATGATTATCGCCAGCCAGGAAGATATGGACGTGGTCGGGGAGGCTGCCGATGGGCTGGAAGCCGTGGTTAAAACGGCGGAACTGCACCCGGATCTGATCCTGATGGATATTCAAATGCCCGGCATGGACGGGATCGAGGCGACCCGGCGCATTAAAAAGGAGAATCCCACCACGACAATCGTTATGCTAACCGTGCGAGATGATGAGGAAAAGCTTTTCGATGCGATTAAAAACGGCGCGCAGGGCTACCTGTTAAAAAAGATGAATTCGGCAGAACTGGTGGATATGGCGCGGCGTGCGCTGGCCGGTGAGGTGGCTATTCCATCACGGCTGGCGGGGCAGATGTTGGAAGAATTCCGGCGGTTAAGCCAGCTAGAACCGCGAGAAAAGGAGGGCTGCGAAGACCTCTCCCCGCGCGAGCTGGATGTGCTGAACCAGGTGGCGCTTGGGAAAACCGATAAGGAGATTGCTGCAGTCCTCTCGTTGAGCGTGCATACGGTCAAGACGCATATGCGGAATATTCTGGCAAAGCTGCAGGTTAGCGGGCGGAGAGAAGCTGCACGCTACGCCAGAGAAAAAGGGATGATGTAAATAGAGACAGGCGAACAGGGGCGTAAGCCTGTCTCCGCCCGGCGTGGAGAATTAGCGTCTGACCACCGGCAGGAAGATGTGGGCTTCGGTTTGTAGAATCACATCTTTGACGCTGGCGATCTGCCCTGCCGCAACGGTGACCTGCTGACCGGTGTATTCGATGCGCTTACCGCCCGCCATCCCGGTGATTCTCAGATAGTAGCTGCCCGGGGGCAGCGGCCCGGCGATATAGCGGCCATCCTTACCGGTGCGCAGAGTGAGCACGGGCTTTTCAGCCTGCGCGGCGGCGTTTAGCTGCCCTGGCGCAGGATAAACGAACACTTCTGCGCCTGCTACCGGCTGCCCGGTTTCATCCAGAACACGCCCGCGAAGCTGCCCGGCACGCGGCAGGGTGATGTTGAGCGTGTGTTGCTGGGCAAGCGAGTTAATCGTGATCTTCTCGCTGCGCGGCAGGAACAGCTTTGCAGCCCAGCCGGTGGGCCGGAAGTCAAGCGTATAGGCGCCCACATCCAGCCCCAGGGTAAAATTCCCGGATGAGCTGCTCGTGAACTGCCGGATCAGCTTCTGGCTTGCATTGTAGACGCTGACTTCAACTGGGATGCCCACCTCCCAATCCGCAGCGACCACCCGACCGCTAATCGCTGCTCCTTGCTTAAGCACCACATCGTCAATTCCAGTGTATGCGCAAGCCGTGACCTGAACCTCGCCGGCTTCAGCCAGCGAAGCCTGATTGTTGTAATATTCAGGTAGATAGTATCCGCCGTCGGATCTGGAATAAGGGTAACCATCAGTGGTAAACAGGAGGCGGTACTGGCCTGGTGCTAAGCCGCCCAGTTGGAAACTTCCGCCGCCTATCCCAATCATTGTCGATTCGACCTGCTTACCGTCCTGATCGAAGGCGAACACCATGATTTCGCTCACGCTGTTATTTGCTTCATCCCAGACGATACCAGAGATGCCCCCCGCCTGTTCCATCGCTACATTGATTGTCTGCTCACTGCCGCCTGTAACGGTGACCAGTTTCTCTTGCGTAGCCAGACCCGGCGCGCATCCGGCACTGGCCCCATCAAACGGTTTGCTGAACTGCACAATGTATTGACCCGGCGGCAGGTTCGTCAGCCGGTACTGCCCATTGCTGAAGTAGAGCATATCTGGTCTAAATTCCTCGCCGGTGGCCAATAAGCGTGCAACGATTGTTAAACCATATTCTACGGGTTCGCCGTTACTGGTGACACGCCCGGTAATCGCCCCGGCTTCTTCCAGTTGAACATTTGCGCCCTCAAACCATTCACCTTCTGCCAGAATGACCGGTTTGGCATCCTCCCGCAGGTAAACCCCATCATAATACTCGCTAATCAGATTCCTATCCCAATCAGTGCATGACGATGAGCTGCATTCATACCGCACATAAAAAGGCCGTCCAGCGGGAGTGATGAGAGTGAACTCACCAGCGCTGTCCGTATACGATGAATAGCTTTCTATGTAGTCGCTATCATACAGATAGGCAGTAACACTGACTTTCTCTAGCGGATTACCCTCGGAATCGGACACTTTCCCGGCGATCAGGCTGTCTCTTTGCAATGTGATGTTGGCCTCGAAGTGTACCTCAACCCCCAGGATAATTTCATCAGGCTCGCCATCACCGTTCGGATCGTACATTCCGCCCTTAAACCGATTAGCAGTGCAATTGGGGTAAGGGTCACCGAGGTAGTCCTGGCAACCGGATTTATCAACCGTTATCTGATAGGTACCCGGAGTCAGCTGGTCAAAAGTGAATCTTCCATTCTTATCCGTTATTCTGGTAGAACTGAAACCATAATCGCCGCCGGTCAGCCTGACCTGTGCATATTCCAGCGGGCCGCTGCCTTCACCCGTCACCACGCCGCTGATACTGGATGGCTTAAACAGCTTCGCATTTATGTCGGTGATTGTTTGGCCAGATGCTACCAATATCTGTTGAGCTTTATCATCTCTCGTCGTATCTTTATAATATTGCGTTATATAGTTTCCATCTGGCGTCCAGAATCTGACGGTGTAATTACCTGGGCAGAGTCCGGTCAGCGTATAACTGCCATCGCTGTTGGTGAATGTACTGTACGTTTTGGATGTACCCAACAAATAGGCTTCGACGGTAACATTACCCATTCCATTTCCCTGTGTATCGGTCACGCGGCCTGAAATTGTGCCGTTGAGCGACAGCTTCGCGTTGATACCGCTGACCGGCTGCCCATTGGCAATCGTGATCGTGTCGGCCTCCCAATAGGAATATAGAATGACAGGTTTATCATCGTAATATTCGGATACATATTCTGGGCCGCTGTCGAATTCTAGATAGTAATCGCCATCCGGCAAGCCGATGGTGGTGTATTTGCCCTCGCTGTCAGTAGCGGTGGCATAAAAATGGTTACCTGAGCTATCAATCGGGGTAACGGAAATACCGCTCAACGGATTGTCGTTATCATCGGTCACCTGCCCGCTGATGGCAGCAGTTGGGCCTTTGAGGAGTGATACCTCGATTCCTTCCTTCACCTCAGCAGTGGTGAGCGAGATTTCGTTTACGCCGTTCTCGTTGGTATACTCCCCGTTTTGATAATTGTCGGGCGGATAGGGATAGAAGTACAGGGCATATCGGCCGGCAGGCAGCGCGGTGATGTTAAACTCACCCTGCTCGTTGGTTTTGTCCTCAAAATGCCAATAGATATCAACGTCACTGAGGGGTCTTGCTACAACACCTGCCCCACTTAGCGGTTTGCCGGTATCCCCAGCCAATACCCGGCCTTTGATCTGCGCGCCGGTCTCAAGCGCAGCGTTGATTACAGCAGCAGGCTGGTTTTGGGTGAGCGTAACATAATCAGCAAAGTCCATCAACAACCGGTTATCATAATACTCGGGGGCATAGTTAGCCAGCCGGTAGACGTCATCTGGATATTTTACGCGACTGGGGAAAAACTCAACGATATAGTACTTGTGGTAGCCGATCTCCAGCCCGGTCACTTCATATTTGCCATTCGCGTCGGTAATATCAGAAAAGATGCTGCCAGAATAGACGTCATAAACCCACACAATTATGTCCTTGATTGCAGCTCCGGTTTCGGCGGATGTAACCGTGCCCGTGATGGTCCCGGTTTCCGACTGTGCCGATACGCCCTGCCCTGCACCGGACAGCACGGCAACAAACGCCAACAACATGACAAAACGCAGAACGGAGATGAGTTTTGTGTACATGGTTGCTCAATCCTGTGATGTGAGAAAGAAAGCGGATATCCTGCGCCAATCTGCAGCGGTTGTTAATCGGTTGTGACTGTCGGTGAACTTCCCCCTACCGGTATTGCACAGCATATGCGATTGTTATACTAAATAATTATCGATTGGTATATATAATTTACCACAAAATTACAATTTATCTACAATTTTTCCGCAATAATGCCGGAATTACTCACCAAAAGCCAGCCGTGCCATTGCGCGAATAGGGGCATAAGCGGTATCGTCCACCGGGGCAAAGCGGGCGACTGCCGCACGCTCGAGCAGCGCACGCCCGGCGGGTCCGGTATGCATCTCCATCAGCAGGCTGCGTAGGGTCTCGCGCAGTTCGGCGGGCAGGCGCGCCGGAGCCACCCAGGGCGGGATCGGGCTGGGGCCGAAGATGTCGATTACCCGAATCTGCCCCGTGAGAGCGGGCCGGTCGCGCATCTCCTGCTCGAGCACGGTTGAGTCGATGGCGGCGGCATCCACCTCGCCACGCACGATCATTCCCAGTGCGTTTTGGTGCGAGCCAGCCTTGATCACGCGCCCGAACATGTTCAGTCTCGTGCCGCGCACTGCCAGCGTATAGCGCACCACCCCGTACCCCGAATGCGACCCCGGCTCGTTATAAGCCCAAACTGCCCCGAGCAGGTCCTCCAGCCGCTGGAAGGGGCTGCCCCGGCGCACCACTACATCCGAGAAGTAAATGGGCTGGTTCTGGTAACGAGGGGCGCGCATCACCGGGGCTGCCAGCGGGATGAGGCTGCCGGGGCGGGCATCCGCCTTGCGCACATACGGCAGCCCGCAGATCCAGCACAAATCCAGCTGCCCCGCGTCAAGCATCTGCTCGCGCTCCTGCCATGGCACATCCACGCGCAAATCTACGCGAGCGCCCAGGCGGCTGGCGAGATATTCCGCCACGTCACGGGCAAAGTAATCCATATTGGGGGCCATACAGGTGGAGATGGTCAAAGTTTGCATCGGGCAGGTGCATCCTGGGTGGAATGGGCTTTCACTCTGATTATAAGGATGCCCAAAGGTAACACAATCCGTCTTGTCCGGCGGTTCCACGGTTAAGTATACGAAAGAGAGATGAAGACCTAATTCTTCGGCAAAAAGAGCGGTATTCAGTCGCTCTTTTTTCATTCTTCCCAGAAGCCTGTGAGGGATGCAATCCTCGTGGAGCATTTGTATCCTGGAAGCATGGAAAAGCGCCAGGTTTTGCTGATCTGTTTACAGCCGCTGTTGAGCGAAGGGTTACAGCGCATCTTCCAATCGCTGGAGGATGTCGACCTGGTTCAACTGCACCGTTCAGACCTGCGCGATTTGGAAGGTCATTTGCAGTCTGTTGAACCGGACATCATCGTGGTTGCCGGTGATCTTGATGATGAGCTTGTTCAACATCTCATCCCGATGCTGCTCAGCCGCTGTAAAGAAGTTCCGGTAATCTGGACCGGGCTTGAAGACAGCGATCTGCATATCTACTCTTCCCAAACCCTGCCCGCAAACCGGGCGGGCCTGACGGATTTCATTCGCCATTTAACCAAAGGGCATAAGAAAGACCAAGAAATTCCGCCCAATCCATCCGGAGGGGACACCTATGCAATTTAAAGAACAGCCTGATCTTCATCCAGGCGCGTCGAAATATAGCCGGGGCATGAGAAGCGCCGCAATCCTGATCCTTGCAGCAGGTCTGGTCATCTTTCTGGCTGCTGCCGCAACCACAGCGGTGGCCCGACCCATTCTTCAAACCGCTGAGGAGGGAGAGACAATCTTTCAAACCAGGTGCGCCGGGTGCCACACCATTGGCGGAGGAAAGCTGGTTGGCCCAGACCTGATGGGCGTAACGCAGCAGCGCGACCCGGAGTGGCTGGCGCAGTTCATTTCGGACCCTGAGGCGCTGTTCGCAGCCAATGATCCGGTCGCGAGCGCGTTGTTGAAAGAATACAACAACGTCAAAATGCCGAACATCGGGTTGGCTGACGCCGAGGTCGCTGCGGTGATCGCTTATCTGGAGAGCGTTGGCGGCGGCGAGCCCGGAGCAGCAGCCCCAGCCGGCGATGATACAGGCCAGGATGCCCCAGTGGTGGGGCATCCATCGACCGGCGAGCTGCTTTTTACCGGGCAGCAGCCGTTGGCCAATGGAGGCACGGCCTGCCAGGCCTGCCACAGCGTGAATGGAACCGGTGGGCTGGCCGGTGGCACGCTGGGGCCGGATCTGACGCAGGTGTATACCCGCTACGGTGAGAACGGACTGGACGCTTCCTTAACCAATATCGCCTTTCCATCGATGGTCGGGATCTTTGCCGACCGGCCGATCACTCCCCAGGAGCGAGCCGACCTGGTGGCCTTTTTTAAAGAAGCAAACCAGCGCAGTCCGGCTCCTGCCGCGCGAACCTGGATCTTCCTGGGCTCGGGCCTGGGATTGATGCTGACTCTGTTCGCGGTTCTGCTGATCTCGTGGCCGCGCCAGAGACAAAGCCTGTCTGAGCGGTTACGACGGGGGCGAGGGTAGCCCGTGACATTTCGCCAATCAGGTGAACCATACATGGAGGTAGGAAGAATGGAAAAATGGAAACTGGAGAAAGATGCCCCCAATGAGCGCAAGTGGGAGGAGTTTTATCGCAACCGCTTCCAGCACGATAAGCGGGTGCGGACAACGCACGGCGTCAACTGCACGGGAAGCTGTTCGTGGGAGGTGTTTGTCAAAGATGGAATTGTCACCTGGGAGCTTCAGGCGACGGATAACCCTCAGCTAGAAGACGGCCTGCCGCCCTACGAACCGCGCGGCTGCCAGCGGGGAATCAGCTTTTCGTGGTATCTGTACAGTCCAATCCGGGTGAAATACCCTTACGCCCGAGGCGTCTTAATCGACCTGTGGCGCGAAGCGCGCAAGACCCACAGCGACCCGGTGATGGCCTGGCAGTCGTTGATGAACGACCCGGAGAAGCGCCGGTCGTACCAGCAGGCGCGGGGTAAGGGCGGCTTGCGGCGCGTCTCGTGGGACG
>Ga0134094_1002288_pt1 | contig 16504 bp, 10 predicted proteins | sample 5_1taG_FD_94458 | JGI IMG/M metagenome (GOLD analysis project Ga0134094, IMG submission 94458) | Switchgrass degrading microbial communities from high solid loading bioreactors in New Hampshire, USA - 5_19_20_110_A1 metaG | ecosystem: Engineered > Bioreactor > Semi-continuous > Anaerobic >... | reverse complement strand
GCCCTGCAGCCGGACGCGCTCTTCGAGCAGCCGGGTGGGGTTATCATCGCGCGAATCACCCCACGCGCCCAGCACAGCAATCCGGTATCGATTGGGATTGAGCGCCTCTTGCAGCGCGACCACCTCGGGAAGGACAAATTCTTCGTACATGCGCAAGTTAATCACCGGGAACGAAGCCCACGGGTCGTCGCCCGTCGCCCCCCAGGTCGGCAGGGGATGCTGCAGCGACGCCTGAATCCAGGGGACCAGCACGCGCTCGCGCAGCACTGCCAGCAAGTAATGGAGGAAATCAGGGTTGTAAGTTGCATCACGGACGATGCGCTCATAACCCTGCACCATGCACAACAGGCTGAACGGCGCTGTAAACCAGCGCTCAGCAGGAAGCCCGGTGTTCTTCCCCACCAGGCGGTAGACCTCAAGCATAAAGGGCATGCGCCCCGCCCGGTAGGGATCGATCTCAGGGATAGCGTCTACATCACTGCGGGTCCGGTAAAGCGGCGGGCCCGGCTCGAGCAGAGGCGCGCTGCGGGGGCGGTACATCACCTTGCGTCCCAGAGCTTCGGCCTCGATATTGATCACATCTCCGTGCACAGCCGGGAGGTCAAGCCCATAATATTCGGAGACGAGCAGCTGCGCTTCAACGAATACGTCGGGGGTGGTGTAGAAAGTGCGGGCAGGAATGCCGAACAGGTAGCGGGCATGCTCCGTTAATGCGGCGTAAATTGGTACGCAATCAGGTGTGCCCGTAACCGCCGCCGAGACCCTCCGGCGGCCAATCAGCCAGTCATGCGACATAAATTCATCCTCAGAAGATTATGGCCTTCTGTGAGGGGCGAAGGATTCTCACAATAAGGGACATAATCTCAGAATACGTTTCGGGAAATTGCTCGTAAAAGTATGATAGCAAGACAGGCGAGGAGCGTCAAGCAAGTTCAACAGGCCACATAAGAAAAGGCGCTCGATTCAAGTTAATCGTTTATACTGTTAATCGCTTACAGTCTTTGCGGGCTCTTCCTGCCAACAGTGACCGCGCGAACATTACACCCATACGAGGAAAAAATGAAAAAAGCGATTCCGTATTCCAAAGAACTACTGGTAGACCGGTCTGAACAACGCTCCTTCCAGGGAGATCAGCTCACGCAAATTTCCATGCCCCTGGGCGGGATCGGGACGGGGACGATTTGCATGAACGGCCACGGCGGATTGCAAGATTACTCCATCCGCCACCACCCCGAAGTTTCGGCGCTCCCCGACTTTCAACGGCTTGCAGATGCAGCGTTTGCATTGATCAACATTTTGTCCAAGAACGTCTGCCGGCTCGTCGAAGGGCCTATGCCAAAGGGAAAAATCTATATTCAGGGAATCAAAAGTTATGGGGCGCGGGACGGCGGTTTCGAGGGCCTGCCTCGCTTTAAAAATTGCACATTCAAAGGTGAATTCCCATTTGGGTACGCCTACCTCACTGACCCAGATGTGCCGTTGAGCGTTAAAGTAACCGGATATAACCCCTTTATCCCATTAAATGACAAAGATTCGAGCATCCCGTGCGCCATTATGGAGTATATGCTGACCAATACTTCAGATGAGCGCGTGGATTACATGTTCTCGTATAACCTGTCTCACCTCACGCCCGGCACACCCGGCGCTGACGGCGATTCAAAAGGGCTCACAAGGCCCATCCCGGGTAAGGGCATCTTCTATTACAACCCAGAGGACCCCGCAGCCGAAAGTTACGGCAGCGCGGCGCTCGGCGTCATCGGCGAAACGGCAAAAGTTCAGGCAAGCTGGTTCCGCGGCGGGTGGTTCGACCCGATCTCGGTGCTGTGGCGTGAATTTTCAGAGGGGGTTTTCAGGGAGACAGATGGCTACCGGGAGAAAATCGAAACGCAGGCAGATTCTGTCCCGACACGCGGCCAGCAGGGCGGTTCGATCATGCTGCAGGGCAGCCTTCAGCCAGGGGAATCCAAAACCTATCCGATCGTGATCACGTGGTACCTGCCAAATGTCTATTATGGATGGGGAAACATCGAAAAGGAATGCTGCTCGCCGTTCGATCAGGCTTTTAGAACGGAGAAGTGCAAACAGCAAACCGATCCGTGCTGGCGGCCCTACTATGCGAGCCAGTGGACCGACGCGGAGGACGTCTTCAACTACATTGAGGAAAACTTCTCTTACCTGCGCGGCATGACCCAGGCCTTCCACGATCACCTCTTCAACTCCAGCCTGCCGTCCTACGTACTGGATGCCGTCTCGGCTAACCTGGGCATTTTGAAGTCGCCAACCGTCTTGCGCCAGGAGAATGGAAATATTTGGGCCTGGGAGGGCTGCTTCGCGAAAGTGGGCTGCTGCGCCGGGTCCTGCACGCACGTCTGGAACTATGCCATGGCGATGCCCTTCCTCTTCCCGGCGCTTGAACGCACGCTGCGCGAGCAGGAGCTGATGCGTTCCATGAACGACGAGGGCCACGTGCAGTTCCGTTCTGCGCTGCCCGATGGACCGAGGAGCCACGATTTCCATGCCGCCTCAGATGGGCAGCTCGGCGGGGTGATGAAAGTGTACCGCGAGTGGCAGGTCTCGGGCGACCGGGACTGGGCGCTGTCGATGTACCCGCTCGTAAAGAAGAGCATCGATTACTGCATTAAGACCTGGGATCCAAAACGCAAGGGCGTGCTGGAGGAACCGCATCACAACACCTACGATATCGAGTTCTGGGGACCGGATGGGATGTGCAGCAGCTTCTACATTGCCGGGCTGGCTGCTATGGCTCAACTGGCCAATGACCTGGGCATGAGCGAAGACGCAGCAGAATATCAGGAACTGGCAGAGAGAGGCGCCGCTTACCTGGACGAACACCTGTTTAACGGTGAGTACTATTACCAGAAGGTCGAATATGAAGGGCTGGTGGACCAGAGCTTTGTGAAACTGGTCGAAGGGGTGGACGAAAACAGCCCGTACGAGCTTCAACTGCTCAAGAAAGAAGGGCCGAAATACCAGTACGGGACGGGCTGCATCTCTGACGGCGTGCTTGGGGCGTACATGGCGCATTTCTGTTTTGTCAACACCCCGCAGACAGCCGAGAATATCCGGAAGAACCTCCAGTCGATCTTTGCCTATAACTTCAAAGAATCGCTCGCGGACCACAGCAACCCTCAGCGCCCCGGCTATGCCTTGGGCGATGAGCCCGGACTGCTGCTGTGCACGTGGCCAAAGGGCGGCAAGCCAGTGCTGCCGTTCGTCTATTCGGATGAGGTCTGGACCGGCATTGAATATCAGGTGGCTGCTCACTGCATCAGCATGGGGCTGGTAGACGAAGGGCTGACGATTGTCCGGGCGGCGCGCAGCCGATACGATGGGAAGACCCGCAACCCCTGGGACGAGTATGAGTGCGGCAGCTACTATGCCCGCGCAATGGCGAGCTACGCTGTGATGCTGGCGCTATCCGGCTTCCGCTACTCAGCCGTTGAAAAACACCTGTGGTTAGAACCCAAGATGATGGACGGGGAAGATTTCCGCACCTTCTTCACGACGGCAAGCGGCTGGGGAACGCTGGTCCTTAAGAAAGACAGCCTGGAAATTGATCTCGTCGAAGGAACGCTGGACCTGGAGAAGCTGACCGTTCCTGACGGGCAGCAGGCAAAGACCATTTCAGCCAGCCGCCTGATCAAGAGCGGCGAAAAGGTAAGGATTGAGTTTTAGATAAAGTAGGATGCAACAAAAAGACCGCGCCGCTTGCCGGGCGCGGTCTTTTTGACCCTACAACAATTCTCTCAAACACTGCCCCGTAAATGACTCCGCGACCTGGGCAACCTGCTCGGGCGTGCCCTCGGCGACCAGCCTGCCGCCCGCCGCGCCGCCCTCAGGGCCGAGGTCGATCACCCAATCGGCAGCCTTGACAAACTCCAGGTTGTGCTCGACGACAATCACCGTGCTGCCTGCCGCAACAAACCGCCGGAGGACGCGCAGCAGGCGGGCGGTGTCGTCCAGGTGCAGGCCGGTCGTCGGTTCGTCGAGCAGGTAGAGCGTGCGCCCTTTGGCGCGCCGCCCCAGTTCCTTCGCCAGCTTGACCCGCTGGGCTTCGCCGCCTGAGAGCGTGGTGGCAGGCTGCCCCAACTGGAGATAGCCCAGGCCTACGTCTGCGAGCACCTGCAGGCGAGTGCGCACAGCCAGCTCACCAGCGAACAGCTCAAGCGCTTCTTCAACCGTCATGTCGAGCACCTGCGAGATGTCGTATCCGCGGTAGCGCACCGCCAGCGTCTCACGGGTGAACCGCCGCCCGCGGCAGGCCGGGCAGCGCACTTCCACGTCGGGCAGGAAGTGCATTTTGACGGTCAGAACGCCGGCCCCCTCACAGCGCTCGCAGCGCCCGCCGGGCACATTAAAGGAAAAGTGCCGGGCTGCCAGCCCCCGGCTGCGCGCTTCAGGTGCGGCGGCAAAAACGGCGCGGATGGGGGTGAATACGTCTGAATAAGTCGCGGCATTCGAGCGCGGTATTCGACCGATATGCTCCTGGTCGATGGTGATCACTTTCTCCAGATGCTCAATGCCCTCGACGGAGTCATGCTCGCCCGGCGGCTCGCCTGCCCCGTACAGCTTCTGGCGGACGGCGCGGTCGAGGATGTCGAAGATAAGCGAGGATTTGCCCGAACCGGAGACGCCCGTCACGGCGATCAACCTTCCCAGCGGCAGGCGCACGGTGATGTTCTGCAGATTGTTGTGCCGCGCGCCGCGGACGATCAACGTGTGGTTATTTGCCGCGCCGGGCGCGCGCCGCGGCGGTACGGGGATGGATGCCCGCCCTGCCAGATAATCGCCGGTGATCGAGCCGGGAGCCTGGGCGACCTCGGCGGGCGTTCCGGCGGCGACCACCTGACCGCCGTGCTTGCCCGCGCCGGGGCCAAAGTCGATCACGTAATCGGCGGCGGCGATCATCTCCAGGTCGTGCTCGATCACCAGGACCGTGTTGCCCAGGTCGCGCAGGCGGCGCAGGACGCCCGTCAGGCGGCGGGTATCGCGTTGATGCAGCCCGACGGTCGGCTCGTCAAAGACGTAGAGCAGACCGGTCAGGCTCGAGCCGAGCAAAGAAGCCAGCCGCAAGCGCTGGGCTTCACCGGCTGAAAGAGTCGGCGAGGAGCGCTCCAGGGTCAGGTAACCGGCGCCAACCTCGACCAGCCGCGCGATTCGCTCGCGCAGGTCTTCGAGAATCGGCCCGGCAAAGAGCATTTCTTCTTCACTGAGTGCAGCGGGCAGGTCATTGAGCCAGCTTCCGAGATCGGTGAGCGGCAGGCGCGAAAGGGCGGTGATGGTCTGCCCGTTGACGGTCACCGCCTGGCTTTCGGGGCGCAGGCGCGCGCCGCTGCACTCGGGGCAGGTCTCGATGACCAGGAATTCTCTCTGCTTCTCGCGGTAAGCAGGTTCGTGGATATGCTCGGCATAGCGGCGCAGCAGGCTGGTCGCGACGCCTTCAAAGCGCCCTTTGCGGACGGTCTCGGGCGGTTCAATTGACGGGAAGTGGCGGCGAAAACGCGGGCTCTCCACGCCGTAGAGCAGCAGGTCGCGCTGCGGCTGGGTGAACTCCTTGACCGGCTTTGAGAAATCAAACGCAAAGCCGTAGTGATCGGCGGCTGCCTTGAGGGTGGAAAGGTTGTGGCGGATATAGAAATCATCCCAGCCGGTGACCGCGCCGTCTTCGATGCGCTTCTCTTCGTCGACCAGCTTCGAGATATTCGCCTGATGCACCACCCCCAGCCCGGTGCATTCCGGGCAGGCCCCGGCGGGTTTATTAAAAGAGAAATTCGCCATGGTCATCTCAGCCACCGGCGCGCCGCAGTGCGGGCAGGGGAAGGTCTCTTCGGGGGCGGAGGGATCGTCTTCCACGCCCTCTTCATCGTCCCATTCGGCAGTGGATGGTTCGAAAGAAGGCGGGACGTCTTTTCCGCAGTTCGGGCAGGGACGGTGACCAAGTCGGGCGAACAGGACGCGCAAATAGGTATACACTTCGGTGACCGTGCCGACGGTGGAGCGCGGGCTGTGGTTGGTGAGATTCTGGCCAACGCTGATGGTCGGCGAAAGCCCGGTGATTTCATCCACCGGCGGCTTTGCCAGCCCAAAGGCGAGCATGCCCACCGATTCCATATACTGGCGCAGGCCCTCTTTGAGCAGAATATCGAACCCGAGGGTCGATTTGCCCGACCCGGATAACCCGGTCAGCACGACCAGTTTATTTTTCGGGATCGACACGCTGATGTTTTTTAAGTTGTGCAGCCGCGCGCCGCGGATTTTGATCTCTTCAGCCATCCAACCTCCAAACGGGTGAAAACGGATAAACTAAACAAACCACTTCTTCTTGAGTTCTGCATAAATTCTGCGGTTTGTCTCGAAATACTCCTTGTCAATACGCGCTTTTTCTTCGGGCGTGCAGTCCGCCGGGTAGACGGTGAACTCCAGCGGGGCTTCCAATTCTTTGACCGTTCCCCCGGCGTAAATGCGAATGTGCCGGTCATTGGTCATGCGGTGGGCGGTGTAGTAGTCCATATATTCGCCCTGTTCGTCCGTCCCGAACAGGTAGTGGATGATCCACCCGGCAGATTGGATCATCCCGCGGCGGCGGTTTTCTAGCGCATCAGCAGGGAGGGTGATGTTCCAGGGGGCAAAGGTCTCGTTAAAGATTCTGGCGATCTGGTTCACGGCAGTCTCCTTATTCTCAGTTAGTAATGGCACACGGCAGGGGAGTTGTGACGGAACAAAGCGCGGCGAATGGAAACCGATTTGACATGGATACCTACCAGTTACGCAGCCGGGCAAAAATCCCCCAATTGGCAATGTTATTATAACTTTGCCCCTTATTTTTCAATTCCATATGTACCCTTGGAGAATGAAGGAGAATATCATGGCTAAAGCAAGTCTCTCCAGAAGAAAGTTTCTGATGGGCGCGACCTTAGGAGCTGCTGGAGTCGCCTCAACAAGCCTCATGGCCAGCTGCAAGCCGCGGACTGTAGGTGAAACGGACAGCGGTGCAACCACAACCGCCGGCGGAATTTCTTCCCTCTTTACGCCCGATTCTGAGCTGTTCAACTGGCGCAAGCGCCCCGAAGAGCCGACTGAATTTGTTGATGAATTGAGCACTGATGTGGTGGTCGTCGGCGCAGGCATTTCTGGCTTGACAGCTGCCCGTGCGGCTGCCGAGGGCGGCGCAAAGGTGATCGTTGTCGAGGAACACGACACGTACGACATTCACGGTTTTCAGTGCGGCGCGGTCAACCCTCGCATGGTCAAAGAAGCCGGCTGCGAGATCGATGAAATGCAGTTTTTCCTCGAATACTGCAAATGGAACGGCCTGCGCGTCAACCAGGAACTAATCCGCATGTTTGCCCGCGAGTCAGGTCCTGCGTTTGACTGGTATGAAGACATCATGCCGCCGGCGGGCGATGACTACAAGACCAACTACCGCTCGATCCTGTATTACCCGCGCCCGGATAACTGGCAGGAGACCGTAGATACGGAATATTATCATTCCATGATCGGCACCATTGACTTCAGCTATGAGAGCTGGGCTTACGCGGGCAAGCTGCTGTACGAAAAATGCCTCGAACTGGGCTGCGAGTTCCTTTTCAATCACAGCGGCTACCTGCTGACTCAAGAAGCGAGCGGTCGGGTGAACGGCATTATCATCAAAGCCCCCGGCGAAGAGACAACTTATAAAAAGATCAACACAGCCAAAGGCGTCGTCCTGGCCGCCGGCAACTTTGCCACAAACGAAGCCATGGTCAATGATCTGTGCATCGGCGAGTGCATGTTCACGCTGCGCAACGGCGGGACCATCAAGTACATGGCCCTCGCGCCGAATCACGGCGACGGGCACATGATGGCCGTGTGGGCCGGCGGCGACATTGAGCCGTGGACCCCGTGGAGTAGCAGCGCCGAGACACTGCTGCAAGCGACGCCAGGGGTCAGCATCAACGTGCGCGGAAAGCGCTGGCGCAACGAGGACGTTCCGCTGTTTGCCCGCGGAACGCAGCTCCGCGCGCAGCCCAAGATGTACGGCTGGGAGGTCTACGACGCGAACTGGAAAGACCTGATCAACGTCACTTCCATCAGCCACCGCACCATCGACGGCGTCAACGACACCTTCTGGACCATCCCACCCAAGGACTATAACACCCTGGCAGACGGTACAAAGACGGACGGCGTCACGCGCTATGAAGACTACCTGGATCGGGAGATCAGGGCGCACATTGACGATCCAGAGGGCGTTAAGTTTGGCGATTACGTCTTCACCGTTGGCACGGTTTACGCGGCAAGCACGCTCGAAGGCCTCGCCGATATGATGGGCTTTGACGCGGAAGAGAAGGCAACCTTCCTGCAGGAGATCGCCGAATACAACGAAGCGTGTAAGAAGGGCGTAGACGATAAGTTCGGCAAGCGGGCCAATTTGCTCAAGCCAATCGAAACGCCGCCCTTCATCGCGTGCGGCAACGGGTGCAGCCCGCAAGGCGCTTTCGGCGAAGAGGGCATCAGAGTCGACGGGAATACCCTGGCCGTTTTGCGCAAAGACAACGGCAAGGAGATCGGCGGGCTGTGGGCCGCCGGGCTGTCGGTGGGCGGAAGGAACGGTATGTGCTACTTCCCGCCGATGTGCGGCCTGGGCCACGGCTTCGGCGTAACGACCGGCCGGGTCGCCGGGCGAAACGCAGCCAAAGGATAATGGTTCTGCAGAGACATAACCCTTACCGGTACCCATAATAATAGAGGAGCTGCCCAGAAAAGCCTGGGCAGCTCCTCGCGCTGGCATCCAGGATGTTGTGTTCGCAAAACCGGATCTATGCCGTACTGCGAGCACAGTGGAATCCAATATCAGGCTAGCCTCCTATTCGCAGGCTTTTGAGAGCGCCAGCGCGGCAGAGACGGCGCGCCAGTTTGCCCTGCCCTCGCACGTCAGCGAAACGCGGTGATCACTGCTCGCTGCCAGATATCCGCGCTTGCAAAGCGACTCCGCCCGCTCGCGAAGCTCTGGGCTGGCATCTGCCAGATCATATTCTTCCAGGTTATATAAAGCATCCTGGAGATTCCCGCATTCAATTTCTTGCTGCGTGACCGGTTTGAAACGGTTGATAACCCCTTCAGGGCTGCCCCCAGCCGCGATATACGCCGCGGGATCCGGCGTGTTCTCACCGCGAATGCCGTCGATGAGCGAACGCGCGCCGGCGCCGAAGCCCAACCGCGGCAGATTGGAGAAGCTCAGGCGGTTCCAAAGACTTTCGAAACCGTCCCGCGCAAAATGGTGGGGCGTGTACTGCTCAAAGCCTGAGGCGGTGATCAGGCTGACGGCTTCGGGGTACCAGCTTACAAAAGAGGCATCCGCGGAATCATCAAACGGCAGCACCGTCAGATGCGTCGATTTGAGCCGCAGCGCCTGTTCGAGTGAGTAATGGAAAGATTCTGCCGTCTGGCCGGGCAGACCACAGTAAAGCGTAATGTCGAACGGGAAGAATGTGATCCAGCGCTGGATCATTCTGATAAAAACTTCAATTGCACTGGTCGAATAGGTGCGGCCCAGGGCTTCAAGCTCCGATTGGACAAAACTGGCAGCGTCAAAACGGACGCGGGTGACGCCGCAGTTCCGCAGGTTATAAAGGTCATCACGGTTGATCGAACCGGGCCAGGTATCCACGGTGATTTCTGCGCCCTTTTGCAGCTCAAAGACGTTGCCGAGCGTGACAATCAAACTGGTCAGGCTCTCGCCGCGGTATTGCAGGGGGTTGGTCCCCGTGATGCAAAGCGCATTAACCGCGTAATCACCGGCGTAATCTACCGCAGAAGCAATCTCGCAGCGCAGCGATCTCAAATAGTTCCGCCTGTCTCGGGCGCCCTCCGCCCCGGCTGCAAAAGGAACAACATTCATTTGGACCGATACATTCTGCTTTGCCATATAAGGATCCCTATCCCTCGCTGATTGATTTGATTCGATCTTATCACACTCTCAGCACCGGCTGAGCTGAAAAGCGTGAAATAGAGAGACTGAATAGACATGGAAATCGACCAGTTAGGAATTCAACAGCGCCATCAAGCCGGCTTTACAGAACGGGCAGCAAGAATATAATGAATTAAGAAAGGTACCCCCATGATGAAAGTAGCAATCGTAGAAGACAACGAAGCTGACAGCGATCTCCTTGAAGACCTGCTCAGGCAGTATTTTCTGCGCGAAAATATCAAAGCAGAGGTGACAACTTATTTCAGCGGCAGTGATTTTTTAGCCGAATGGCCGCTTGAATTGGATATGGTCTTTTTGGATATCCAAATGCCAGGGCTGGACGGGATTGAGGTCGCAAAAAGAGTCCATGAGACAGGCGAGCACACCGTCATCATCTTTGTCACCAACAACCCGCAGTATGCCATTCAGGGTTATTCTGTCGAAGCGCTTGATTATCTGCTCAAACCGCCCACGCAGGCAGGTATCGACCGACTGCTGCCCAGAGCGATCCGCAGGCTGGTCAATGATGGCAGGGGACGGCTGACACTTCGCAACAATGACGGGTTGTTTGTTATTGATCTATGCGACGTAGATTATATTGAATTGAAACGCCGCAGGCTGCACGTCCATTCCCGAAATGGGGTCATCACCTGCATAGGCTCGCTTCAAGACATGGAAAAACGGCTTCCAGGCACTTTCTTCCGCTGTCATAGCGCGTTTATTGTCAACCTGCTCGCCGTAGAACAACTGAAAGAACAGGACGTGGTTGTGAAGGGCACGTTGATCCCAATCAGCAGGCACCGGCGAAAAGAGTTTCTCCAGGCGCTGACCAGCTGCATCGGTGACGCGCTATGAACGGCCTTACGGAACTGATCGATATCGCATTCGCGCCGTTGATCATTTCCGGCTCTGATCTGCTGCTGTTCAACTATCTAAGCGGCGGCAGAAGAGAGCAAACGAAAAAAGGGCCGTGGGGCCTGTGGTTTGTGCTGACCCTGGCTGCGCTGGCGAGCACGCAGTACTTGCTCAACGGCAAGACAGGCCAGGAAGGCAATATTTACGTTTTTTACTTAATTCGCTTCGCGCTGCTGCTGATCTTTTCAACCCGGTGCACCGGCGCGAATTTCGCTGTGCGCTCGTACCTGATCATTCTGCTCCTTTTGTCCACAGACATCTGCTTAATCACGTTTGCGCGCGCATCAATTAAGCAGTTTGGGAGCGATTATCTGGTGATGGGCGCACTCCCGCAGCGCGTGATTGCGCACGCACTGTTAATTGCGCTCAAAACCGGCGTCATCGTGCTGATCAAGAAGCAGATTCAGGAGCAGGTTTTTGGCATCCAGAGCCTGTATCAGGCGGTCATTATTATCCTGCCGGCGCTGCCGTATTTTTTCATGAGAGATTATGCGCGCCTGTTCGATATCCGTCCCATTGAGACTCCCTGGAGCATTCACTTTATCACCGTTTTATGCGGGATCTGCGCGCTGGTGAATATGATCGTCAGCGAGCGGCTGTCGTACCAGATCAGGCAGAATGAAATTCTGCGTATGGAGAGAATTATCAAAAAGCAGCACGACCAGTATATGGTGACCAAGAACACCATCGAAGCCGTTAACCGCAAGTATCACGACCTGCGCCACATCATCCGCGGGATCGACTCGATGCAGGACCTTGAGCAGATCAAAGGGTATATGCGCAACCTTGAGGATGAGATTAAGGATTACGAGGCGATTTGCAGCACGGGCAACAGGACGCTCGACGTAATCCTGTCAGAAAGAATGCGCCTGTGCAAGCGAAAAGGGATTGAGATGCACGTTCGCGTCGACGGTCAGCACTGGCAGCACATTCACGACGCAGACCTTGCGACAATTTTTGGCAACGCGCTTGACAACGCCGTCGAGAGCGTTGAAAAAATTGAAGACAGTTCAAAGCGGTTAATCGATGTTCGCGCCAGGCTGGTCAATCAAATGCTGATCGCCCGCTTTGAGAACCCATATGTTCACGTACTCGAGAGGAAACAAAACCGGTTCGTGACCACAAAACATGACAAACTCAACCACGGATTTGGCTTGCAGAGCATCGAGCTGACAGTGAAGAAGTATCAAGGGGATATGGACATCAAAACCGGCGGCGGCACTTTTATCCTGACCGTCCTGATTCCCGCCGATCGCCAGTTGGGGGGATAAAACAGGGATCAACTGTGCGCGGCGAAGGAGATTATGATGCCCGATCAATGCCCAGACTGCGGCGCGCTGCTCGACGGGGGCGCAAGCTGCAAGGCGATTTTTGACGCGATGCTGGTTCTTGAATTTACCGACCCAGGCTACGGCGCGGTGCATATGCTCACCGTCGCCTGCTATATGATTCAGCACAGGCAGTACAGCGACGAAGGGCTGGTGTGGATGGAAAAACAGCTTCGCGCCTACCTGGAAGAGGGGGTTTCCACAGAAGCGATCCGCAGGAAAGCCGCCGGTGAAACGGGCCAGGACCGGCGCTCCTGGAAGGTCACCCGCCCGCCCGGCGCGCCCCCGCTGCTTAAGATCAACTGGTCAATGACAATTGCCGATGCGATGCCCTCTCCAGAAGACGCGCCGCCCGCCGAAGTCTACCGCGAGCGGGTCACCGAGTGGGCGCGGGTCACGCTGCGCGAGATGCAGCCGTGGCTGGAGAGGATTAGAAAAACATAGTCCACATTAAGTCTAAATATTGTCTCTGTTTTATGGTAGGATGAATAACCAGCAGACTGCTGTTATAAGGGGGCACCAACACAGCAAGGAGGGTATGAATGCCGGATATTCAAGCCTGCCTGGTATACCTGTATGGAGAGCAAAACGGACCGGCTGTATTCAAACAGCTTCAGCAAATCATGGACCGCTACCGCGCGGGCAGGGCGGTTCGCCCCAGGCACGGCAGCGGACGCAGCAGCGTTAGCGAACGCGACTCGATCTTAATCACCTACGGCGATCAGGTGACCGCGCCCGGCGAGGCGCCCCTGAAAACACTTGCAGATTTCTGCGCCCGGCGCATTCAGGGCACGGTCAGCGGGGTGCATATTCTCCCGTTTTACCCCTATTCTTCAGATGACGGCTTCTCGGTGATCGACTACCGCGCGGTTGACCCGCGCCTGGGCAGTTGGGACGACGTCGCGGCGCTCGGGCAGTCCTTCCGACTGATGTTCGACGCGGTGATCAATCATATTTCGGCGCAAAGCGAGTGGTTCAAGGGCTTTTTACGCTGCGATCCAAAATTCTCCGATTATTTCATCACCGTGAGCGGCAGCCCCGACCTCTTGGCTGTGGTGCGCCCGCGCGCGCTGCCCCTGCTGACCCGCTTTGAAACCGCCGACGGAAGCCAATCCGTCTGGACGACCTTCAGCGAAGACCAGGTGGACCTGAACTACAAGAACCCCGCCGTGCTGCTCGAGATCATCGACCTGCTGCTGTTTTACGCCGAACGCGGCGCTGAATTTATCCGCCTGGACGCCATCGCTTATCTGTGGAAGGAGATCGGAACGCCCTGCATTCACCTGCCGCAGACGCACAGGGTGATCCAGCTGTTCCGCGCGGTGCTGGACGAGGTCTATCCGCACGTGCTGCTGATCACCGAGACCAACGTCCCGCACGTGGACAACATCGCCTACTTTGGCGACGGCGTGAACGAGGCGCAGATGGTCTACAATTTCGCGCTGCCCCCGCTGGTGCTGCACGCGCTGCTCACCGGCGACACCCGCGCCCTGACCCGCTGGGCTGCGAGCCTGGGACTGCCGTCGAAAGAAGTGACCTTTTTCAACTTCCTTGCCTCGCACGACGGCATCGGGCTGAACCCCGCGCGCGGCATCCTCAGCGATTCGGAGATCGACGCACTGGTCGCCGCCGCCCAGGCGCACGGTGGGCTGGTTTCCTATAAAAGCAACCCTGACGGCTCGCGCAGCCCTTACGAGCTGAATATCAACTACTTTGACGCGCTTTCGAACCCGCAAGCCGCCGAGCCTGAAGAGACGGCCGTCAGCCGCTTTATGGCTGCGCAGGCGGTGATGCTCGCGCTGGCAGGCGTGCCGGGAATTTACTTTCACAGCTTATTCGGGTCACGCGGGTGGCCCGAAGGCGCGCGGCAGACGGGCCGGAACCGCACCATCAACCGCCAGAAGCTGGAGCGCGCCACGCTGGACCGCGAACTGGACGACCCTACGTCGCGCCGCAGCATGGTCTTCGAACGCTACCGGCAAATGCTGAAAGCCAGGGCCAGCACGCCTGCGTTTCACCCGAACGGCGGCCAGCAGGCGCTGGATCTCGGCAGCGGCATTTTTGCCCTGCTCCGCGCAGCGCCTGAGGGCAATGAATACGTGCTGTGCCTGATCAACATGACCAACAGCACCCGGCAGGCGGTGCTGGACGCAAAAAATGCTTTCGATCTGCCGCATAACGGGGCTGTTGACCTGCTCACCGGGCAGCCGCACCGGCTCAGTCACGGCGAGCCGGTCACCCTGGAGCCCTACGCGGTGAAATGGATTCATTGGAATAGGTAAGTTCTTATGAAAATTGCACTTTTACATTATGCCGCGGCACCGGTTGTGGGGGGCGTCGAGAGTGTGATCAGCCACCACGCCCGCCTGATGGCCGATGACGGCCACGAAATGAAGATTATCGCCGGGCGCGGCGGGCAGACCGACCCGCGCATCCCGTTTATCTGCATCCCGCAGATCGATTCGCGGCATGAGGATACACTGCAGGTCAAAGCGGCGCTCGACGGCGGGAAAATTCCCGGCGGTTTTGACGAGCTGTCGCAGATGCTTGAAGAAAAGCTGCGCGAGGCATTGACCGGCTTCGACGTGCTGATCGCTCACAACGTCGGCTCGCTCCACAAGAACCTCGCGCTGACCGCCGCGGTCAGCCGGCTGGCCGAAAGCGGGATGCGGACCATTTTATGGCACCACGACCTGGCCTGGACCACGCCGCGCTACCGTTCCGAGCTGCACGAAGGATACCCGTGGGACCTGCTGCGCACCGCCTGGCCCAAGGCCGTGCATGTGACCGTCTCAGAGTCGCGCCGGCAGGAGCTGGCTGCGCTGACCGGCCTGCCGCCTGAGCAGATCCACGTCATCTCAAACGGGCTGGACGCCGGGCGCTTCCTGAAACTCGAAGCGCAAACCCTGGACTACATCCGCCAGTTTAACCTGCTGGGGGTCAGCCCGCTGCTGCTGCTGCCCGTGCGCATCACCCCCCGCAAAAACATCGAGCTGGCAATCCGCGCGCTGGCGGAGGTGCGCGGGCGCTACCCGAAAGCCATGCTGGTGATCACCGGCCCGCCCGGCCCGCATAACCCGTCCAACGCGGCCTATTTCAAGCTGCTGACAGACCTGCGCGAGAGCCTCGGGCTGAAAGAGAATGTGATCTTCCTGGCAGAACATACGGCGGATTACATCCCGGATGAAGTCATTGCCGATTTTTACCGGCTCGCCGACGCACTGCTGCTGCCCAGCCGCGAGGAAGGTTTTGGCATCCCTGTGATCGAAGCAGGGCTGGCGGGCATGCCGGTCTTTTGCGCAGATATCCCCCCGCTGCGCGAGCTGGGCGGGCCTTTTGCGACCTATTTTTCGCCCGACGACCCGCCCGACAGGGTCGGCAAGCTGATTGTCGAGCGCCTGTCAGGCGATCTCACCTTCGCCCAGCGGCAGCGCGTGAAAAACAATTACACCTGGCAGCAAATTTATGATGAAAAAATTAAGCCACTGTTGTTGGAGCAGTTATGAAAAATAAGCGGTACATTAAAACTGTCTTCCGAAAAATTGTCGTTCCGGTTGTGCACAGCTGCGACTGCCGCTCCGCGCTGGATCTGGCCCTGGCCGCCGTCGGAGAGGGCCGCGTGATTCTGATCGGGCTGGTGCGCGTCCCTGAAGGCGAGTCGCTGAGCGCTGCGGCGGTGCAGGCGCGTGAAGTGCGCGCGCAGTTGAAATCCTATTCGTCCGATGAGCGCGTGCGTGTGAGCGAGCGCGTTTACGCCTCGCACCAGCCGTGGGCCGAACTGGCCAACTACCTGAACCAGCTCCGCCCAGACCTGATGGTGCTGGAATGGCCGCGCAACTTCGAAGAACTGAAGATCCCGGATGGGGCGCTCACGCGCCCGCCCTGCGATATCGCCATATTCAGCGGGCAGCCGCTGGCTTCGCCGCGCAGCGAGGCCGCGATCCAGAACGCGCTGGTCTCGCTGCGCGGCGGGCCTTATGCTGAACTGGCCCTGCGCCTTGCACTCGCAATTGCGCGCAGCCAGAAGGCAAAGCTCACCTCGCTGCACATCTCGCCGCCCAATGTGGCCCCCCGGCAAGATGCCCCCTTCCGCGGGATCGCCCGGGTGCTGGCCCGCCTGCCAGAGGTGCGCCGGAAAGAAGTGGCGACCGAAGACCCTGCCGGCGCGATTATCGAAGCCGCGCGAGAGCACGACCTGGTCATCATGGGCGCGACGGCGCAGTCGAGCGAGCCCACAAGCCCAATCGGCCCGGTGGCAGAGGCGGTCCTGGCGGAAGGGCGAAGCAGCGTGGTG
>Ga0134094_1002284_pt1 | contig 16516 bp, 15 predicted proteins | sample 5_1taG_FD_94458 | JGI IMG/M metagenome (GOLD analysis project Ga0134094, IMG submission 94458) | Switchgrass degrading microbial communities from high solid loading bioreactors in New Hampshire, USA - 5_19_20_110_A1 metaG | ecosystem: Engineered > Bioreactor > Semi-continuous > Anaerobic >... | reverse complement strand
TCAGACAATGCCGGCGGTATCGCTGAAATGAGCAAACTTGAACCTGAAGTACGTGAAATCACAGATAAGCTTGATTCTGTCGGCAACACAACCGCTGCCATAGGAAAAGGCTTTGCAATCGGATCTGCGGCACTTGCGGCATTGTCCCTCATGGTAAGTTACCTGTATTCGTATAATGATCCTTCTACCGAGCTGATATTTAACCTTATTGATCCGATGATTCTCGTTGGTGTTCTTTGTGGCGCCGCACTTCCATTCATGTTCAGCGGTATGCTTATTGACGCTGTTACAAAGGCGGCAAGAAGAATGGTGGAAGAAGTTCGTCGCCAGTTCCGTACAATTCCCGGGATTCTGGACGGCACTGCCAAACCGGATTATAAGACTTGTATAGAGATAAGCTCCCAGGGAGCGCTCAAGGAAATGAAATTGCCCTCGATGCTCGCCATAGTTGTTCCTGTAGTCTGTGGCTTCCTCTTCGGACCTGGATTTGTGGGCGGAATCCTGATTGGTTCGACTGTTTCGGCAGTAATGCTTGCTATTTTCACCGGCAATGCAGGCGGTGCATGGGACAATGCCAAGAAGTACATTGAGAGCGGTGCAATTGAAGGACATAAGAAAGGCTCCCCTGCACACAGCGCGGCAGTAGTGGGAGACACGGTCGGGGATCCTCTTAAGGATACAGTAGGCCCTTCACTGGATATCTTTATCAAGATAATGTCAGTTGTGTCGCTTGTGGCCGTCAGCATATTCTCGAAATACAACCTGATTGGTTTCCTGACTTCACTTTTCAAATGATAGAATATGACAGTTATACTGACTGTCAATACATGATGTAGGAGACCAAAATACTGAAAAGGCCTGATTTTCAGTCTTATCGCACTGGGAGTCAGACCTTTTTTGTTCCTTCCTGAATTGGAAATGAGAAATCCCCCAAAAATAGCTGTATGGGGCGGCAAGGAGCTTTATGCCAAAGGTCCGGGCGTAGGGTACATTTTTCCGGACATTTTAATGGGATCAGAAAATAATCAAGAAGGTGTTGGTCAGCATGGATACAGGACTTCGATAACCTGGTACCCATGCTGACCGATGTTGCCATTAAATCGATAGGATGATCATTTATTTCTGCGTATAACCGTAAACTCACCGGAACACGCCGGATGCTGGGATGTGCCGTTCGGGAATTCCCAGTCATTGGGGAGTATTATCTGTCCATGCATGGTCTCAGGGATACTTACTTTTAAATCAATCTTCCAGTCATTTTCCCTGGCCCATGATACGCTGATCTTGCCGTCAGGTGCTTCATCCTGCAGTGGGAATGATCCCGGGAGGTGCTCCCTGATCGTTCTGGGCTTTGCAAATGTTTCGGACCCATTCGCAAAGACTGTTTTCAGCGGCTAAATTTAGCAGCATATGTTCATAGGACAATGCCGCATCACCGGTCCAGCCGTTTTTTTCGCGGTGGGGACAATCTGTTGGGAAGTAGTAAAAATTTGATAAATCTGAGCGGCGGACCATGGCCTGTAGTTTGTTGGCAGTATCATCAGAGCAGGAGAAGCTGCCCCGTTCAGCCAGTTTGGAATGCATGACCAGGTATGTCAGCAATTCAGGCGTTGCCTGCTCTTCAGAAATTCCCTTCACAAGGACATATCGAAATCCGTTATATACGAATGAAGGTGTGTATTCTTCCCTGCCATGGCCTTTGCAGATATATATGCTTTTTTGCACCATATCTTTTTGCATATCCGACATCTGTCTGAAGCGAATGTTGTCAAGGATCAGTTTTCCGTCTTTAATGTATTCTCCGTGATACATTACGACTTCCTGACCGGGAAAGCCTTCAATGCAAAGGCGGCAGACCCCTGCAAGATTGACGCCGAAATCATATAAGAAACCGTCATCCTGCGGTGTGACGGAAACCGGTTTTATTTCCGAATGGACTGTTATTGGTTCGGCTGAGCATAATCGCGGGATTCCCCGGGGGGAGGGAACACGGAAAGCAAATCCCCAGTTGGAATCATCAAATTCAGCTGTGTTCCAACCGGGCTGCTCAAGCCTGGCATCATAGTATTCACCGCACCGGTAATCGTCAAATATAATCGGGGATGGAGATGTACGGAAACTTTCATCGCTTTCTATAGCCATTGAGGAATTGTTGTCCATCGTGATTTCCAGCCGAAGTGCCGTTTTTGGCGCGCTTCGCCATGGCGCTTTGTCAAAATCCCAGATATGACCGCCGGGATTGTTGTTAAATCCGTTTCCAAGCAGAATTCCAAGCACATTTTTGCCTGGACCGAGATAAGTGCTTACATCATAGCAATCATAATATACAATGTCATCAGGATTGCTTATATATGGTGCCAATGCCCCTTTAGTTATCTCGGTGCCATTAACAAATACACGGTAAAATCCCAGGCCGGTTATTGTCAATGTTGCTGCTTTGATATTCCGGTTATCGGGAATATCAAAGAGTTTGCGAAAATAAGGTGCAGGGACATGTTTCTCAAGGGTAGTGTACTCGGTGGTAGCTGCAATGAATTGGTCAGGGAAATTCAAGAAATTCACCTCCACAAATTGAAAAACCAGAACCTTTATTCACTTATAGCCTGCTATTCAGCCAATAGCACCATAATATGCCCGATCGGATATGGATTAAGCAATTGCTGCTTGGAAGATTACGGGAGCTATATGCTGGAACAGCTTGGTATCCATAATATGATAATATTTTTCACCCTTTTTTTCAAACGGCTTATTAATACGCGAGCCGCTTATGTGGTTTTTGCATTGCCGATAAGTTATAATTAATACTATTCAGACACAGGAACAAGGAGTGACCATATGAGATTACTGTTTATACGCCATGCTGATCCTGATTATGAAAAAGATTCATTGACCGAAAAGGGATGGAAGGAAGCAGAACTCCTATCAAACAGGATATCAGCTATGGATATAAAGGAATTCTATGTTTCACCGCTTGGAAGGGCACGTGATACAGCAAGTGTCACGCTGAAAAAAATGAACCGTACTGCAGAAGTGCTGCCATGGCTCAGGGAATTCCATGTATATGATGAGGACCTTGGCAGGGAGAGAATCTGCTGGGATTTACTTCCTCAGGACTGGACAAAGATTGATGAGTATTACAGCAAAGATCTCTGGCATACAGTTCCTTTTATGGAAAAGGCCAATGTGATATCAGAGGCAAACAAGGTTTTTGAAGGAATCGATAAAATTCTGGAGAAACACGGATATGTTCGTGAAGGAAACTTGTACCGGGCAATTAATCCGAACAGAGACACCATAGCCTTTTTCTGCCATTTCGGTGTCGAATGTGTAATCCTGAGCCATCTCTTAGGAATTTCGCCCGTATTATTATGGCATGGCTTTTGCGCCTTACCATCTTCAGTAACCACCCTTGTAACCGAAGAGCGCAGGAAAGGGATTGCTTACTTCAGAACGCTTGCGTTTGGGGATATCTCGCATCTGTACATGGCAGGGGAAGAGCCATCTTTCGCTGCAAGGTTCTGTGAAACCTATGACAGCGATGAACGTCATGATTAATATATGAAGACAGCCCAATAAGTGAAGCATGGAATTATTTAAGTATGTTATAAGCTATGCCTCTATTATTATTTGATGTTCCAGAGATTACTAGAGTTAGTTGTTTATTAAGAGGGTACAAAGCCCAATAGGCTTGTTACAGTGTTTTGCGGGGCTTTACAATATGTGGGATTGTTTTATTCCTGCTTTCGATATCATTAAGCCCTGGGCAACATAAACACTCTTTACATTACGGTTATTTTGCTGTAAAGTAATTCCATAAAAAGGGGTGTACCCTACCGTCAAGTGGGAAAGAAAATATAGTAATTCCCGTGTTTCACCACCGCAAGAGTGACTTGTAATTTAAAATCCAGGGCTTAATACCCTGGATTTTTATTTCTATCTTTAGCGCGGAGCATCATTGTTATGATAAACAGATATATTACCCCTTTGTAAACTTTGATCCATAAATCAGCAGGAATATAACTGGAGACAAAATTAGAGCAGAGTCAACTATTGCTGTGGAGATTGAGGTTTTCAGAGCAATAAAACCTATAATCGGCCTCCCCTATGATTTGCCCCAGGGCATCTATTTGTCCATAAGTTGAAATAACTGTGGCTCTTATTTCAGATTTAATGTTCCTATTTCTCCATGCTCTGTAGATTGGCCCATTAGCGGTTCTTAGTCTGTAGAATCCAAGATATGTTGCAAGAGCCAGCAAGAAGTTTCCTGTAAGACCAAAGAAAATCATGAATGAAATCATAAATACGTTGATTAACATAAGTATCCATACACGGTCCAGATTTCCGTATTTTATCATAGTCCTTTTTATATATTCCACAGATGCTATGCTAAGCAGCATTGCAATTCCTTCTATAATTCCAATCAAAACTACAGGCTTAAAATTTATCATATCAGGAAAGTCTATATCTGTAAAAAATGTGCTGTCCAAAGTCTGTCGATGCCTTCACTGTACAGGCCGTAGAGTAAAGTTATAGCCATCATCAATGATAATAACGAATTCCCTTTTATAAACTTAATTCCTTTAACAAAGGTATGTAACATTTGCTGCCAGGAGTTTCTGTCTTCTGCAGGGGAAGGGGTAAAGTTTGTTTACTTCATGATAAACGCTATTTATTAGTGTAATCAATACGGTCTTTAGTAGTTATAGTCCATAGCTGAGTTCTTTTAATGAATTTATTACACAATGCTCTCCATTGTCAAAATAATCTCCTGCCTTTTTTAGTTAGGTATTTCTGCCTTTTGTTTGCATATTTTTTATCTTTGCTGGGGATGTCAAGGCAGAGCGTAAACGAACCGACGATAATTTCTCTCTGGACAAGTTCAGGGAAGTATTTGATTACACGGATAAAAAGTATGGCGTTCGCCTTGAATGGGCTTACTCTACGGAAGGTAGGGCAAAACTGATTCTAAAGTACATCTTAGATGTGCTTAGCCGCACAGATACAGTTGAAATATGGCATGTATGGTTGGACTACGGTTACTATGAATATGACAAAAGACCGATAATAAAAAAGAAAACCCTTCATAAAGATGAAATAAGTCCTGAAAATATACGGGAAATTGATAATGCTGTGATTTGGGAAAATCCCAATTCTATCAGGCCGATATTTTATTGTTTGGAAATAATAAAGTGAATAGGATATAAAGGCACATGGTGGGGCAGGTTAATGTCCCACTTTGTATTATTGAAATATTATTGACCTGAAGTTCTTTGATGAGGACGATTAAGCCCAGAGAGATAAAGCCGGTGAACAAGTTCCCGTCGGAGAGCTACATTTAGTGCGTAACATTGACGTCAGAAAACTGAAGCCCTATTTAAATACATGAAAAATTGGTATTATTGAAAATGGAGGGTAATCCGAGAATGAAAAATTTTCTTATAGGTATGTATGGTAAGTTTGATGAATTCAAGTATAAAAGAGATTTCAAATCTGGTTTTTGGGGAGTAGAAGCATGTATGTTTCCGAATTAAGAGGAAGTGGATAAGTTAGTGAGCCAAACAATAAAAGATGGTATCAGCTTTGGCGTTTACTATCCTTTAATAAAAAAAGATACTCAATACAGAGATCCTCTTTTGATTGCATTAAGTGCTGATGAAAGGCGAAGCCGAGAATGAACAATATACGTTTGTTTATAAGCAAACATCAATTACCGTTGTTTTTTCTTTTTTCTACTGTATTGGGGTACTCGCCATGGTATATTTCCGGTGAACCCGGTTGGTTTATGGCCGGTATGCCCTTAACCGGATTTTTATTGGTCCTGATTACGAAAGGTAAAAAAGGTATAATGGATCAGCTTAAAAATGTGGTCAGGATAAAATCAAAATTAAGTTATTATATGGATATTCTGGGGATACTTGCAGGATCATGTTTTATTACTTTATTTCGTTTGTATTATTTAAGGATGTCCCTGAATTTGCGATGATCAGGAAAGAAACGCATATGATTCCCTTGTTGCTTTTTGCAATATTACTTGGAGGCCCTATACAGGAAGAAGTATTTGGACTGCGTGGGTATGTTCTGCCTGTACTGATGAATTCAAAATCAGCTTCAGCGTATTATTGCTGACGGATATAACCTTCAGCAGGTTTGAATATACTCCAAAAGTTAATCCGCGGTATTTTGTCATCTATTCGATCATTATTATACTGATTGCTGCAGTATTTGCTGTAAAAGGGAAAATGTACACGAACCTGCATCCGGAAAATTAACAATAACTCTTGCTCTCTTCACATATTATTTCTGCCGCTTTTTCGGCGTCGGGGAAGATTCCCTTTATTATTCCTTCAGCATATCCCTGTATGGACATCAAAGGTGTTCTGAGTTCATGAGAAGCATTCTGGAGAAATGTCCTCTGGGCGTTGGTACTTTTTAAAAGCCTCATAGACATTTCATTCATATTTCTGGACAGGTCGTATATTTCCCTGGAGCTTCTGTCCAGTGGAACTTTTACAAACTCACCCCGGCCAATTTTCTGAGCATATCCACTGAGGGAAACAATAGGTCCGGAAATACTTCCGGAAACGCCAAAGGCAATTAAACAGCTTATAATGACTGCAATAAGGAGTATCAGGACAAGTATAAGATTAAGAGCTTGTATAATCCCGCTGCCGCTGTTTATGGGAGAAATAACAACCAGGTAGGGAGACCGTTGCAATGCATTCTGGGTTAATTGATTTGCTATTGCAATATATTTGTCCTGTCCTGATTTTATTGTGTATACCTGGTTTTTTTCAGCGGTCGGAAGGATATCCCTGAGTTGGGACAGAATATTTTCATTCAGAAAAGTTTCTTCAGGAGTTAAGTCCAGTGGAAATATCACGTCAAGATCATTTCGGAATATTATAAACTCCGTATTGGTCAGCAGCCTTGAAACCCTCAGAACTGCCCTAAGATTCCCAAGGGTTGTCAGTATCTTGGATTCATTATTATTCCGCCTTTGATTAAGAAGGCTTTCTCCTATCTGTTTTTTTATTAAAACTTCCACTGAAGATACAGTGTTCCTTAACTCCTGGACTGCGGTCCGCCTGAAATAAACCCTCATTGCCAGGTTAAAAAAGATGAGCGTTAACCACGCCGTCAATCTGATTTGACAGCAAAGCTTCCGCTCTTCCGGAGAAAGAAGGAATTTCCACGATTTCATAGGTAAAACCATATTCTGCTGCAAATTGATCCATAATATATTCAAGGATAAAGTTTGGAACCAGGGAAACCTTTTTGCCGGCAAGTCCGCTCATTTCTGTTATTCCCGAATCAGGAGAGGACAAGATTTTGAAATCCTCACTGATATCTGAGGTGATAATCATTTCAATGCCATTTTGCATAAAGGAAGCCGCAGTCATTACATCTGCTATGGCAGCGTCAAGTTCCCCGGCTTGTACCGCAACATTTCTGTCATTGGGAGAAGAAAATGACTGTATCTTGACTTTGATACCGGCTTCATCAAAATAACCCTTTTCTCTGGCTAATATAATGGGAATGGCAGATTCTGCCGGCAAAATTCCGATGGTAAATTCCTCGCCGGAAGGGGAAGCTGTATTCTCGGCAGAATTACCACCGGTAGCGGTATTTCCGGTATTTGCATTCCCAGGTGGAGGATTCGTATCGGTGTTTGTTCTTGAGCACGCAGACAGAATAAGGGTTAAAATAAGGATGACTGTGATGAATAATTTTTTCATAAGTGCCTCCATACGTAATAAGTATTTTGAACTTCATTATGATAACATAAATTCTCTTAGAGGGTGCATTTATGGGTTGGCTGTTTGCTCGTCTATCCATGCCAAATATGCAGCGCTCCCTTTTTCCGCATCCACAAACAGGATTTCGGGCGTATCATAGGGATGTGTTTCCAGTAGTTTCTTCTCCAGCTCAGGATATAATTCTTTTCTTGTTTTCAACAGAACTAATATCTCATCTTCATGGCAGAGTTCGCCCTTCCATGTATAATGACTTTTTATCCTGATTTCCTGGACACATGCCGCGAGCCTGCATTTTATTATTTCATCAATTACTGGTTTTGCCTGCTGTTCATTCGCGAATGTTGTCAACACTATTCCATATTGGCCCATCATTATACCTCCTTAAGGCAATAGGATTCGTAAAATGGAAGGTAAAAGCATTCAGCCTGGTATATTATAACACTACTCACACTGCCGTAACACAAGCAAGTATAATTTAAAAACGGAAGGGTGACGATTTTGTCATTTTTCCGTCACTGTGACGTCACCTTGAACATGTACAATATGAGAGTAATAGAATTGAAGTAGTCTGCAATGACATACGTTCTGCAGGACAATTGGCATGCATTCAGTATGTAACCAAAAGGGAGGGAAACGACCATGAGAAAGTGGATCCTGAGAATTATCACAGCCATAATGGCTATTTGCATTATTACAGGAACATATTTTGTTGCCAAAGGGTATTTCATGTACAGGGCTGCCCTGGAGGAATGCAGCCTGGAAGATAAAATTCAAAGCATAAGAGCCCGCGAGAATTACACGACCCTGGAAGAATTGCCAAAGATGTATTTGGATGCGGTAGTGGCAGTTGAAGATCACCGTTTTTACGATCATGGCCCCATTGATATTATTTCAATCGGCCGGGCTGTTTGGGTGAATCTGACCTCTTTCAGACTGGTCGAAGGTGGCAGCACAATTACTCAGCAACTTGCCAAGAATATTTATTTTACACAGGAGAAAAAGCTGGAACGCAAGATCGCCGAGACCTTCATGGCGTTTGCTCTGGAAAGGCAGTACGGGAAGGATGAAATTCTTGAGCTGTATCTCAATACCATCTATTTCGGGAGCGGCTATTACGGCATTTATGATGCCAGCCAGGGTTATTTCGGCAAAGCTCCGTCTGAAATGACCGATTATGAGTGCACTTTACTTGCCGGGCTTCCCAATGCTCCATCTGTCTATTCCCCTGATGTCAATCCGGAGCTTGCTTCGCAAAGGCATAAACAGGTTCTGGCCAGAATGGTGGATTGTGATTACATAACAGACGAGGAAGCACAGGCCATCATGGCAAGTGTGAATGTAACCCCTTAGTGGGAAAATCGGGTTCTGATTGGAAGATTACAGCGACGGATCATTAACAAATACCATCATATTAAATCCCTTAATGAATATAATTATTTTGCCAATATTCATTAAGGAGCCGGGATATGGGTTATTATGTCAATGTCAACAATGTGAATATTTATGTTGAAGATCTTAATCCTGACAGTAATAAGGCAATATTGTTCCTGCACGGTTGGCCGGGTAATCTGAATCTGTTCGAATACCAGTTCGACAAGTTAGCCCAGCAGGGTTACCGGTGTATCGGCATTGACACAAGAGGTTTTGGGAAATCTGACAAACCTTTCCATGGATATGACTATAACACCTTATCGGACGATGTGGGCGGAGTGGTGGCAACCCTGGGGTTGAGGGACTTTACATTGGTTGGACATTCTACCGATGGCGCAATTGCAATAAGGTATATGGGACGCCACAAAGGTTATGGAGTTACAAAACTGGTACTTGTCGCAGCCGCCGCACCAAGCTTGATCAAGCGTCCCAATTTTCCGTACGGTATTGATCAGGAGACAGTATTGCAGATAATCGAGGGTACATATAATGACCGTCCCCAAATGCTTCGGGACTTTGGCGCGAGATTTTTCTTTCAGCATACATCGCAGGCGTTCTCAGACTGGTTCTTCCAGTTGGGCCTGGAAGCGGCAGGATGGGCAACTGCGGCAATTGCGAGGACCTGGATTAACGAAGTGTTGTTCGCTGATATGGAGGCTATCCATATACCAACGTTAATTATGCATGGTATTCATGATAAAGTTGTCCCTTTCCAGTTAGGGGAAATACAACACAGATTGATTCGCGGCTCCAGGCTGATACCGTTTAATTTTTCCGGACATGGAGTGTTCTATGACCAGAAAGACGAATTTAATGATTTTCTGGTAAGGTTTATTGAAAACAGGTTTTGATATATACGCATTAATATATCAATCATGCCTCCATCCACGATAATTGTTAAACAGGATTTAGGCATTAATTCCGTGTACCTTATTCTTGTTACTCAGAGTGATATCTGTTGGCATTGGAATGTGCTTCGGGAATGTTATTAAGATGTCAATGTCATTATCCCCAATTGCTCTGATTTTGATAAAGTCAGGGACCATTTCTGCAGATTTGCGATAAGGCCGATAGAGCGTTGTGAAAACTGGGTCATGGGTGGATACGGGGAGATTTTCATGGAGGCCGTAATCGGAATTGCATTCCATAATAAAGAACTTTAACCATTCGATATGAGCAAACTTGGGAAGATCCATTACAAAGGGACAGAAGTTTATGTTTCCAGTTTGGAGATGCTGAGACAGGACAACATAAACTACAACCGTCCGGACCGGGTTAAAGCCATAGAGGGAAAAATAGGCGAAACGATGCTTTATGAGTTAAAGTAGAAAGCAAATTAAATGGCATTAATAAAATGTGTGAGGAACTCGTTGTCTTCAGATTGAGCGATGCAACTATGGCACTTTGGGGCATTTAGGCTGAGCCTGACTAGAGGCTCTCTATGGCTTTGATTACTTCCGCCATGAAATCTTCCAGAGAATCTCCATCGACGTTTATATCCGGAATTATTCCCTTTTCATTTATGTTTTCCTGTCTTACATTCCAATAATGATTTACAAGGAAAATCACAAAACCTTTTGTCTTATCTTCAAAGAGTACTTGTCCTACGCCTTTTCCAAAGCTTTTCCTTCCAATGACGGTTACATTGTCAAGGTAGGTTTTAAGTCCTAAGGTCAACAGTTCGGAGCAACTTGCAGAATATTCATCGATAAGAACAAATATATGCTTAAACTCTATTCGCTGATCGTCGGAATAATAGGCATCCGAATAACCATCCCTGTATATAAGGTTGCATACGATTGAATCAGGGAGGAGGAAATCGAGTATGTCGGCCCCACTGGTTGTATCTCCTCCGGTGTTGCCCCTGAGGTCTATTACCAGATACCTGTCTTCAGAATTTTCAATGCCGTCGATAATGTTTAACACATCATTGGCAGTAGTCGCTGAAAAGGATGAAATCCTTATATAGTCTGTTGTTTCATTCATGGATCTATATTCAACCGTGTTTACCTGTTGCATGTCCTTATAGTACTTATAGTCATCACCGGTCAATATTAAAGAGAACATGTCACCATCTTTGCGGGCAGCGTTAAAGAGATCCACTATATCTGAAAGCGATACGGAAGCCTTATCCTTAAGCCTGTTTTTTATCTCCTGGTACTTGTCATTGGATTTATAGTACAGGTAATTAACTTCTATAAACTCCGACACTTGTTCTGTAATATTGGGTTTTCGTTTATTTATGTAAGTCTTTAATGTGTTGGCTCCATAGTGGGCGCTGTCTGTCTCAAGCGCCCTGGTATAGTATTCAACAGCATGTTTATAATAATAAAAATCCTGATATATATCGCCTGCAACATAATATGCATCGGCATCCAAAGGATTATCGGCCAGCATAGTGTCTATGATGTCAATGGCTTCGTCGTCCTTTCCAAGGGCAAACAAAGCTTCTGCCTTAATCCGGTAAGGGAGATAATTCTTTGTACCGCATTCTATGGCGCGGTCAGCAAACTCAATTGCTTTGTCATGCTTGCCTTCATCATTATAGAGTGAGGCTATGTTGCATATTAAATCGTAATTGTCCGGATTTTCCTCAAGGGTTTTAAAATATAAATTCTCTGCTTCCTTGTATTCTCCGACATAACTGTAGTAATTGCATAAACCGGTGATAACGAAAATGTCTTTGGGTGAAAGTCCATAAGCTTTATCCAGACATTCTTTGGCCTTTAGCATGTTATTGCAGCCGTAGAGATGGGAAAGCCCAAGATAACACCAGCCATAGGGATCATTCTCCTCAATGGAAGTGTATTTCTCAAAAAAAGGAATTGCTTCATCAAAACAGTAAGTATCATACTTAACAAGCCCAAGGCCGTACAGAGCGTAAGGATTGTTGTTGTCAATATCATTTGCGAACTGGAAAGCCTTTTCTGCTTCGCTGATATTATTCAGTGCATACAATGCATTGGCATAATTCACATATTCTATCGCATCGTTGTTGCCAAGTTCCAGCGCTCTTTTGCTGTAATCCAGGGCTTCCTCGTATTCTCCAAGGCAATAGCATGCCCAGCTCAGGTTATTCAGCAATGTATCCTTTATCTCAAGATTTGTGCAGTTTTCAAGGCCTTCAAGGAACTTTTGCCTGGCCTCTGGATATTCACCCTTCTTCATATGAGAATAACCCAACTGCTTCAGGTATTCGGCAGAATTAAAATATAACCTCTCATTGAAAATGGGTGTATATTCCAGGTTCCAGAAAGGAACGGCTATGCGGTAATAAACGAAAATCGCGTAAACCAGAAAAATAAGGATATTCTTTAATACGCCATGATAGCCGTGCTCAACGGTAAGTCCGTGTTTTCTGTCGAAAGGCAGTATCCTTTCTTCTGACAGAATTTTGAAATTACGCAAAAGAAATAAAAAAGATATAAAGGGAATTCCCATACCAATTCCAAAGAACCATACCCGTAGGCTTCTTTTTAATGCCTTGATAAAACCAGGTTTATTACCGTCCTGGTCTTTAACATAAATGCTGAAAATCCATTTTCCGGGTGTTTTGCCCCAGGTGCACATTAGTAAACTTTCAATGGGTACCCATATGAGAATTGCTGACAGGTACAAAACAGTGGACATGCTACCATCAGGCTCAATATGAAACAGCGCATTAAATAAAAAAATACCAGCGTGATAAATACTATATAATCCAGGACCCTGGCGAAAAATCTGTCCCCGGGCTTGATTTCAATAAATAGTTTTGCTTCGCTGTTGTCAGACAAATTTGAATATAATCCTGCCATAACCTGATCTCGTTAGCATTTAATAACCGTTTATTTTATACTATCCAATTTTCTTTTCATAATCAAGATATTATTCGTTACATAATCGCATCGAGTTTACAGTTCATGATATGGAAAATGGATTGATGATGTGAGTTTATCCGGCTTAAAATCATGGGATATATAATAGGCGACTAAATTATTTTTCAGACAAAATTATGATATATTTTGGATATAAGGAACAGATAGCCACGTTGGCCGTTCTTTGCTTAAATTGAAACATAGGGAACATTCCTGTAACTTATGTTGAAGATTTGAATATTTATTAAGGTGGTATTTGAATGATTACAACACGTATAATGACTATTGACGATTATGACAAGGTGTATGAGTTATGGTCCAGTGTGCCGGGAGTAGGTCTTAATGATACGGATGACTCCTTCGATGGTATCATAAGATTCTTTGAACGAAATCCTGATACAAGCTTTGTAGCGGAAGATGATGGAAAAATTATCGGGACTGTCCTGGCAGGTCATGACGGAAGGCGCGGGTTTCTCTATCATGTGGCCGTATTGGAGCAGTACAGTAACCGTGGTATAGGTAAAAAACTCACTGAGCTGGCTTTAAATGCACTTAAGGAAAAAGGTATCAGTAAAGTCGGCTTGCTTGTTTTAAGAAAGAACGAGATTGAAAACGCATTTTGGGGAAAATGGAGCTCAAGGTAAAGGATTGCTGTTTTTTCCGGGACAAAATGCTTAGTGAAATAAATTACATCCCCAATGCTTAATTTGACGGGAAGAATAGATAATTGCCTATACCGGCGAATGAACTTAATAAGCCTTCCGGTAGTGCATAGGTGAAATGCCATAGTACTTCTTGAAAAGCTTGCTGAAGTAATATACGTCCTTGTAGCCTACCTGCGCGGCTATCTCCTTAATTGGCGCTTCTGTGTTCTTCAGCAGCTCGCATGCCCTGGAAAGCCTCACACGTATCAAATAGTTTATCGGTGGCTCGCCGGTTATCTCTTTAAAAACCTTCGAGACATAAATTGGATTTAAGTATGTATTCGCAGAAATCTGTGCCAGCGAAAGCGGCTTCATATAGTTTTCGGTTATGAATGCCCTGATATTATCCACCATGGCCGTTTTTTCATATTTCTCAAGGGTAATAAGGGGATCTTTTGGCATGCAGAGGGAATAATAGCGTTCCTTTATGATGAATACCAGCATTTTCATTATGATGCATTTCAGCATCAGGGCACTGGTTTCATCGTTCTTTTTCTGTTCAATAATAACTTCGCCTATGCTGTTGAAGAAAGCCTGGCCGTAATGTTTAAAAGTAAACAGCGGCTCTTCGTTTTCAGGTATCAGGCAGTTTTCGGGAAGACACTTCAGGTGCAGGTTGGAAATGCCAACATGAAACTCTTCTATACGCTGGTTGCCGGTTAAAATCCTGTGGTGTGTCACATGGGGATTGCAGATAAAAAAAGTACCGGCACTGACGTCATATATCCTGCCACCCACTTCATACTTACCTTCCCCGCCGAGGATATAGATGAGGGAAAGAAAGTCATGGGAATGACTTTCTATTCTATCGGTTGAATCGAAAAAACGGCGCATAATAAACAAGACACTTGGATTAAAATGATGAGGGTTAATAATATTGTAATCCACGGTAAGATCTCTGCCTCTGAACTTCTGATTTTAAGTCATGCCATTCACTTATCTTACCATATACAATTTCTTTGCTCAAGTACAGCCATTGAATTGTGCGCTGGCAAAAAGGATCCAAATACGCTAATCCCAAATATGCTAATATAATACATCCGGTTATTAAGATACTACATTTAAATTGAACCAGTTAACCATTAAAATGGTCCATGACAGGAACAGAATTTTGTGAAACCCTTGTTGTGGTTTTTAGGCTCAAACTTATTTCTGGAGGTTTATATGTCAAATATCAAATGGCTTTGGAGCTATTTAAGAAAGTATGGCTGGATGTACGGAACCGGCCTTTTATTATTGATTGTTTTTTCAGTCTTAAGCCTGTATGTGCCCCAAATTATGGGAAGGCTTGTGGATGAAGTGATAGAGGGCGGAATGACAGAACGCCTGAAACCTCTTTTGCTGGCCCTTATAGGTGCAACGCTTTTCAGGACCTCGCTGGCGTATGTCCATTCGCTCTTTCAGGAAAAGGCTTCGCAAAACGTGATCCATGATATCAGGACAGAGGCCTACAGAAGGCTGAACCGTCAGGACTTTGTCTTCTATGACAGCAACAGGGTCGGGGATATTATGGCAAGGATGACGGGAGATATTGAGGCCGTGAGGCATTTCATGGCGCATGTGATACCCCAGCTTGTAAAAGGAATTGTGACTTTTGTCTTCGCGGTATGGATGATGCTTGAAATAAATGTTACACTGACTTTTTGCATATTTTTGCTTATGCCGGCCTCCTACTTTATTACAATCAGGTTCGCAAAAGAGATCCTGCCGGCGTTTCATGAAGTCAGACAACAGTTCTCAAGGCTCAATACCCAGGTACAGGAAAATGTAAGCGGGCACAGGGTGGTAAAGGCTTTTGCCCGGGAAGATTTTGAGATTTCAAAGTTTGACATGGAGAATGAAAAATTCAGGGAAGTCAACCTGGACACGGCCAAAAAGTGGGAAAAATTCCTTCCCCCGTTAAATCTCGTCTGGGATTCGGTACTGTTTATCATACTGCTTGTGGGTGGTTTCCTTGTTTCAGGGGGAGCAATCACCGTTGGTGAGCTTGTCATCTTCCAGGGGCTTGCCCACAGGTTCAACATACCTCTCAGAATGCTCGGCTGGCTTGCCAGCGACTTTCAGCGCTTCAACGCAAGCAGTTCCAAAATATGCGAATTGATGAATACGGAACCGAAAATCAAAAATGACGGTATCAGGCTTAATGATCTGGACATTAAGGGCAGGATCGAATTCAGGGATGTTACTTTCGGATATAGGAACAATCCGGTGCTCCATGATATAAACTTCGTCATTGAACCGGGGCAGACAGCCGCCTTTATTGGCGCCACGGGTTCGGGCAAAAGCACCATTATGAACCTGATCCTCAGGTTCTACGAAGCCGACGAAGGGCTTATACTTATAGACGGCATCAATGTAAAGAATATTGATTTGAAAACTCTAAGAAGCAAGATTTCCATTGCCATGCAGGATGTTTTCCTTTTTACCGACACCATAGAAGGCAATATTTCATATGGGGTCCCCAATGCAACTTTTGAGGATGTGGTAAGGGTAGCCAGGATAGCCGAGGCTGATGAGTTTATACGGGAGTTTCCGGAAGGTTACGATACCATTGTCGGGGAAAGGGGAGTTGGCCTTTCCGGAGGCCAGAAGCAGAGAATTGCCCTTGCTCGTACATTGCTGAAAGATCCGGATATCCTTATACTTGACGATACCACTTCCAGCCTTGATGTGGAAACCGAGTTCAAAATCCAAAAGGCCCTTGAAAAACTGAACAGGTAAAGGACAACCCTTATTATTACGCACAGGATTTCATCAATAATGAATGCCG
>Ga0134094_1002276_pt1 | contig 16576 bp, 4 predicted proteins | sample 5_1taG_FD_94458 | JGI IMG/M metagenome (GOLD analysis project Ga0134094, IMG submission 94458) | Switchgrass degrading microbial communities from high solid loading bioreactors in New Hampshire, USA - 5_19_20_110_A1 metaG | ecosystem: Engineered > Bioreactor > Semi-continuous > Anaerobic >... | reverse complement strand
CTGAACTGAGACCTGTCACATTAAATCTTGTTGTGTCAGGACTTAAATGTTTCACACCACCCGGCCAGATTACCACATACTTATACAATTCCTTCTGGCTTGATGCGCTGTCCCATTCAAGGAGCAGAGAATTACTGTCTTTCCCTGTCACTTTCAGTTCACTGCCGTCCGGCCACTCCGGGGCAAACTCGTCATGGTTCTTCCAGTTGTCCGGAAAAGTGAATACCAGATTGTTGTCCGGATTATAGATGTTTTCTATGCCGGCATTTCTTATTATCAGGTTGGCAAAGACCGCACTGCCCTTTGATCCGCTCACGGCATTTGTTCCCCAGGTGCCTGTTCCGTCTATTACAGTGTTCTCAAATACGATATGTCTGACGATACCCGGGCCATAAATCGATATTCCCTGGTACGAGGCGTCATAAATGTTGTTGTTGCTGAAAACAATGTCAGCGTCTATATTTTCGGTTGCATCTATTCTTACAGCACCATAATCAATATTGAAATTATACTCATGTCCGCCTGTGCGTATAAAGTCGTTTCTTTCTACTATCACACTTCCGGTAAAAGGCACCGGATTGAAATTGGAACTGATATTTATTCCGCCGCCAAATGCCACCGTATCTTTGATAATGTTATCCTGTATCCTGCTGTTTTCCCCGCCATAGACCGCTATATTGTTGGCCATCCAGGGAAGCTCAACTGTATTGTATCTTACGGTGTTATTGATATTGGCGGACACCTGTGACCAAAGACCGATACCGTCATCACCGGTGTTGCGGACATGGTTCTGTTCAACAAGCGAATTTGTTGTGCCTTTGCTTAAATGAATGCCGTCTGCATAGGTATTGCGGACCCTGACGCCGACAATATGGGCATTCTCCATGTTATGGAGCCAGATACCGGTTTTGGTATGGTTGAACCAGATGTTCTGGATGGTCAAATTCTTCATGCCGGGTGTATTATAATCACTTTCGATACCGGTTACGCCATGGGCATCCACACGGGTTACCTCTTCTGCCTCTATGGTGAAGTCATAAAACTCAACATTGCTGCCCCTGACCATAAATCCGGCAAAAGGTCCTTTCAGACGGGTATGCCATACACCCGCGCCTTTGATAACAACGTTGCCTGGAACGATAATCCTTGTATCGTCTTTCCCTTCGACACCCCTGAACCCGTTCAGGAAATGGAAGGTACCTGCCGGCAGCCATACTCCCTTGTTTTGTTTTATTGCCGCTTCAATGCAGGCATTCATTGCTTCCGTATCGTCCATGCCATCATCGGGTATGGCTCCGAAATCAGTTATTGACAAGAAGTTTTCGGGCATTTCATAGGGCGCGTCTGCTTTTTCGGCGTCTACAAGATCTATTACGCAATATTCGGTTTGGTTGTTCTTCTGAATCCTGAGTTTTGAACCCGCCCGGATAACACCTTCTGTCATAAAGCGGATTTCTTCAAAATATCTGTGGGGACGGCCTTCGGAAGGATCATTCGACCATGGGTATGAGCCGTATACCCAACTGTGTCTTGATGACAGTTCCACATCCGCAATTTTTTCTCCGTCAGCATATACTCCGACTGTCTGGGTGGTTCCGCCGCCCCCGGGCGCATCGGGAACCACATAACGTATTACAAACGCATTGGCATCCGCGGCAAGTTCAAATTCTATGTAGTCTTCGGCACCGGTGAGCTTGACCGCCTTTCTGCCCGATGCTTCAGAAGCAAAGGTATAATATTCGATGCTCGGTCCCAATATTTCTCCATTGGTCCTGGCATCTTCAGCTTCATATGTTACAAACGGCAAAGTAGCACCTTTGTAACTTATATTTACGCTGTTTTCCACGGTAATTGAATCTATTGCTATACTGCCCGGCAGGTTTTTCATGTACTTGAATGAAACTGTGTTAATTCCCTTGTTTAATGGTATCGGTACTGATATACGCCCAATCTCTTCATCCTTTGTTGAAGTTAGGGTTAAGTCAGTGAATTTTACCCCGTTGACAAATATGGAGATGTCCCTGTCTGCAAATGACGGGTTTTTATAGGACAGAACCACATTATATTGTCCCGCTTCACTTACGTTTACGGTAAATACAACCCTGTCTCCCGCCTTGCCGAATCCCGTTGCAAAACCGCCAACCGCCACCACATTGCCGCCCAGGAATGCATTTTTTGCCTGGTATACCATATCCGAAGCTATAGGTTCAAAGCTCCACAGCATATCATCGGCGTTATCAGCAGCCCTGGCCTGGACAGACTCACCTTCGGTGTAAAGGTATCTTCCGCCTGACTGGACATTTGCGATTTTCCTGTATCCAAGGAAATCTTCAATGATCCACTGGGTTTCAGGGCCATCCGGATTTTCGGAAACCTGCAGGCTGCCATCCGCCCCGGCCAGCTTAAGGTAGTTTCCTGTAGCCTTGTTCCTGATTCTTCTGTAACCATTATAATATTCAAGAATCCATTGGCTGTTGAAGCTGTCGGCTGCTTCAGCCAGCTCTACGGACGTGCCGCTGTCCCTCAGGTACTTGCTGGTTCCTTTGTTTCTGATAGCGATACACTGATTATGAGACATTGCCGGTGTGGATGTATCAGTCTTGTCCCCGGTGTATACAGGATCCTGCGCCGACTGGGAAGGAGTTTCAAAACTCCATTGGGCGGTGGTCTTTTCGTTGGAAGAAACACTGCACTGGGCAAAACCGAGGCCCGAGTTGATATTTATGAATTTGTCCGGTTCAGCCTTGCTGGCTATTATACTGAAATTCGATACACTGGCAGCACAGATCAGCCAGCGGGCGTTATCGGAACTGCTGTCGTCAGAAGTCTGAAGGAACGGTTTGCCGCCTGCAACAGAAAGATACTTGCCGGAGTACCTGTTCTGAATGACAAAGCTGTCGCCCATTTGTACCAGCTTCCAGTGGTAAGCCGTACTCTCATTGTTAAGATCGCCATATAGAACCACACCGTTTTTGTTCTCGTAGAGATACTTATCCTGTGACCTGGTCTTTATGAGCACATAATCTGTCGGAAGTTCCCTGTCTATTTCCACTGGAGCTTCTTCAAACACCCACTTTGCCGCTCCGCTGAGTTTGTCAATTCTGCTGCAGGATGCAGTCACGGAGGTTATTGCATTGGCATTATGGATGAACCAGCCGTCCTTATTCATGTTTTCGATGGTAAAGGTGCCTTCACCCGCCGGTTCAATCTTCCATACCGAATTCAGATTATTTGCCCTTGGTGTGCAGATAAGGGGATCAACAAGGCTTAATACTCCTTCTGCGCTGATGTAGTTGCCCGTGGCCCTGTTGCGAATCCTTGTGTACCTGATATCCCTTTCAATAACCCAATGGGATGAAGCTTCGCCTTCGCTTATTTCCTCGGCGGTACCGAAAATAACTTTGCCGTCTTTTTCATACAGATAGTTTCCGGTGGCGCTGTTTTTGAGCCTTACATACCCAGTAGAAGGATCATGTTCGGAAACCCGGCTTATTATCCATTGGGGAGAACCCCAGGTCGGGGGAATGGGCCCATACTCAACATAGCCCTTATCTCCCTCTGTATGGAGATAGAAACTGGCCTCCCCGCTTTCTTCATCGTCATTCCACCCGGCGCAGCGGATAGTTTTCAGGCCCGAGTAGTTATTTGGGGCTGCACTGATCTCCCACAGGTTATACAGTGTACCATCGTTATAATCCGCGCATTCTGCGTATCCCAGCCCGTTTTCAGCAGACATGTACTGGCCTGTCCCCCTGTTTTTCAGGCGGATATTGCCCTGTTCCAGTTCAACGACCCACTGGGATCTCAAATCGGAAGCCGGGATGTTGCCATATGCAACCTTGTTGTCATCCGCCTGATATATGTACATTTCACGCCAACTGTTCTTAATACGGATTATATCGCCGTCTTTTAACTGTGCTGCGGGATCCTGATCCACAGGAAGTTCTTCTTTTACAGGATCAACCTCATCATCAGAGGCGGGCTCAAAAATCCATGCAGAAGAACCCCAGGTAGGCTGTGCCCAGTTACTGCACTGGGCATATCCTGTCTGTTGCTCCACATGCAGCACAAGGTTGCTGTTGGTGGCTGCGATTATCCTCCTTACAGTTTCGCCCTGGTATTGTTCCTCATAAATATTGAATTTGAAATTCCCGTCAACTTCCGGATCCAGGCATTCAACAGGTTCATTGTAGTCAAGCTGGTCTTTATAGCTGAAATAGTGACCTGTAGCAACATTTCTGATGAGTGAGCAGCCGTCGCTTTCAATAATATCCCAATGAGACAGCCGGTCATTGCTTTGAGGCTGTCCGTACCTGACTTTGCCGTTGTCCTCATACAAATACTGGCCTGTCCAGAAATTCCTGATTCTTGTATAGCCATTGGGTGTAAGTTCCTCCGACGGCGCTTCGGATATTGCATCAATAAATATCCATTGTGCGCTGCCAAAGGAGTTTTGCGCCCAATTGGAACACACAGGGTGATCAGATTTCTCGGTATGTATCCGGATCTGGGAATTCACGGCGCTTTCGATATTATGCCTGACAATTCCCCCATCATTGATATTATTAATTCGGAATGTTACCTCACAATTGCCCCCGCTGTCAATGTCGCTGTAATCAAGACACAGCATTTTTTCGTTGTTGTCAAGCTGGTTCCTGTAGGTAATAAAATGACCTGTTTTCCAGTTCCTTATGGTATAGTTCCCGTTATCATCAATGGTAAAGAACCAGTAAAAACTCAGGTCAGTCGGGTCAGTCAGAGGCCCGTACTCAACTTTTCCATCCGACTCATACAGGAATACCGCCTCACCCGATTCAGTCCTGGTATATGAGTTCTGGATCTTGTAAGCGAGCCCCTGGGGTGTTTTAGCGCCGGCATCCTCAAATACCCACTTTGCCGAACCCCAGTCCGGCTGGGCCCAATTGCTGCACTGGGCATGGCCGTAGCCCTGCTGTGTATGTAGCACGAGAGCCGGATTGGTTGAAGCTGCAATGGTGTGGAAGACAGATTCCTCTTCAGTAATTGTATTGATTTTGAACAAACCATTGGTCAGTTGGCTGGCATCGACACATGCCACCGGGTCGTTATTATAGTCCATTTGATCGGCATAATTCATGTAATGACCTGTCGCAGCGTTCCTTATCCTGGAATATTCGGTTCCGTCCGCATCTTGCTCTACTATCCAGTAATACCTCAAATCAGTGATATTATTGATTTTTCCATAAAGCACCTTTCCGTTTTCTTCATAAAGCCAGGCATCAGATCTGTATGAGTTTTTGATAAGTACCAGTTCTCCTGATATTTGAGCCGGCTCCTGAGGTTCAGTCTGTTCGGGGGCAACTTCAATTATCCATTGGGCTGAACCCCAGCTTGCCGGCACTGTGCTGCATTGTGCAAAACCGTTTCTGTCTTCAATATGCAGAGTAAATACATGTGTTTCGTCCGTATAACCCACGTTAATGATGTTGTATGTATTGTCCGATAACTGAACAAGTGTCCATTCCCCGCTGTCATCCAGTTCCCCGGCAGGAGATGTTTTTACTGGATCTGCCCATGGGGTTCCGTCCGCTCCCGAATTGCCGGCTATATTGATGTAATTGCCTGAGGCCTTGTTCTTGATCCTTTTGTTGCCATTGTAGTCTTCGATGACCCATTTATAGGCATCGCTGTTTTCGAAAGGCCCGTGCAAAACCCTTCCATTTCCGCCGTCATACAGGTATTCCGTCCCAAAGTAGCTGTTCCTGATAGTTACATAGGTTTCTTCTGCTTTTGCCGGAAATGGCAAAGTAAATCCGTAACCGACGGCACAGACAATTGCCAGAATAGCTGCAATTATTCTTCTAAATCCTTTTCTATTTAACATAAACAGATCCCTCCTCTTTTCTATCTCAAGGCCTGCGCCTGCAAGATCCGGCTCCCTGCAGGGTTTCCTGCTATTTTCCGGATTTCAGCGGAAGCCTCAGCATTTTGTCCCCGTTTCCAATCCTGTACTCCTTCCCGTATATTACTACCATTAATTCTTTGTTTCCCTCGGTATAAACCTGCACAAATTCCCGGTCAATCTTCACATGCAAAACGCAGTTTCTGTAAAGTAGCCTGAAACTGTAGGATTTCCATGCAGCCGGAATGGAAGGATTTAATGACAGGTTTCCGTCCTTTGTCCTTAATCCCCCGAACCCGTAAACTATATTCATCCACGCGGCCGCAATGGATGTGATATGCAGCCCTTCATTGGTGTTCCTGTTGTAATCATCCAGGTCAAGGCGGGTTGCAAACCTGAAAAATTCATAGGCATCATCATGCCTGCCTATTTCAGCCGCAAGGATTGAATGGATTGATGGAGAGAGAGAAGATTCATGAATGCATCTTGGTTCATAATACTCATAGTTAATTCTCTTGGTCTCCAGGTCAAAGTCCTGGTTATACATGAACAGCATCATCAGCACATCGGGCTGTTTTATCATGTCGGTTCGGTAAATCCTGTCATAAGACCAGTTGTTGTACAAAGGAAAATCTGTTACCGGTATGGAATCGATATCAATATGGGGAAGCCTGAAGAACCCGTCATGCTGTTCAAAAAGCCCGTTCTCTTTCCGGGGAATGTACATATTGTCCTTTATCCGTTTCCAGAATAATGTTTCATCCTCCCCGAGACCGGTTTTTTCCCTGGCAGCCTTCAGTAGTGACGGCGCGTTCAAAGCCATTTCATCCATGACAGACAACGTATAGTCAATGGTCTTTTTAACCATATAATTGAGGAAACAGTTATTGTTGACCATCATGTGGAATTCATCCACACCCATTACACCGTAGAAACCGAATTCCGATGTTATGGGATCCTGCTGTACCCTGCTGGCATAAAAACGGCAGATCTGTATAAGCATCTCTATACCCTGGTTATAGAGAAACTCCCTGTCTTGGCAGATAGTTGCATAATTTTGTATTCCGTATGCCACCGAAGCGCTCACATGAATCTGGAGGCTGGAATGCTGCCATGCGCCGCATCCCTCCTCACCATCGATTGAGGAAATGGGATAACATGCTCCCTCACAGTCAAGTTCCTTTGCCCTTTCCATAGCCTGCGGAAGGAGCCTGTATCTGTATTCCAGAAGATTCCTTGCAGCCCTGGGATTATTGAATATGTAGAACTGCAGGCAATAGGCTTCGGTATCCCAGTAGGTCTTTCCTCCATATGCCTCTCCTGTGAGTCCTTTTGCTCCTATATTCAAATCCGGGTCTCCGCCGTGATATGTCTGGTGAAGCTGGAAAATACAGAACCTTATACCCTGCTGATTTTCCGGATCGCCTTCTATCACTATGTCAAGATTTTTCCATACATTGTCCCAGTAGGCACAATGCTCCCTGAAAGCATCCTCATAAGATACCGGTGAATATTTCTCCGCCAGTTCAAGACCTTTATTCCATACAAATTCAGGATCTTTCACATGCCTTTTGCCTGCAAAATTCACAGCCTTTTTTGTAAATGAAGAAATCCTGCCCATTTCGGCATTCAGTTCGAAAGATACACCTATAAATCTGTCTTTTTCCACAACCTGCTTTTCAGATATATCCCCAGAGTCTATCCTGAAGCTTGAGAAAAGGTACAGATCGCTCACTCTTGTTTTTCCGAGAATTGCATATATATCTCCCGTTTTTTCTTTTTTCAGGCAATCCCAGTTGCTGTCCTTCCACCAGTCGGCATGGGCGGTAAAATCAAGGCCTGAAATAATACTGACTTTTCCTGAAAAATTAATTGGCTCGACAGAAATCTTCTGGCATCCAAGATTATGTACGGCCATGCTCGTAAACCGCTCAAAAGTTATTTTCAGTTTCTTCCCACTGTTTGTGTGCCATATGAATTCCCGGATAAGAACGCCTTTCTTCAGGTCAAGTTTCCGTTTGAAACCCTCTGTCCTGCTTTTGGCGATATCAAGGGTCTCGCCGTCAACAGCTATTCTTGTATAGAGCCAGTCAACCGCATTGGTAAGGTCCCGGGATTTGTGTACGAAGCCTTTATATACTGCCGGATGCCTGACTTCAGTTTCTTCATAAAGGCCGTTGAAGTAGCTGCCCACAAGCCTTTCGCCGCTGTATCCTTCTTCAAAGTAACCCCTGACCCCCATATATTCGTTTCCCAATGAAAAAATGGATTCAGCCACTCTTCCTTTTGAGGGATCAAATCCTTCTTCGATGATTGCCCAAGGATCAACCTTAAAGTATTTATCCGCTGTTTTTGCCATGTCAATGTTTCCTTTTTTGCAGTACTGAGTTGATTTGAAACCTGAGTTTTATATAAATCGCTTTAGATTTTTTAATTATTGGCTTTTCCTGCTGTTTGCCTTTCTGTTTCTTTTTCCCGGAATGAAAACCAGGAAAGCCAATGAAACAGAAACAATAATAACAACAGGAATTATTAAATACGCAATATTGCGTACTTCCGGATTTTCCGGTGATAAATCCGTGTCTGTCAATACATCCATGGTAAACGCCTTTTCAGAGCTGTTGTGAATCTCCGATATGGTTGCGTTTCGTACGAGATTATTCTTCACAACCACCGAACCTGACGCGCCTGACACAATTTCTATGCCATAAGTTCCGCACCCGGCTATTACATTGCCTTCAATAAGGACATTGTCCACCGTACCCCTGTTGGAGAAGGAGATACCCTGGTAAGTGCTGTCCAGGATCAGGTTATCCTTTATGACTATATTGGCATGGTTGTCATTCCCGGGGACGGTATTAAACCATATGGCGCCGTTACTATAGTTATGGTTGGTGTCGAAACTTCCGCACCGGATAAGAGTGTTGCGGGCTACCTCTATGGTCCCTTCAAAGGGTACCGGGTTAAAATTGGTGCTTATATTGACGCCCGCGCCATTGACCACTGTATCCATGATCAGATTGTCTGTAATCTCTATGTCGGTTCCGCCGTACAAAGCAATGTTGTTTGCCAGCCACTGGAGGCTTATGGTATTGAAACGGATTTTATTGTTTGTGTCACTGTAGTCTGATGACCACTGGGCAAGGGCGTCATCACCCGTATTTCTGATATCGCAGTGCTCTACCACACTGTGGGAAGTACCTCTCCGCAAATTCATGCCGTCGGCATAGGTATTTCGGATACGGCAGCCTGTAACATGGAGCCCCTTCAGGTTATGGGTCCATATCCCTGTTTTGTAATGTTCAATCCATACATTCTGAACCGTGATGTTTTCCATGTGCGGGGTGTTGTAATCTGTTTCTATGGCCGAAGGATCAACGGAATCCCGCCTGCTTGCGGCACTCCCGATTAATGAGAAATCATAGAAGGCGATATTGCTTGATTTTATAAAGAAGGCAGCGTATTCTCCCTTCAATACCGAGTGCCACATGCCTGCGCCGCGAATCACAAGATTGTCCTCTGCTATGACAACACCTCTGTTTTTGTTTAGATTGTCCCCCTTGTCAAAATCCAGGGTGTATTCATTCATGAGGAATACGCCCTCGGGTATCCAGACTTCCTTGCCCTGTTTCTGGGCTGCCTTTATGCATTCCAGGATTGCCCTGGTATCATCTGTTTCATCATTTGGCACTGCCCCGAACTCCGTTATGGACAGTGAGTTTTCCGGTCTTTTTCCCGGCCCGGCAACTTCCTCCGCTTCAATAAAGTCTATTATGTAGTAATCCGCCAGATTGGCCGCATCTTTCTGAAGCTTGATGTCGGTTCCGGCAGGGTAGGTTTCGTCAAGCATAATACGTACCTCGTCATAGAAATGATGGGCATTGCCGTCACCAGGATTATTGGTCCAGGGATAACTGCCGTAGGACCAGCTATACCTGGAAGTCATTTCGACGGCTTTTGACTTCCTGCCGTTAATATAAAGATTGAGGCTTGCGTCCATACCTTCCCCGTCCGGACTGTCAGGTATGCAGTAACGGATGACAAGCGCGTTGGCGGGCTGTGCCAGCGAAAATTTCACATACTGCCCGGTTCTGTCAAGCTTCATGGCCATTCTGCGGGATGACTCGCTGGAGATGGTTTTATATGTTCTGTCTTCTTCGATGAGTGACCCCGTGGAAGCGCAATCCTCTGCTTCATAACGGATGTAAGGAACCGATGCGCCCCTGAACTCTTTGTTTATGCTGTCATATATCGTAATTCCCCTGATATTCTCATTTTTTGATATGGTTATTGTATTTATGCCTTTATTCAGGTACAGATCAATTTCTTTCCCGGAAGGAAGCCGGATTTCGCCCGCAAAAATGCCGTTGACACTGATGCCCGCTTTTGTTTTTGGTCCATCATATTGGATTTTCACCTTATAGCTGTCGGCTTTATGGGCAAATACAGAAAATACTATGTCATCTTCTCTGACAAAAGCCGATTCAGAGCTGTAAAATGAATCAGAGGGCACTTTTTCCGGATGAACTGTTATTTCACCCTGCTTTAATGCAGTTATTCCAAGTTTGGTGTTCAAATCCCACTGGACGGTCACATCGTTATTTCCCTTAAGACGCTTATTTTTCCACCCGTTTTCATAATACAGATATTTGTTGCTGGCAGTATTTATAATCCTTACCTTGTCTCCGTAATATTCAAGAGTGTATTTGCCATCGAGATATTCACCGTTATATATCAGCCTGTACAGATTTGTATCCCTGTACGCTGTCAGCGGAACCGTAATCTCTTCCCGGGAGCCCTGGGAAACAATATTATTGCCTGCCGCCTCAATGATCCACCTGGCAGTGTCCTCATCAACTGAATAAAGACTGCACTGGGCAGCGCCGCTTAGCCTCCTGATGTTTATATAAGGCCTGCTGTAATAAGGGATGTCCTTGTTGGCATGGTTTAATAGAACGGTATCGGGTTCCTGGGTAAAAGTGATCTCCCACAGACTGTTTCCTATATTTATGTCTTCTTCTGGAACGCACCTGAGCATCCCACCGCCCTGGTATACCATGTAATCGCCATATTCCCTGTTTTTGATCAGGTAATAACCTTTTTGGTCGCTTTCGATTAGTTCCCAATGGGATCTGGCGTCACTTTCCTTTACATCGCCGTAAATTACGGCCTTTGCCGAATTCTCATAAAGGTACTGGCCTGTTTCACGGCTTCTGAGCCTGATGTATCCTTCCGGAACAGTATTGTTACCGCCTGTTTCTTCATGCGTACCGGGATCATATTTTACGGGTACCCAGTGAGGTGTTCCCCATGAGGGCTGAACAGCATTGGAATTTTCTATTGAACCGGTTAAACCTTCCATATGCAAAAAACAGGTTGGGTTTTGTGAATCCTGGAACTGGACGGCATCCGGATAAAGGGGGTTTGAATTCCTGTTAAGGCGCCAGTAATAGCTTTCAGTGCTGTCACAAACAAGCTGGCCCTGGGAATTTACGCGGAGATAATGTCCTGTCCCCTCGTTTTTTACAGCCGTCAGACCTGTCTCTGCATCGAATATAATCCTCCACTGGGCGATGGGATCGGAGGGACGGGCATTTCCGTATACCGGTTTCCCGTTTTCCTCAATCATGTACATTGAAAACCAGCTGTTTTTCAGGTTATATATCCCGTCTTCCAGTATCAGCGGCCCTGCAACATCTCCCACCTGGCTTGCACTGATAAAATTCCACTTCACTGAAGGTTGGGGTGCAGCCTTATCTGCTTTTGCAATAATGCATTCCCGGCCTTCGCCGGTACCGGCAGACAACCCGTAACTGCCCGATTTTTCATATGCTGCAAGTATCAGTGTTTCTTTTGATATTTGGGTATACCATAAACCTGATTCATCCGTTTCAGGTCCTTTGGACAGGCCAGGCGTCAGATTCGTGCCTGAATCCCGGAAGATTATGTATTCGTTTGTCCCTTTGTTTTTGATAGCCTTGGTGCCATTTTCCCTGTTTTCAACAATCCATATGTAAGAATTGTCCGGACCTTCCGGAACGCCTGTCAGGAGATTGCCATTGTCTGCTTTGAGATATGCGCCTGTCTCCGCGTTCTGTATGCAAAAGCCATCCCTTATGAGGGAAGCAAAATTGATTTTTTCACCGCTTAAAAAATCCCATTTCATGTTTCCCCAGTTAAGCTGATCCCCGGATAACACCTGAGCACGGGGCTGTCCGTTTGCCACATTTTCAAGATGCAATCCAAATCCTTCGTACCGGGCGCTTGCAGACAAAATATTGGTTGTCGCCCCTGTATCAAATTCCCAAAGGAACGTATCATTTCCGTCTTCATAGCCAATACACCGGACTGGCTCCGCCCAATAACCCTCAACAGTCGCATCGCTGTGCCCTTTCAGTGAAATGCAATTGCCTGTGGCAAGGTTCCTTATTATCTTTGCCCCATCTCTTTCCTCAATTGCCCACTGGAAGCTTTCATCCCCAACCAGGGGTATACCGTATCTTAATACTCCGTCTGCTTCATACAGGAAGGCATCACTGGTGTAGCTGTTCCTGATATAATAAACATCCTTTTTTTCTGCAAAAGACGGATAATTGAGAATTCCTGTCAGCAATACAAGAACCAGAATTATTGCGATACTTTGTTTTAGCCTGTACATAAATTCCCCCTCCTGTATTTAAGGCACAGAAAAATAAACCTTCATGTCCGGCACTTGACAATTCTGATTTGGGCAAGTACCGCTATCCTTTTACTGACCCTGCCACACTGGCCGTAAAGTATTTCTGAAGTGAAATGAATAATATGGCTGTCGGGATTGAAACCAACACCGCTCCCGCCGCAAACCTTGTATACCAGGTATCAATATTTTGCTTTGTCAGCATCAGATGAAATAAGGTTCGCCAAACACTTTTGAACCGGATTCCTTTTGAATTTATCAGCATCGCCAGGAACATCCCCAAAAAATAGTTGGAGAATGTTGCAAAAACCGCCCATACTATGGTCCAGCCAAATATTTTCCAGAAGGTATATCCGAGCTTTTCCGCCGAATTGAGCATTATTCTGAAGTTTTCAAGCCCCACCCAGTCAAAGAGTTTTCCCGGAGGCTGATGGGTCATGTTATAATTGGTAAAAGCAATCAGTATCATATAGACCAGCGGCAGGACCGTGGTGAGTAAAAGACCGGCTATCGGGAAAAACAGCAACAATTTATGTAAATTGGAATCAAAAAGGGATTTAATATCCTGTATGATTCCAGGCAATTTTTTTCCGCTTTCTTTAATAAGCTGTGCTTCCATTGAAGACCTTATGTTTGCGTTCCATACTATAACGAAAAAAACAATGATGAAGATTGTGGTGACACCTGTCAGCAGCAAAAGCATCGAGTTGTCGCCCTGAACAAATTCATAAATTCCTTTTGCTTCGTTATATACTTTTGTTTGTTCCCGTGTTCCTAAAGTGTATAATCCGATCAGGTTATCAATACCGTCAACGATAAAGTAGAAAATAAAACTTATCTGGAGTACCAGATACATTAAACCTTTTGCAATCTGTCCTCTGAAAAGATTTCCTGCTCCCATTACGAAGAAAGATGCTTTAGTCAATGAATCCCCGTCACGGAAAATTCTGCCACTGCTCCTTCAAAATAGCAGCAATACCTTTTAGGGGCTTTATATTCTTTGACTTATCCATATCAATTTACCCCCTGCCCGCTCTAAGTAGCTGTTCACGAAATTGAAACAAGATGCCAGGATATTTCTATTATAATTTTTTACTGAGACGGGGTGAACTAAAAGCCCACCCCTGTCTTATCAAAATATCATATTATTCTGTAAGTGTGCCCAGGATAGCTGCAACCATTGCGTCGAGGCTTTCCTGTAAATTGCTTTCAGTGATGTCACCATTCACGATGCCGGCACCGAAAGCTGCCGCAGGAGTCCAGTAGTCATTGAGTTTTGAAGTTGTCGGATTGGGAATTGAATATTGTGTCTGGTCACTCAAAGCCGCTGCCTCAAGGCTGGCTGCCACCTTGGGATGATCGATGAGAGAAACCACTGTCGGAGGCGTATTGTTCATTTCAAAGCGGATTAACTGGCTCTCTTCATTGGCAAGCCATGCAGCAAGCTGCTGAGCTGCTTTAGGATATTTTGTCATGGCATTGACACCAAAGGCTTTGAAATCTGCAAAGTTTCTCAACTGGTAATCCACACCGTCAATGTTTATAGTAGGAAGTTTACATGCTGCGTAATTTTCGCCAAGTGCCTCCTTGATGGACGCTGCTGCCCAGGTACCTGAACAAAGCGCTGCGAGTTTGCCTTCAGCCATCAAAGCTACTGCAAGTCCGTCTGCATCATCTATGTATTTCGGATTGTTGACGAGATCGATCAAATATTTGCCAACCTTATAGCCTGTTTCATCATTCCATGAACATTCCGTCGGATCGTCACCATTAGGTCCGAACAGTGTTCCGCCAGGTGCATAGAAGAAAGCAGACATGTACCAGCTGTTATCAATGTCACATGAGAAGTTGTATACGCCTTCTCCAAGATCTTTGGCCATCATTCTTTCAAGAGATTTTACATCCTCTTCGGTATATTTGCTCTTATCATAGTACATAAACCATGAATTTGGGGTTACAGGCACTCCGTAAAGCTCGCCGTCTTTTGTACATGATTTGATGGCTGCCGCACCATGAATTGACTTGATTTCATCCGCATCCACGGTTATCGGGGAGATAAGCCCTGCTTCGACCAGCTCGGCTATACCGCCTGAAGGGTAAAGGAATACGTCGGCTGCAACCTCAGCGTCTTTCTTTATGGCATCAATCGACATGTCTACGTTCATGATTGCATATTCAAAGGTGATGTCGTATTCGGGATGAGCTTCAGCAAAAGCTTCACATCTCATCCTTGTGATTTCCTGCTCTTCTTCAGGTGACCAAACCTTGAGATGAACTTTCTCCGCCTGCGGTGCTTCAGACGACTGGTTTGATGAAGGACTTTGAGTCGAATTGGAAGTGTCTGTTCCCTGGGATTTGCCACAAGCTGCGAACAACCCTGTTGCCATTACCAGTACGAGGAAAAGTGCCAGTAATCTTTTAGGATACTTCATAAGGATTCCTCCTGTTTTGATTTTTTAATTAACAATCTATGTAATTTTAAGATTGTTCGAAGATCCTCGCAGAAAATAATCAAGAGAAGGGTTTCAGGTATATTCCAATTTAATCGGTTAAACCATTTTATTAAAATTGTTTAACCGGTTAACTTATACTTTAAGTTTACTATCTTATCTCAGTGATGTCACATAGTTTTTTTAATTTTTTATTGGGATTTTAACTTACTTTAAACTGATTGATAGCGTTCTGAAGGTCCTTTGCACGGCTGAGCAGGTCACTCGCTGCAGAATCCAGTTCCATGACAGCGTTAAGCTGTTTCTCGGCAGTTATGCTGACAGTAACGGAATTTGCAGAAGTCTGCTGGGATACTGCCGAAATCCCCTCTATAGCGCTGGAAGTTGCCGCCCTGGCCTGTTCCATATTGGCCACGTTCTCAAGGATGGACTGCAATTCCCTGAGGAGGTTGTCAATCTGATTCTCTATCGAATTGAAGGAACTGGTTGAATTGGCAACTGCCTTTGTTTGCAGTTCCACAATCTTTTTGGCTTTGCCTGCCGCCTCCACTGAATCTTTTGTATATGTATTTATCTCGTCTATGAGGACCTGTATCTGTTCCGCGGCGTGCATTGACTGTTCGGCCAGTTTCCTGATTTCTTCGGCCACAACGGCAAAACCTCTCCCTGACGCGCCTGCACGGGCCGATTCTATGGATGCGTTCAGCGACAATAAATTGGTCTGCCTTGCTACGCCATTTATGACATCTACTATTTGCCCTATTGATTTGGACTTTTTGTCCAGATTATCAATGGTATCTATTATATGTTCGGTGATTTCATTGGTGGATCTGGTTGTGTCATTAAGCTCCTTCATAATCTGTATACCGTTGTCAATGGCCTGGGCAGTCAGGTCCGTAATGGCATAGATCTCTTCAGTGTTATTGTTGACAAGACGTATTCTGCCTGACAAAGTATCCATTTGATTTAGACAGTCGGCTGAATTCATGTCAAGCTGCGTTACCCCGGCTTCTATTTCCGAGATGGCGGTTTTTATGTCTTTTGCGGTATGCACAAAAGTTCTGGAAGAATCGGAAACCTTGTTTGCCGCTAGGTAAAGGGCTGAACCGGTATCCTTTATTTTCTGGACAAGGTATTTTGTATTGGAGACCATGTTATTTATGCCTTCTGCCAGTATTGAGAACTCGTCCTTCCTTCCGCTCTGTATTTCTACAGTCAGGTCGCCCTGGGTTACCATTTTCAGTTGTTTGGTGAAGTATTTTATGGTTTTTCCTATACCTGCGGCAATTCTGCTGCATATGACCAGTGCCAGCATACATGCGAGAATTACCATGATTACAGTTATATTTTTAATTTCTGAAGCCTGGCCGATTATGTTGCCCTGAGGCACCAATGAACAGATAACCGCTCCGGTCTGGCCTATCTTGGAATAGATGAACATATGGGGCTCATTATTGTAATCCACATACCTGAAGCCCGATGCATCATCATTTTGGACAGCTTCCCGGAAGAAAGGCATTCCGTAGAATATCTGTTGGTCCTCAAAACTCTCCTGCTGCGCTTTCTCAT
>Ga0134094_1002271_pt1 | contig 16605 bp, 13 predicted proteins | sample 5_1taG_FD_94458 | JGI IMG/M metagenome (GOLD analysis project Ga0134094, IMG submission 94458) | Switchgrass degrading microbial communities from high solid loading bioreactors in New Hampshire, USA - 5_19_20_110_A1 metaG | ecosystem: Engineered > Bioreactor > Semi-continuous > Anaerobic >... | reverse complement strand
CAGCGCGTGGGCCGCGTCGCTTGTGCCGCCGCGCCCGCCTTGCCGCGCGCGCCTGGCATTTTTTAAGCTGAAGCCGGTCGGCGAAATGAGGACCAGCGAGTTGAACCAGTCGGGCCGGGCCAGCGCTGCGCGCGCGGCAAATTCACTGCTGAGCGACAGCGCGACCACGTCGGCTGGCTCGCCGACCTGCGTTTCGATGAAATCTAATATGGCGGTAATGTAGATCAGCGGTGAATAGGCCCGCTTTTCTCGCGAAGAGAAGCCAAAACCCGGCAGGTCGAGCGCGTACACCGGGCGCTGGTTGTAATAGTGCAGAAACAGCGGGCGCATTTCGTAGGCGCTCGCCGCCGCGTTGATGCTGTGGATCAGCACCAGCGGGCGTTTGCCGGTCTCCCGGTTGAAGTAGTAGCTCAAAGTGCCGGCGACCGGGCTTTGGAACGTCTTTCGCTCAGCAGGCAGCGCGTCCGGCAGGACGGCATTGTGATCGACTGCCAGTTTGCTGTATATAATCCAGCTCACAGCGGCGCCCAGCGTTAACCCCGCCAGCCCTTTTAGCCCGGCTGTGAGTAGTGGTGGTCTTTCACTCTCCCTGCGAATCATGCGGTTGTACCTGGCCATCACATTCCTCCTGCGCTGATTTTCTTTAGAAACCTGCGTTCTTTTCCCCCGCTGCGAACGGTCTATTATCCATTATATTGGATATCTTGTTTCTGTAAATTAGGACTTTACGTCCTTATTTCGGCTTTCTCCCCATTTCCTACATCTGGTAAAATGAAATCATAAAGAACTCCGCGAACAGAAAAGGATCGGGTCACCTTGCGCTTGCTCAAATCCTGGTTCATCATTCGGCTGGGCCTGCTGATCTGCTTGATTGCTTTGATTGCGCCTGTGCCAGGGACGATCATTCGCGTGCGCGCGGCGAATGAGGTGGCTCCGGTATATCAGGAGGGTTACCCAGTCTCGACCAACCCACCACCGCCGCCGCCGTCTGGCGGCCTCGACGACGCTTACCCGGCGGTCACCATTGCGCCCCCGACTCCGCAGCCGACCGCCACGCACACGCAGCCTGCGGAAGATCAGCAGCCTACCCCGGCAACCCCGACGGAGACCCCCGAGCCGTCAGCGACGTCAGACCGGTCCCCCTCGCCAGATGCATTCCAGACCGAAAACGCCGAAATGGGCGGTGCGCTGGTCACGCCGCCCACGCCCGAGCCCACCGCCTCGGCCACCGTAACCCCGCCGGCATCGACCGAGATGCCGCCTGCGGAAGATCAGCAGCCCACCCCGGCAGCCGCTGTTTCAGACGGGGCCCGGTTTCAAATGGATTGGGGCATGTTCTGGGTGGGGTTCGCCATTCCGTTCCTGGCGGCATGCGGGCTGGTCCTGTATCTGCTCGACCGCAAGCCTGATTTCTTCCGGCTGCACAGGCGGTAATTCACTATCTTTAATACTACTAAACAACTCCGAATTAGGGTATAATCGTTTTGAAGCCTGAAAACGGGTATACGGCCCAATCAAGGGTTACGCCGGAAATTACCCGTTCTAAACTTACAGAATATTGATGGATCGATAAAGAGGAGGAATAATGACGGAAGAAATTGGCGGTACCTGTTCTTGCGGTGGAAGCTGCGGCTGCGGTGGTGGGCATTCTCACCAGGCGCAGGAAGTTTACATGACCCGCGAGCAGTACATTGCTCGCCTGGAACAGTACCTTATTGATTTGAAGGCCGAAATCGCATCCGTTGAGGCTGAACTGGCTGAAATTCGCCAATCGGCCTAGGCTTTGACATAGCACCTGCTCGACGAGAAGCCCTCCGGCTTGGTTTAGAGAGTTTCAGCACATGGTCATACCTGCGTTATTGCGCAGGTATGACCATGTGCCGTTTAACGCCCAGATTTGGATGATGTTCATCTTTTCTCAGTCGTTCAGCCTGACCTCTTCAAACCCAAAATTTCCGCTTTTGGCTCATCCTGCGTTAAGTCTTACACAATACTCAAACAAAGGATGAATGTATGCCCGGTTCACACACTGAACAGCCGACTCCCCCGCCCGAGCTGGATGAAACCCTGATCCGGTCGGCCATGACAGGCAGCACGACCGCGCTGGCAGCCATCTACGACGCCTACGCGCGCCGGATCTATCGCTATTTCTTCAGCCGGGTCGCGAATGCTGCCGAGGCCGAGGATCTCACAGCCGAGACGTTTCTCAAAGTCATTGAGGCGCTGCCCCGTTACCAGCACCGAGGCCAGTTCACCGCCTGGATTTTCCAGATTGCCCGGAACACTGCGATGGATTATTTCCGCTGCAGCCACAACCAACCCCTCTCGTCAGATGGCTTTGACCTGCCGGTTATGGATGGCGCGCTGGACCAGGTGATTGACCAGCAGACCATCGCCGCGCTGCGCAGCCACTTTCGCGCCCTGGAGGAAGATGAGCGCGAGCTGCTGCGCCTGCGCTTTGTCGTGGATCTCACCTACGCCGAGATTGCCGCGCTGCTTGGCCGGAAAGAAGACGCCGTGCGCAAAGCTGTCAACAGCCTGACGAACCGCCTATACTGGAAAATGGAGACCAATCATGCCTGAGATGAACATTCCTTCCGAATTTGAACAGCAGCTGCGCCAGGCCCTGGATGTACCTGAACCCGACAGCGCAGCCCTCAACGCTTTACGCGCGCGTTTTATTGCACAGGGAGCAGCGCAGCTGCGCTCGCCCAACGGGACCGTGGACGCTGCCGGGGCTGCAAGCCGGCCGGCGCCGTCCGCACTGGCGAAGCCGTTTCTCCCATGGTTCTCCCGATCACTGGCATGGAGGTTCGCGCTGGTCCTCCTGGCGGTGCTGATTGTGTTAGCAAGTCTCTCTCCCCAGGTGGTCAAAGCCCTGCGCGGCCTGTTTGGCTACCTGCCCGGCGTGGGCATGGTGGACCAGAGCGCCGAAGTGCGTATCCTGGATGAGCCCGTCCAACTGACGCACGGCGAGATCCCACTAACCGTCGAGCAGGCTTTTGGCACGCCCGAGAAGACTGTGGTGGTGTACCAATATCAGGCACCGCCGTTGGATGGAATGAATCACCAGCAGACAGAGGTGATTACCCCAGACCGCCCCGCCCTGATTCTGCCCGACGGCAGCCGCATGGAGGTAGTTGTTGGACGGCGCCAGCCAGGGGAGAGCGGGGTTATTCGCTACGCATTGGAGTTTGGCCCGCTGCCGGCAGAGGTCACCACGGTTGTTCTACATTTGGATCGCCTGGCCGGGATGCCGCCTGAATTGAGCCCGAAGGATTGGGCCATCCCGCTGCGCTTCAAACCCGGCGATCCATCAGAAATCCTCTTCCCGGTGACCGATTACGAACTCACCGCAGCGCCCACCACTGGAGCTCCGGCGGATTCCCAACCCGCGCCTGCTGCCAGCGCCGACGACATTCCTGCTGAACCCGGCTCACCTGCCGTTGAGCCAGTGATCCACCCGACCCCGGCGTATGGCGCATCGTTACAAATCGAGAAATCTGTCGAACTGCCAGATGGCTACCTGCTGATGGGCAGCCTCCGCTGGAGCGACCCGTCTATCAAGCAATACGACCTGTCTCTGGGCCTGCCGGAAATCCGCGACGCGAACGGCCAGGCGGTCGAATACGAAGTGGCCCCGGTGGATGACTTTCCCCAGCCTGGTGAGCTGCGTCAGAACTGGGCGTTCAAAATCCCGGGCAAGACCTTTGCAGCCCCGCTGCAGATAGAGTTCTTTGTCACCCACCGTGAAGCGGTCAACGTCCCCTTTACATTTGACCCCGGTCCCAACCCGCGTAACGGGCAGACCTATGACCTGAATATCGAGCTGCCGGTCAACGCTCACCAGGTGAAGGTCGTCTCCGCCAGGTATGAAAACCCGGCGCCCAACAATCACTTTTTCCTCTTCACCCTCAGCGCCGGCAGCGATGTGATTGGCGCCCTCATCATCGACCCCACCAACCCGGTCATGGGCGGAGGGGGCGGCGGCAGCGGCGTCCCGCGCACCGGCGTTCCGTTCACTAGCGGCCTGCTCGTGGAAGGTGAGTATCCGCATGGCCCGCTGTCCCTACAAATTGCCAGCCTGGATGTGCTGATCCCTGGAGATTGGGTGATTAACTGGTCGCCGGAGAATTAACAGAAATAAGGGCCGGATCGCGCATGAGATCCGCCCTTATTGAAATCAATCCAGCCGCCTCCCTTTGCAGTACGGATCAGAGGGAGGCGGTAGCTGCTATTCATCAAAGAAAATACACAATCCGTCAGCGGCTTTAGAAGGGCAGCGCCACCGAACCAGACAGCACCAGGGCAAACGCGCCCAGCAAGCAGACCATGAAAAACAGCACGAGCGACAGGATAAACCGCTGCACGGCAGTCATGCCAAGAAAAAGGGTCTCTTGCTGTGGGGCGACCCGCGCCTGGGCTGCCGGCGGCTGCTCCTGGAAGGTTTCTCCTTCCTCAAAAAGATCCTGTGATTCGTCGTCGTCTAGAAAAACAGAATTATTTCTCAGATCGTCAAGCATGGGTTAAAACTCCTGTTTATTCCACTCGTCTTAGATGAACGTCGCCAACCGCAACGGAAGCAACGGAACGTATCTCATTTTCAGCCGTCCGAAGTTGTAAATTGCCGGCGGGGTCAATCCCAACCACCTGCCCGGTGATCGGGCTGCGGTCAGGGGCGCTCTCGCCGCCCGCTTCGACCCGCACCCATTCGCCTTTGAAAGCCAGCCGGTCTTCCCACGCCTGGTGGAAGGCGCTGCTCCCAATTTGCGGGCGCCAGTAGAACAGCGCCTGTAAGATGGCCTGCAGCAGCCTGACGCGGTCCACCTTTTGCCCGGCTGCCTGTTCCACGCTGATTGCCGGGAAAAGGACCTGATCATCCGGTGGGACAGCCTCTGCAGACACGTTCACGCCGATGCCGGTCACAATCCCCTGCAAGCGCTCGCCCAGCCAGGCCGCTTCGACCAGAATCCCGGCGGCTTTTCGCTGATTGAGCAGCACGTCATTGGGCCACTTAATTTGCGGCTGCAGCCCGAGCGTTTGCTCAAGCGCCCGGCAGATTGCCAGCGCGCCGAGCGGCGAAAAGAGCCCCAGGTGCTTTTGCTCCTGCGCAGATGGATGCAGAATCAGGCTGAACGCCAGGGCAGCCCCGGCGCGCGTGACCCAGCGCCGGTTAAAGCGCCCGCGTCCCCGCGTCTGCTGGTCCGCCGCGACCAGGCTTCCGTCCGCTGCGCCTTCGCTGGCCCAGCGCAGCGCCTCATCGTTCGTCGAACCGATCGATTCGAAAAACCGGATTTCCGGGACCGGAAGCCCGGCAAGGTGGTTTTTGAGCACTTCAGCATTCATCGTGTGATTAATTTTACTCCACTTCACCTGCCTGATAACACCCGCCAGATTTTGAGAGGCAATTGTAGGGATTGCTATCCGCTTTCTTTCCCTTTTTCTCAAGATTTGTTACTATAGAACCAGAGGATTGATTGCGCAGTTCTATGCATCGGAAACGTCTTTCTTGCAGCCTGCTGATGGTTGGAATTCTCGCGAGCCTGTTGTCCGCCTGTGCTCGCGGTCCGTTGATTCCACCCGCCGGCGAGACGGGCACGCCTGCTGCGGTTACGGAAGCCGCGCCGTCCGCCACTCCATCCGCTGCGCCCGAAGACTCAGCCGGGATATTACCCACCCGGCCTGCGCCGCCAACCGCCGCGATCACCCCGACCGCCCGTCCTCGCCCGCGCTCTGGGTGGACGGTCTACTCCAACCCGGATTTTATCCGCGGCATTGCGGTCTATGAGCGCCAGTTGTGGGCAGCGACCCTGGGCGGTGTGGTCGCCTGGGACCTGGATACCGGCAGACGCGTCCTGTATACCACCGGCGACGGCCTGGTTGAGATCCAGGGGAACGACGCCGTCTACTGCCCCATGCCTGAAGACCGCATTGTGATCGCCCACGAGCACGGCCCGCTCAGCGTTTACGACTTGAATCTCAAGAAATGGAGCCCGATGCCCATTACTTTTAAGGACGGCAGCACGGTCGAGGGCGTGCAGACCCTGCTGTGCGACATCGAAAATCGCCGTCTTCTCGCCGGTTCTACCAGCGGGCTGGCAATATATCACTGGAACCGCAGCGAATGGTCGCGGATTGGCCCGGAGGAGGGCTTGAAAGTTGAGACGATCCGTTCGATTGACGTGGTCGGGCAGACCATCTGGATTGCCGCCGGAGACGAGAGCGCGTTCGTGGTGATGGGCGAAAACGTCTTCCCGTTTAAAGGCACGACCGCCATTCCCCCCGGCCGGATCAACGACGTCGCCGTTGCTTCCGATGCGGCGGTCTGGCTGGGCTACCCGACCGGCCTGGTTCGCTACCGCGACCGGCATTGGCGGTCCTTTGGCGCGCAAGTGCCGTACGGCATTCCCTTTTTCTCCATTGACCTGGTCGAAATTGGCCCCGATGACCGCGTCTGGATTTCAGGCTCGCGCGAAGGGGTTTGCCCGCTCGACGAAGGGCAGGTTACCTGTTCGACGCTGTATCACATGCCCAATGACGCGCTGATCACCGACCTCGTTGTCGCCGCTGACGGCACCGCCTATGCCGGGACCGCCGGAGAAGGGGTTCTGGCGCTGCATCCTGATCAGGCGGTGCAGTATGCCATGCGCCAGGACCAGTTGATCAGCAACGAGGTGATGGATCTCGCTGAAGATCACGCCGGAAATCTGTGGATTGCCACTGACCGCGGCGTGAATATCCTCGACCCCTACCGCCCGCAGGACCCCTGGCAGGCGATCCGCCCGCAGCGCGACAGGCTCTTGTTCCCGCATGTGACCGGCCTGCAGCCCGACGACCGCGGCATGTGGCTGTTTTACAATCAAGATCCGCACGCTTCCTTCTTTGATGGGGAGAGGTGGCATCAGGTTGACGACCTGCGTGATATCACCGGCCCCGTTCTCAGCTCGGCGGTCGATTCGTTTGGCTATACCTGGATCGCCGCGGGGCAGGGAGTCTTTGTGTGGGACGGCGTAGTGCTGCGCCAGCGCTCGCCAGACGGCAGCAGCCCCAATTTGCGCTATCAGGCGCTGCGGCAGTTGGACGACGCCATCTGGCTGGGGACCAGCAGCGGCTTATACCGCTACCGGCGCTATCAATGGCAGTTGATCATCCCCGATATTGCGGTCAATGCAATCGCCCCTGATCAAAATGGCGGTCTGCTGTTGGGAACGGATGAGGGCTTAGTGCGCTTTGACGGCAGCCAGAGCTATTTCTGGCTGATCAACCTGGGGGACGAGGTCGTCAAATCGCCCAAAGTGACTTCAATCGCCTGGGACGGCAGCGGTCAGTTATGGGTCGGGACGGACGGTTCGGGCGTCTTTTATTACGACGGCGGGCAGTTCTGGGAACAGGTGGATACAACCCGCGTCCTTCCGACCAACCGCGTTCGCAAGCTGTATGCCGACCGGCTCGGCTCGATATGGATCGCGACTTTCACCGGCAGCGGCGGCGGAGCTTTAGCCCGTTATGTACCCTGATTGGGGCCTTCCTACCGGCACCAGTTTGCCGTCGCTGACTGCCCGTCCAGCATCCATGAAATCGGCCCGCCGGTATCCCAGATCACTTCAAAAGCGCCGGCAACCCGCCCAACCGTGAACACTTCTGGCAGCCCCGGGTTCACTGAGATGGCGCTCTCGGTTAAGTAGTTGCGCTCGCCCACCGGGATGTTCATATCCTGCGGGTTTTCATTCCTGTACCCGAAGTAAGCCCGGCAGGCCGTTTCGCCTTCTGGCTCAGATGCGCCGCCGTTTTCTGCAACCGGCCGCACCGGCGCGACCGGCGGGGGCGTCACCGGCGTGATCGTCGGGTCTTCTACAGGACCTTCAGGGGTGAAGGTTTCGGTTGGCGTTGGCGTATGCTCTTTGGTCGGGGTGAACGTGACCGTTGGCGTGAGCGTCACCGTTGGCGTAAGCGTCACCGTTGGCGACGGGGTGCGAGAAGCCGTCTGTGTGGGCCGCCGGGTGGGCGTCCTGGTGGGCGCCGTGGTTGGCGGTATTTTCGTCAGCGTTGGTGATGCCGTTGGCGATGCTGTTCGCGTCGGCGTCCTGGTCGGTTGGGGCTCGCTCGTGTGCGTAGCTGTCGGGATAAACGGGGGACGGGTGTTCGTCGCCGTCGGCGACGGCGTGCTGGTAACGGTCGGAGAAGGCGTCGGCGACGGCGTCCGCGGGGTTGGGGTCGGCGCGTCGGTCGGAGTAGATGATGCCTCTGGGACCGGCGTGTCCGTCGGGGCAGGCTGCGGATTTTCTTGCGCGGGGCCTTCATCTACTCCGGTGGCGGTCGGGGAAGGCGGAATCCAGAACGGTCCCGGGTTTTCGTCTTCTCCCAGCGGTTCAATCGGCGGGCCGTAAACTTCGCGGTCTTTTAAAACATCTTCGATGAGGGCGGCGATATCCACCGGCGGGATGAGGTCATACGCCCACGGACGGTAATCAGCAGCCAGCAGCGAGCGCGTTTCGGATGCCAGCGTTTCGAGGTCAACCACCAGCGCAAGCTGCCCGGCGCAGAGCAGCGCCCCCACGAACACCGGAATCAACAGCAGCCAGAACAACAGCTCGCCGATTGGTCTCTTGGCGCTGCTGCTTGCCTGCTGGCCGGTTTGAAGCTCTTGATCCGCCGGTTGTTCCATCCTGCCCTCGATCGAGTGCTTTCACTTAATCAGGCGATTGGGGAAGGCACACAAAAATGGTGCTGCCCTTCTTGCCCTGCCCGCCAATCCACACCTGCCCGCCCATCCGGTCGATGATGGTCTTGACCAGCGCCATCTCCAGCCCAGATTCACTCGCGGGGGACGTGGTGTTTGCAAATGTTTTTTCGAAGATATGCGGCAGGTCCTCGTCGCTAACCGCCGGGCCGTCGTCGCTAATTGTCACCCATACCTGGTCGTTGTGATGCTGCGCGTACAGCCGGATGCTTCCGCCCGCCGGTGACCTGCCCGCCGCCCGGCTGATTAACCCCACCAGCAGCCGGTGGATCAAGTCAGGGTCCGCGTAGACCTGGGGAAGGTTGGGCTGCAGATTGACTTCCAATCGAACCCCGTTGGACCGCTGCAGCTCCCTGGCCTGGCAGGTGTAAATTTCGGTGATGGTCACATTCAGATCGATATTGCGCGGGTTCAGGTTTTTCCCTGAATCGATCCGCAGCAGGGCGTTCAGGTCTTCGCCCCATTCTTGAATGCGCTTCCAGATTTTGTAAAGCCGCTGCACAACTTCGCTGGCGCGTTCATTTTGGATGGTCAGCAGATTGAGTTCAACCAGGGCATTCATTGCCTGGGCCAGCGGCGTTTGAATCTTGCTGGCTGTTTCGATCATCATCTGGCTTTTCACGTCTTCGATCCGCTTCAGGTGGGTGATGTCGCGGAGAACGGCGACCCAGCCCCAGTGCGTTTCACCCTCCTCGGGGACCGGCGTGAGGCTGATCATCTGGACGGTTCCGTCAGGCCAGGGCATCTCGACCACCGCCGGCAGCGTGCCTCCAACCACCTGCCAGTTGGCGATTAACGCCGCCAGCGGGGGCGGGAGGCTGGTTGAGGCGTCCTTCCCAACCAGGCCGGTCTTCCCCAGCAGCCGCTCAGCCGCCGGGTTGATGATCTGCAGAACGCCGTCAGACCCGGCTGAGAGAATCGCATCGCCGGTGTTGTTAATCAGGGCGCGCAGCCGTTCAGCCTCTTGCTTGATCTGCTGGCTCAACTGCGCCCGTTCAAGGATCAACCGCCGGTGCGATACCGCGCGTTCCACAGCCAGCAGCAGGTGGCTCATCGATTCAAACGGCTTGAGCAGGTAGTCGTATGCGCCGTCGGCCCGCATTGCGGTGATCGCCGACTCCAGGTCAGGCGCGGCGGTCACGACAACTACCTCGAGATGCTCGTCCATTTTGCGCGCTTCACGAAGCAGTTCCTGGCCGGTCATGCCCGGCATCATTAAATCGGTGAGTAAAACAGAAAATGGCGGCTGTGAGGCGAGAATTTTCAACGCGCTGAAGCCGTCATTTGCCTGTTCCACCTGATAACCGCGCCGGCGCAAAGAGAGCGCCACCAGGTTCAACAGGGCATCGTCATCGTCAACGACCAGAATGCGTTCTGCTGCCATGATTACAGCTCCTCGTCTGTGTATGAAGGCTTGGTGATGGGCAGGAGAATCGTGAAAACGCTTCCTTTGCCGACTTCACTCTCCACTTGAATTTGCCCGCGGTGCGTCGAGATAATTCCATAACTGACCGATAAGCCCAACCCGGTCCCTTCACCTTCCGATTTGGTGGTGAAGAATGGGTCAAAAATGCGTTTCATCGCCTCGGGTTCAATGCCGCAGCCGGTGTCCTTGATGCGGATGCGGGCCGTTTCCCCCAGGTCCTCCAGGCTGATGTGCAGCGCGCCCCCATTGGGCATCGCCTGGACAGCGTTGTGGATCAGGTTAATCAGCACCTGCTCGATCTGCTGGGCGTCGTAGACCATCATCAGCGGCTTTTCAGGCAGGCTGGTAGTGAAGTTGTACCGGCGGGTCAGGTAAGCCGTCAGACGTATCGCTGCATTGACCGTTTCGCACATGTCGAGGTAGCGCATTTCTGGCTGAGACTGGCGGGCAAACTTGAGCAGATCAGAGACAATGTTATTGCCTTTCACCGCGCTCTCGCGGATGGTCTTCAGCCCGTGCAGCACTTCTGGGTCCAGGGTCTCGTCCTCTGCCAGCACTTCCGCCATGCCCATAATGACCGCGAAGGGGTTCTTTACGTCGTGGACGATCCCTGCGGTCAGTTGGCCAATTGCAGCCAGTTTTTCGGATTGAATCAACTGCTGCTGGGTCGTTTCGAGCCGCGCGTTGATTTCAGCCAATTCTTTGTTGCGCTGCAGCGATTCGGCATACAGGCGGGCGGCTTCGTCGGTCCGGCTGCGCAGTTGACTGGTCATTGTGTCGAATGCCTCTGCCAGCTCGCCAACCTCGTCCGTTCGCCGCAGACCGATCTGCTGGTTCAGGTCGCCTGCCGCCACGCGCTGCGCCATCTCGCGCAGGCGCAAAATGGGCCTGGAGATGTTTTCTGCCTGCCAGAACCCAATGATCGCAACGCCGACTGCGCCGATCAGAAAAATCAGCAGAATCACGTTCCGGCTTGTGGTGAGCGACCTGACCAGGTAGACGCTGTCCTTGACCACGCCGATCCAGCCGACCTGCTGCCCGCGGATCACCAGGGGGCTGTAGACGACCTCATATTCTCGCTTGTCGAGCAGCACCGGAATCGGAGCGGCCGGCGTGCTGGCATCCAGCGATTGGACGGCTGCTTGAAGCTGTTCAAAGCCCTCCTCCTGCCCGGTGAACGTGGTTTCGAACACCTGCCCGTTCATATCCACAAAAATGATCTCAGCCAGCGCCTGCTTCTTCAGTTCAGTCATCAGGTTTTCGAGGTACGAGCCGATCATCATCACCCCGACCGTCTTGCCGCTTGAATCGCGCACCGGCGCACTGGTGACAAGCGTATAGCCCTGCTCAAGCCGGATCAGGTCGACGAATTTGTCGCCGGTCACATCGGCGGCTTCGCTGAGCGTTTTTTGCACGATCGTCAGGGTTGAAAAATCAGCGCCCTGGGTGGTGTGATAGCCATTTTGCCCCAGGTACCTGCCGTAGGTGACCACTTCGCGCGACTGCGCGTCCACTGCCGTCAGCACGTCTGCCGGTGAGTTGATAAAAATCGGCTCGAGCAGCTCGTGTACCTTATCGTGGTCGCCGTCAAACAACGCCTGGGCCAGCCCTGACGTGAAAACAATCGGGCGCAGGCGCTCCAACTGCTCCTGCTCCTGCCGGACAAGGCTGTCATTGGTGATCCGGCTGGCGTTGAGAAGGTTATTCTCAAACGCATCCCGCTGCGAGTAGGCGACCAGGCGCGTGATCACATACATTCCTGATACTGCCAGGATCATGGTCAGAAACACATAAGGCAAGATAAGCTGGTACTTGAGACGATCCAGGCGCAGGAACCGGGCCCAACCACGATGATGAGAAACGGGCAGTGGGTGATCGCTTTCCAGAAGAGTTTCGCGCACGGTGGCTTTTTCCATATTTAATTTTTTTGAACCTGCTTAAAGGAGTGCCAGGGACGCGAGAAAATCGTATCGCTCGCAAACCAGACAGGCAAATTTTGGATAGGAACGATAATCAAAAGTGAATATATATATATCCTACCATCTTAAACGGTTACGTCAATAGCATTTTTAAGCCTGGTTGGCATTTATTCGAAAAAAAGGCCGAAAAGAAATCGATTTACAGATAGGTATCGGAAAGGGAACCGGTAATTCTTTCCCCCAACGAAAATAGTGGATGGAAAAAGGGGGAATCCCCGTAGCCAGTTAGGAATTTCCCGACTACGAGAGCGCCCCTTCTGGTTATAAACTGATTTTACTGCTCTGGGTGCCTGCCTGTGAGAATGCCGATTGTTGTCTGTTGGTGAGAGCAGCGCCTGCAAGCAGCAGGCAAATTAGTCTGGCAGGCGCGAAGAATCTTCAGAAATAAAGAGGTGGATAAATGGCCTATAAATACAAGAATTCGAAAGGGAATGAATACATCTTGCACGCTCGGACGACCAAGCTTCGCAACGGCAAAGAGCAGACCCTTTACTACTTTTCGAAGGAACAAAAAGAGAACGCCTTAGACGCTGTTCCTGAAGGGTACCGCGTATCAGAGACTGCTACAGGGCTGCCTGTTCTGCAGCGTTCAGGTGAGTTCAAAGACAAGAAATAACCCTATATCTTGAATAAAGCGTTAAGGATGTTTGTGGTTCAAAAACGGGCTGCCGTTTTTGAACCACAAATCTTTAATATATCCAAACAAACTATCTTCGACTAAAATACTTCTTATGCTGCCTGCTGACCCCACAATCGATTTGCTGCTGCGGGCTGCCGGGGCGCGCGCGAAGTTGATCGAAGCGCACGCTCGCGACGGCCGTTATGATTCCGCCTTCCGGCTGTTCAACGGCTTTCTCGAAGGCTGGCCCGACCTTGTCATGGATATTTATGGGCGGACGCTGGTCGTTTTCAACTACGCCGATGACCCTGAGGCGGCGCAGCCGCGCATCGAGGCCGCCTGGCGGCTGATCCTCGCGCAGTTTCCCTGGATCAACACGGTCTGCCTGAAGACTCGCGCCTCGGCCGATGAAGAAAAACGGCGCGGAGTTCTTGTACACGGCAGCACCCCGGCGCGCAAAATCCGTGAGCACGGCATCTGGTACGCGCTCAACCTGACGCTCAACATTGACGCCAGTTTTTATCTCGATACTCGCAGCCTGCGCGCCTGGGCGGCTGCGAACCTTTCGGGCAGGCGCGTGCTGAACACGTTTGCTTACACAGGCAGCCTGGGCGTCGCCGCGGCGGCAGGTGGGGCGAGTGAAGTGCTGCACCTCGACTTAAACCGCCGCTTTATGAATCTCGCCAAAGATTCCTACGCCCTCAATGGGCTGCCTGTCCGCCGCGCTGATTTCCTCACCGGCGATTTTTGGACGCAAATCAATGCGCTGAAACGCGCCGGCCGGCAGTTCGACTGCGTGTTTGTCGACCCGCCGTTCTTCTCTACCACCGCGCGGGGGACTGTTGACCTTGTTTCCAACAGCCGCCGGGTGATTAATAAGGTTCGCCCGCTGGTGAGCCATGAAGGCTGGCTGGTGGTGATCAATAACGCGCTGTTTCTCAGCGGCGCTGATTTTCTTGCCATGCTGGAAGCGCTCTGCGCCGACGGCTATCTCGCGATTGAATCCCTGCTGCCCGTGCCGCCTGACTGCGCCGGCTACCCTGAGACTCGCGCAGGCAGCCCTCCCGCCAACCCTGCGCCGTTTAACCACTCGACAAAAATCGTCTTGCTGCGGGTGAGAAGAAAAGAACAAAGATCCCGCGAAATTTTGTAGATTTTTACACAAATTTTCGAATTCGAGTATAATTAATTCGACCTCATCTTTCCTTTACCTGTCCCAGATGACTTTTCGGTTCTGACGCCGGTCGAAGCGCGCAGACGGCGATTGGCAGGGCTGCGTCTTTGCAACCGCGAGTGATCACCGTGGGTTGTTTTGGCAGGTATTTGTGTAATTTTTGTTATAAGTCAAAGGAGTTTGTCATGGCTGTAAAGCAAGGCGAAAAGGGTTTCCAGCCCTTGACTGAAGCTGCGGCAGGCAAGGTCGCAGGCGTTGCCAGCCGCGGTAGTTTCGTGACGGCAATTGGTGTCATTACCGCAACGCTCGGGTCAGCAGTTGGCCTGGGAAATATTTGGAAGTTTCCGTCGCTCACCGGTTTGAACGGCGGCGCCAGCTTCCTCTTGGTCTATCTTCTGAGTACCCTATTCGTCGGTTTGCCGGTCATGATTTCTGAGCTTACCATTGGGCGCCGTACGCGTGCCAACGCGATCGGGGCCCTGCAGAAGGTTGCGGGCAGCGACAGAACGCCCTGGTTGGTCATCGGCGTCCTGGGCGTCCTTTCAGCGTTCTTTATTCTGGCTTTCTACACAGAAGTCGCCGGTTGGGTGTTCGCTTATATTGTCAAGTCGGTTTCCGGCGGGCTGCTTTCGACCGATCCCGCAGTGACCACAGGCGTTTTTACCTCGCTGATCACCGACCCGGTGCAGTCGCTGGTCTGGCAGTGGCTGGTGCTGGTATTGGTTGGCTTTATTATCATTCTTGGCGTTTCGAAGGGCATTGAGCAGACCACGAAGCGGCTGATGCCCGTCCTGTTTGCCCTGCTGCTGATCCTGGTCGTCCGCAGCCTCACGCTGCCCGGCGCGGGTGAGGGCCTGGCTTTCCTCTTCAAGCCCGACTTCTCGCTTCTGACGAAGGATGTTCTGCTGGCTGCGATGGGCCTGTCCTTCTTCAAGCTCTCGGTCGGCATGGGAACCATGATCACCTACGGCAGCTATTACCGTGAAGATCAGAATATCCCCAAGACAGCCCTGACCGTTATGCTTGCCGACCTGAGCGTCTCGATCCTGGCCGGCCTGGCGATCTTCCCGGCGGTGTTCACCTTTGGTTATGAGCCAACAGCCGGTCCTTCGCTGCTCTTCATCACCATCCCCTCCATTTTTGCTTCCCTGCCGTTCGGCAGCGTCTTCATGGTGATGTTCTTCGTCCTGGCGGCGATTGCGGCCCTGGGCGCAATGCTCTCCATCTTCGAAGTTCCGGTTGCTTACCTCAATGAGCGCTTCAACATTTCGCGCCGGACCTCGTCCATTATCATCGGCGTGCTGCTGGCGCTGGTCGGCTCGCTGGCTGCCCTTTCCAACAGCCTGACGGCGAACTTAAAACTCTTCGGCCTGACGATGTTCGACCTGTTCGACTTCACGACCTCCAACATTTTCCTGCCCGTGGGCGGCCTGCTGCTGACCATCTTCGTTGGTTGGATCTGGAACCCCAAGGAAACCGAGGATGAGTTGACGAACAAGGGCGTTATAAAGAACACATCGGTGGTGAAAGCATTTATTCTCATCTGCCGCTTCGTCTCGCCTGTTCTGATCCTGATTATCCTCCTCAACGGCCTGGGCCTGTTCTAAGCCCTTTAACTCAAAGTAAAAAACTGAGGCCGCAGCCCGGCCTCAGTTTTTTATTTCCCCTAAGGTTTCAGCACCACTTTGACGCACTCGTCGCGGTTGTTGCGGAAAATCTCGTACCCCAGCGGGGCGTCATCGAGCGGCATGTGGTGGGTGATGATGAAACGCGGGTCGATCTCGCCCCGCTGGATGCGTTCGAGCAGCAGGGGCATGTAAGCGTGCACGTGAGTCTGGCCCATCCGCAGCTGCAGCCCTTTGCCAAAAGCCGCCCCAAAATTCATGTGATCGATAAAGCCCGCGTAAACGCCCGGAATGGATACGGTTCCGCCCTTGCGGCACGCCTGAATTGCCTGCCGCAGCGCGTGCGCGTGATCGGTCGTCAGGCGCAGCGCGTACTTCACCCGGTCAATGACCGAGTCGACCGTCAGCCCGTGCGCCTCTAACCCGACCGCGTCGATGCACACGTCTGGCCCGCGCCCCGCAGTGATTTCTTTGAGCGCTTCAACCACATCCACGCCCATATAATCCAGCGTTTCCGCGCCCTGGCGCTTCGCCATCTCCAGCCGCAGCGACTCGCGGTCAATGGCAATGACCCGTTCGGCCCCGAGCAGGAAGCAGCACGCCACCGTCAGCAGACCGACCGGCCCCAGCCCCCACACGGCGACAATGTCGCCCGGCTGAATGTTCCCGTTTTCGGCAGCCATATAAGCGGTGGGCAGGATATCGGTCAGGAACAGCACCTGCTCATCCTCCAGCCCTTCAGGGATTTTGAACGCGCCAAAATCGGCGCACGGCACGCGGACATATTCGGCCTGCCCACCGGCATACCCGCCGTAAAGGTGCGAATAGCCGAACAGCCCCGACCCCGAATACCCGTACAGTTCTTCGACCAGCGCGGCGTTTGGGTTTGTATTATCGCACAGCGAGTACAGCTTGTTCTGGCAGTAATAACAGTTCCCGCAGGCAATGGTAAAGGGAATCGCCACCCGCTCGCCCTTGTTCAGGTTGGTGACTCCCGCACCGGTCTCGACGACCTCGCCCATAAACTCGTGGCCCAAAATGT
>Ga0134094_1002270_pt1 | contig 16605 bp, 17 predicted proteins | sample 5_1taG_FD_94458 | JGI IMG/M metagenome (GOLD analysis project Ga0134094, IMG submission 94458) | Switchgrass degrading microbial communities from high solid loading bioreactors in New Hampshire, USA - 5_19_20_110_A1 metaG | ecosystem: Engineered > Bioreactor > Semi-continuous > Anaerobic >... | reverse complement strand
TTCCTCGTACTTGTTTTCAATTGCTTCAAGCTTGTCAAACATACCTACCTTACCTCTTGGATAATGTTTTTTAACTAATGAATTATAGCATATGTCAATATCTGCATCAAGAATCCGGAATCAAGGAAATCCAAAGTCTTTTCAGGCTTCAAACAGCTGCCTGATTTCCTCCTTAGTAAGTTTATTTAACAGGGTTTCCCCGGGTTTTATGACCAAATCTGTCAGTTCCTTCTTCTTTTTCTGCAGAAGAAGTATTTTTTCCTCAATTGTATTCTCGGTTATAAGTTTAAAAACGTGTACAACCTTGTCCTGCCCAATCCGGTATGCCCGGTCGGTGGCCTGTTCCTCCACCGCAGGGTTCCACCATGGATCGTAATGTATTACCACATCCGCGCCGGTAAGGTTCAGACCCGTTCCGCCGGCCTTCAGCGACAGCAGGAACACATCGCCTTCGCCGCCGTTGAACCCTGCCACCATCGAGGCCCGTTCTTCGGCAGGCGTCCGGCCTGACAGGCAGAAACAGCTTATTCCTCTCTTTACCAGCTCTTCTTCTATTATATCCAGTATTGACGTAAACTGTGAAAACAGCAGTACCCTGTGTCCCAGTGCCAGGTTTTCCTCAAGGAGTTCCATCAGCAGATCAAGCTTACCGCTTCCGCCCTCATAGTTCTCGATGAACGAAGCGGGGTGACAGCAGATTTGCCGCAGCCTGGTCAGTGCGGCAAGAATCTGAAGCCGGCTTTTTTCCAGGCCCAGTTCATCAATTACAGCCTCTATTTCATTTCTCGCCTGTACCAGTATTGCTGTATAAATATCCCTCTGGGCCTTCGTCATTTCGCAGGTTATAATCGTTTCAATCTTATCCGGCAGTTCTTTCAGTACATCCTTCTTCATTCTCCTGAGTATAAACGGCCTGATATGGCGGTTTAAGTCCTCGCCTGCGTCTTTGTCCCCGTCGCCGATAATCGGCTTTATGAACCTTTCATGGAACTTCTGCTGGGTATAAAGATAGCCGGGCATAATAAAATCAAATATCGACCAGAGCTCGGTCAGCGAGTTTTCCATAGGCGTGCCGGTCAGCGCAAAACGGTTCCTTGCCGAAATTCTGCGTATGGCCTTTGCTGACTGGGTATAGTGGTTCTTCACATGCTGGGCCTCGTCAATAATGCAGAACGAGAAATTATGCTTAAGGTAGGCATCAATATCCCGCCTTATAAGCGGGTACGACGTAATAACCAAATCATACTCCCCTATTTTGTCCAGCAAAACCTTTCTTTGAACCTGGCTGCCGGTTACAGCCAGGACTTTCAGTTCTGGAGCGAATTTTTCAGCTTCAAGCATCCAGTTATACACAAGGGAAGTGGGCGCAATCACCAGTGCCGGCCCGTTCATTCTTTCCTTTTCAGACAATATAAGCGCAAGTATCTGAATGGTTTTGCCAAGGCCCATGTCATCCGCAAGGATTCCACCAAGCCCGGCCTCGGTTAATGCCTTCAGCCAGCGGTAACCTGCCTTCTGGTAATCCCTTAAAACATGGACGAGGGAACCGGGTATTTCATAAACCCTGTCCTTTATTTCATAAATTTTATTTACATACTCCCTGAAATCACCTGTTTTCTCAATAAAACCGCCGTCAGTCCCGTTTAAAAAGTTTTCAAGATAAAACGCCCGGTATGCAGGGACATATATTTTTCCTCCGTCAAAGTCCCTGGGGTTTATATCCATCTGTTCGGCAAGATGAAGCAGGCGTTCCAGATCGGGATTTCCGGCAAGGGGAAGGATTCCGCCGTCCTTAAGCCTGTAGAATTTTTTCTTTCTCCTCAGCGACTGGAGAATGCCCTTAAGCTCATCGGGGTTAATGTCCTTTGTATCAAAGGTAAATTCAAGAAGGTTTCCTACCAGCGATACCCTTCCCGATACGCGAATTTCCCTCTTTACCGTTACTTTCCTGAAATCCTCTGAATAAAAGACGTCGGCCGTTTCCTGGAGCCGGGGAAGCTTTTCGAAAACGAACTGATATATCTTTTCCTTGTCCGTCAGTACATATTGCCCGTCCTCGGCGCTGAAGCCGGTCTCGTGCAAAATATTCAGCACAGGCTGTTCCTTTTCGGTATCCCTGAGTATATATGAATCTTTCGGCAATATGGATCTGGTTCCCGATACAGGGTTAATCCTGTATTTTCCGTAATGGAACACCACTCTCGCGCTGATTCCGGTTTTATACTGATCAAGATATACTTCGGCTTTAAGCGTTTCCTGCACAATTCTTTCCTTCAGCGACGGGGTTACAAGCACGTCTCCCGCCTTTTTCATAACCGGCACAATTTCCGATACAAACCTGTTCTGATATTCACGGGGTACAATAAACTCGTTCAGGCCGGCTTCCTTGAATCCTTCCTTTATGATTGACAGGTATTTTTTCTGGGCATCGGGCACTTTGTAAATTATACCGTTCAGGTAATAGAACGATGAGCCGGGTGTAATCTCGATCGGAACGGCATTCTGGCTCATTTTTACAGACAGCCATTCATCCATCTGCCGTATTTCGAATGCCACGGGAACAGGTCCCTGCACGACGGGCACGGTATTGATACTTTCGCCGAGCATAGATAATTCTATGCTTTCACCGGTCATAACGTCCAGGAATCTTTCAAGTCTCATGGGCGTAAGTATAACCTGCCTGCCCTTTACAAAACCGGTGTAGCCATACCTGTCTATATATCTCATTTCAACGTCGGTATAGTAAATGTCCTTCAGCAGTTCCATCAGGTCCCGGTCTCTGCCGTCAAAATACTGCTTGCTGCTGTCAAGGACAAGCTGGGTCCCAAAACGTATTTTTTTACCGTTAATCCATGCATCCAGGAATTCCTCCACGTTTTTGACCACATAAGGACGGGCAGTGCCCGTCTTAAGTTCCAGGAAAGCACGAATATCACTGCCGGTATCCGATATATACAGCGTCGGGTACAAATAAATGCGTTCATTTTTATTCGCAAAATGTTTTATGTTTTCAGACTCCATCTTCCTGAGAATTGCGTTTACAGCCCTGTAGCTGTTCCTGTATTTATGCTGTTCATTTTCCGCCATCCTGTTAAGTTCAAAAAGCACGGCGGCAATATGCTTGCATGGCTTCCCATATTCCTGGTAATAGGCACATGTACAGCTCTGCGCATAAATTTCCCTGTTCGAGTCAAAAAATATTCTCACCTGGTAATCATTAGTGCCTGAAACCCTTGCAGTAACACAGTCCCGCATCTCGTCAAAACGCACGTCTTCGACAAAACCGTTGAAAAAGTACATACGCCCGCGATGATATATGATTGGATCACTGATATAGTTTCCTATTTCCCTTTCAGTAAGCTTCAGGTAATTCATGGTAACCTCACTGTATTACTTGTTTCCTGTAAAATGTCAATCATTTAATTATACCATATTAAAAGGCTGTTGTCTCATTAGCGGCAGGAATAAATTTATTCCCGGATTTTTTTTTGGTTGTCAAAATACAACAAAATCGTATCCTTCTGCAGAAAGGCAAAAAAAGACCTGCGTCAGCGCAGTACGCAGGTCATTACGAATATAAAAGCAGGAAATTAAATATTTGAACTAATCAGATAAACATAAGGACAATATTCCGTATATTCAAAGCTGCAACAACGACTCCTACCAGAATCATCATAATTTTCGGAGATATTTTCTTCACAAGAAACGCTGCAAACGGAGCCGCAATAACACCCCCGACCGCAAGGCCGAGAATTATTTTCCAGTATTCGCCGAGACCTATTGCCGTAATAAAGGTCACTGTCTGCGCAAACGTAACAAAGAATTCCGAGGCATTTACCGAACCTATAACATATCTCGGTGTATTTCCGTCTGCAACGAGGGTTGTTGTGACAACAGGCCCCCATCCTCCGCCGCCTATTGCATCCAGGAATCCTCCCAAAATACCCAGAACATACAGCTTAATGTCCTGAATCTTTTTTTCAACCTTTTCCTGAGCCTTCCCGAAAGCCTTGACAATAATCCTTATACCCATTATGACAAGATATACGTAAATAATCGGCTTTATGATTGTAGTATCAACGTTTGACAATATGTACGCGCCGGTAATTCCGCCAAGCACTCCCGGGATGGCAAGAGAAATAAACATTTTCTTGTCAACGTTTTTAAGTGAAAAGTGGGAAATTCCCGAAACAAAGGTAGTAAAAGTCTCTGCTGTATGCACCGATGCACTCGCTACTGCAGGAGGAACTCCGAAACTAAGCAGAAGGCTTGTGGAACTAACACCGTAAGCCATACCAATGCAGCCGTCAATCATCTGTGCAATAAAACCTGCCACCAAAAACAGAAGAATTGTTCCATCCATTTTCATTCTCCTTAATGTCTATATATTTGATAGACTTAATATACAATATTTTCTGGAAGATTGCAATACTCTTAACGAAAAAATCCGCAACAGTCTTGTTAACTGCCGCAAATTCCATATAATGAAATGGACAGGCTTTTGAGGAGGAAATTTAAATGGATATTGTCGGGATTATAGGCGCAATGTCAGCTGAAACAGAACTTATACTGAACAGCATGGATGTAACCGATGTTAGACAATATGCAGGTTTTGAATTTTTCGAAGGAAAATGTAAGGGTATCAGCATAGTTTTAACTTCCTGCAGCATGGGAAAAGTGAATGCAGCAAGCTGTACCCAGATACTTATTGACAGATTCGGCGTAAAAAAAAATATCAAATAAACTGGGATATTGTCAGGTTTTCCAGCTTATCAGCCACAAAATCCCGGATTTCCCTGAAAACCTGCAGCAGTTTTTCATTCTTTTCAATGGGGGTATGTTCAAAAAAGTACAGGCTTGCAGAACCCACCGACGCCAAAGGCCCGTCAATAAGCCGGATTATCTCAGCAAGGGTTATTTTCTCGGGGGGTTTCGCAAGCTCATATCCGCCCCTGGAGCCCCTGATGCTTCTTACATATCCTGCTCCTTTCAGTTGCAGGAATATCTGTTCCAGGTATTTCCTGGGAATTTCGTTTCTTTCCGAAACCTCGATTATTTTCGGAGGATCTCCTTTCCCGTAATGTTTTGCAAGATCTATCAAGGCCAGAAGAGCATATTCACTTTTCCTGGACAGACGCACACAAATTCCCCCTGATTACAGTCATGCCTTACAGATGAATTCTTTCCCTTATTAAGCTGACACATTCGTCTAAGTTGTCAATATTTTCAATATGCATTGTAACAGGAATATCGGTAGTCTTTTCCTCACCGACCCAGATTACCGTGACTTTTTCCGGCGGGATACCGGTACATATTACATCATAGTCCTCCGCAGTGAGTTCCCTTGCGGAAATAATAAATATCATGCCCGCATCAAGCATTATATGCGCAACCTCGGTCAGCCTGCGGATATGTTCCTGCCTGCTGGGTATAATTAATTCATGATCTATGAGGTCCGCATCCACCCCGTACAGGACACTTCCCATGCCGAGGTAATAAACGAGCTTTCCGTCATCAAACAGCTGTTTTTCAAGGGCCCTGCCCAGCTCTTTCCTCGGGCTGTGCTTTTCCCCGGTAATAAGTATAAGGGCTGAACCATGCCTGTATTTCATAGCCCGTGCCTCAGCGCTTATTTCGCTTCCTATCCACTTGTAATTGCGCAGCAGGACCTTGTCACGGACCCAGCTGGTCTGGTCCTCCAAATCGCTTATTACAATTCCGCCGCCCGATATTTCATAATCGTCCACTATGACAAAACGGCTTGTCTGGGCAATATCGCCGGTTAAATCAAACGCAATATGCCTGTCCAGCGACAGGATGCATTCTGCCACCTCGTTTCGGTCAACCTGATCCTTTTTTCTGCCTGCAAGGGTTGACGCGTCTATTACATTCCTGATCTCTTCAACCCGCATGCCCACCTTTGCGGTTCCAAGCTTCAGGTAATAGTCCTTTCCCATTACCAGCGGATTTTTCCCGAGCCAGAACAGGTTCACCAGCAGTCGTCCTGTAACCTTCGGTTTCAGCTCATCTGCCCTGCACATCAGTTCCCCGCGCTTGATATATATCTGCTCTGTTATCGTAAACCCGGTAGCCCATCCTGCACCTATCGTTGTTGCCGGTTCCCTGTTGAAGCCCTCAATGGACTTTATCCGTGTCCGTTTCCCGGAAGGATAGAACACCACCTCATCCCCGACCGAGATCTTTCCCGTTTCAATAGTTCCCGCTATAATTCTCCTGTTGTCCCCGCCTTTCGTAAACTTATACACATCCTGGACGGGCATACGGAAAGGCTTGTCTTCCGGAAGATCTTCACTTCTGAACGAATCCAGCACTTCAAGCACGTTCATTCCTTTATACCAGGGCATTTTCTCCGAATGATTGGCTATGTTTTCCCCTTCCCTTGCGCTTACAGGAATAAAACATACAGGTTCCACGTCCACTTTCTTAAGAAAACGCCTGTACTGCTTTTCAATGCGCCTGAAAGGTTTTTCGCTGTAGTCAACCAGATCCATCTTGTTTACTAGTACGCACACCTGCTTAATGCCGAGCATCGACAGCATATATCCGTGCCTGCGCGAGTTTTCCTGTATTCCCTCGCTTGCGTCTATGACAAGAAGGGCCGCTTCGGCACGGGATGCTCCGGTAACCATGTTCTTCAGGAACTCAACATGACCCGGGGCGTCAATTATGATATAGTTCCTTTTTTCGGTCTGGAAAAAACAGCGCGCGGTATCAATGGTTATCCCCTGGGCCTGCTCGTCCTTCAGTGCATCCAGGAGAAATGCATATTCAAACGGCTTTGAATTGCGCCGGCAGATCTCTTTTACCTGCTCCAGCTTCCCCTCGGGAAGCGAATTCGTATCCGCCAGGAGCCTTCCTATCACAGTACTTTTGCCATGGTCCACGTGCCCCACGATTACTATATTCATATCCTGTTTACTGACCAGGTCACGCCTGTTATGCAGTATTTCACCGTTTGCCATTTTAAAAACCCCTGTCCGTTTTTATATATTACATGTATCCGCCCTTTCTCAGTTCCTCAAGCCCGCCGCCGTCTTCCTTGTCCTGCGCCCTTCCGGAGCGTTCGGCGATGTTGGCGAATTTCCCCGATTTGAGTTCGATTATAATGTCATCCACGTTCTTTGCGTCCGACTCAACCGGGAAAGTACAGGGCCAGCAGCCCAGCGAACGGTATCTTTTCCCGTCACCGTGGTCATAATACAGCGATACCGTAGGGATGTTCTCACGTTTTATATACTCCCATATATCCAGCTCGGTCCAGTCCAGAAGGGGATGTATGCGCAGGTGTGTTCCGGGAGCGAAATCAGTTTTGAACTGCCCCCAGAATTCCGGCGGCTGATCCCCAATATCCCAGTCACTGTTTTTATCCCTGGGCGAAAAATATCTTTCCTTCGATCTGCTTCCCTCTTCATCGGCCCTCACACCGACAATAACACCGGTGAACGGTTCGGTATTCCTGTCTATTTCGTAAACGCCTTTTGCGTGGTTAAGCCTGTACCTCGGCCATTTCCCGTTCAGCGTATTTTTCAGTGCCTCAGTTTTAAGCAGCCTGCAGCATTCAAGCCGGCTTACGTTACCGTCGGGATATGTAAGCTTTTTATCCAGCGCTTCCCTGTTTTCCCCGTAGATCATGTCCAGGCCCCATTCCATTGCCAGCCTGTCCCTGTATTCTATCATCTCGGGTATCTTGTAATGGGTATCAATATGCACCAGCGGGAACGGCACATGCCCGAAGAAAGCCTTCCTTGCAAGCCACAGCAAAACGGTGCTGTCCTTACCAATTGACCAGAGCATGCACAGGTTCTTAAAATTTGCATATGCCTCCCTGAGTATGTGTATAGACTTATTCTCGAGTTTGTCCAGGTGGTTCACCAAATCACCTCTTCTTCAGTATCAGATAATAAGCTTGTTGGCAGGATGGTTAATGGCATAGAAGCCTTTCTCGTTCAGCGAATTTTCCCGGTTATAAGTCATTTCGCTGTCATCCATCTGCCGGAAAATCCCTCCCGCCTCTTCAACTATGCACTGCATTGCTGCCGTATCCCATTCCATCGTATAGTTGAAACGGTAATATACCTCTGCCTCGCCTTTCGCAACAAGGCAGCCCTTGATTGCGCTTCCGACGCTTTTAAAATTCTTTATTCCGTTCTTTTCAATCACCTGCATAAGTTTGTCCGATTTATGTGAACGGCTTATAACCATGCGTATGTCTTCAGTCCTTGAGGATACATGAATTTTCTCGGCATGCCCGTCTTTTTCATAAAAAGCGCCCATTCCCTTAACCGCATAATAAAGCTCACCGGTAACGGGGATGCCTATGACCCCCAGTACCGGTTTTCCCTTGTAGGACAGGGCTATATTAACGGTAAATTCACCATTTTTCTTGATAAATTCCTTGGTTCCGTCCAGCGGATCCACAATGAAGCACCAGTCATTTTTAATTCTTTCAGGGTCATTTTTCGATTCTTCGGCCAGAATGGCACATTCAGGATATTTTTTACTAAGACTGCTCACAATATAGTCATTTGATCTTCTGTCAGCTTCGGTAACGGGTGACATGTCGTCCTTATATTCAATCGTAAAGTCTTTTTCGTATACCTCAAGAATAATTTTTCCCGCTTCTTTTGTTATTTCCTTAACATATTCAAGCACATCCGTCAATTTGTCCAGGGTCATATTACACCTCTTGCTTTCACAACAATACAGACTGCAGCATCTGAAGTACGCGATGCAGTCATGCGCACCTTTTTTTTGCCTACATAAATCCTACTTAAATATAGTATACATTAATGTTAACCAAATTTAAACTTTATACGTAACATTGACAAAAAATTTGCTGATATGAATACTTCGAATATTCAGAGGGGTATTTTCTCGTATGTATTTTTAAGATGACCTTTAATTACCCTGTAAAGATGCCGAACCGGGTAATTCATCGCCTTGCTTTCTGAAATCACCATGTCCTTGTATTCCTCGGGAAACTTCAGGCAGTAACTGCATCCTGTATGTGCAATTTTGCACGGCAGCGAAATAACTTCAAAGGCATATCCTTTTCTCTCAAAATGCCTGCACATTTTAATCGTATAATTGCCGGAATCATAAACAGCCAGCAGGTCCATTCACTCAGGCTCCCATATTTCAGTTTCCTTTTATTCTATGAATCAAATCCGGATATGGTGAACCGGACAGTCTGATTGACATATAACGCAGCATGAATAAAATCAGGAAACCCTGAAATCCAGGTACATCTGACACACAATTCGAACGTGTGACACCCAGGTTCAGAATAATAAGATATTCACAGCGACAACAAGTATTACTTGTCCTGTTTTTAGTTAATTTGGCAAAATATATATTGAAATAAAAGTATTATAACAAGCGAACAAAAACTATGAATAAGCCGAAAGGCTTATTTTTATGGAAACGGATTTTATCTTCATGGATACAGAAATTCCATACTTGGAAACCGGAAAGAAACCTGTGTCTTTAAAGCAAAAAGATCTTTTTGCGGCATACACCCGCTGCAATCAATAATAAACGAGGGCTTCAGGTTTTCCTGAAGCCCTCTGGTACGCCCGACACGATTCGAACGTGCGACACCAAGTTTAGGAAACTTGTGCTCTATCCTGCTGAGCTACGGGCGCATATCATATATATCAAATCCCGGGATTCTATTTTACTACAGCTTTGCGTATCTGTCAATAATATAAAACTCTCTGAAATTGCAGTAATGGTAAATTTTACATTATATGTTTCCTGTTTGTTGCAAAACTCTTACAATTTATTTAATTAATTTTAACCCGGCTGTTTTATATGGTAAAATATTTATAAATACTGTCCTGCCTGAGGCATTACACAGGGTTCGGACACGCGTCACAGGATAAACAAGCCCTGCATATAATGAACCATGGAGCAGTTTAAGATGAAGAAAGGAAGTATATACCACAAATTTGCTTTAATAACGGCGTTTTATATAATATCCGTTTTGCTGCTGCTTTTGCAGGCAAATATTTCCCATGCCCAGGAACTGACAGAGCAGCTCTTTATTACGATGAAAATCAACGGCATTCCCATCTTTACCGACACAAACCCTTATGTCAGGCAGAACAGGACGTTAGTGCCCATCCGTTTTGTCGCCGAAGCTTTCAGCATGAACGTCGAGTGGGACGGGGAGGAAAAGAGAATCACGCTGAGCGATGATGAACATACGGTACAGCTCTGGATAGACAGCAACAAACTCATTGTAAACGACGAGGAAATATTAATGGACGTAAACGTGGAAGGTCATAACGGAAGGGCAATGGTGCCGGTCCGCTACCTGGCCGAACTGAAGGGTTACGAAGTCAGGTGGGACGACAGCACGCTTTCCGTCGAAATGAACAAGGAAGGGGCTGAAATACCCGCTTCATGCATTTCATCAAGGGCATATACTGATGAAGACCTGTTATGGCTTGCGAGGATCGTGCACGTAGAAGGAAGATACCTGAGCCTCGACGCCAAGGTCGCAATTGCAAATGTGGTTCTTAACAGAACGAAACATCCGGATTTTCCGAATACCATATATGATGTAATATTTGCAAAAAATCAGTTCCCGCCTGCCCATAAGCCGGGCTTTAAGGAACTGACGCCTGACAGGTCATGCGTAATCGCTGCAAAAATGGCACTGGAAGGAATAAATAACATCGACAAATGCCTCTACTTCAACAACAGACCTTTCAAAAACAAGTCAAAAGATCTTTATAAGCAAATAGACGGCGAATACTTCTATTATTAATAGCTTATTACCTTCTTTTCGGCTTTCGGCCATTCCTTGTCATAGTCCTTGTCTATGATTACCTTAATGGCGTGGGGTTCTACATCCTTCCATGTCATTTTGGTTTCAGCCCATTCAACCAAAACCTCGTCATTATTCAGCGCAAATTCCTTTTCAGCGCTGTAAAGCCTGGGTTTTACAGAACTTGCGTGATATGTAAGCTTCTCTGCAGAATTATTTTCAAAATGCCTTGCCCTGTGTTCGGCTATAACCTCGGCAGGAATATCATAAACCGATCCGTCTGCCATTTTTACCCTCAGAAACTTTTTCATTGTATCACCTCCAATTACGTTATATTCAGAATCAAAAACATATTTGAAATTAAAACATAAAACATAAACCGGACCGCATAAGATGTATCCTCCGGTTCACCGCCGGTATTATCCGGACCATCCTCAGACTGGTACTCATTATTCTGCTCAGCAGCATTTTCAGGTTCACTGGCTGTTTCTTCAGTATTTTCCATTGTCTCCGGGTTATTTACGTTATCGTTGCTTTCATCGGTCTTTTGCCCGGGCAAAGAATTACTCTTTTCCTGCTGTTTACGGATTTCATCAGCGTCTGTATCCTGCTGCTCGGCTTCATCTGCTACAAGCACGGAATCATCGGTTTTTATTTCGCCTGAACCCAAATCTTCTTTATCATGTATCTCTCCTGTTTCAGCATTTCCGGCTCCGGTATCATCCGTTTCACTTAAAGGATTGTCACTTATAAACTCGTCATCAGGATTATCATTATGCCGTTCCGCGGCTTTTTCATCCTGCTCAGCAGACTGAGACCCGGTATTCTCCGAAACCGAAGAATCCACCGGCCAGGATACACGCCCCGCATCATTTCCTGCAATATCATAATCAGCACTTGCCTGTTTTTCATTCAGGCCGGATCCGGATCGGCTTATTACCAGAAACAGTAATACCGCACAAATAAATGCGCCTATTGCTGAACCCGAAATTATAAAAATTCTCCTGCTTTTGTTCATTTACTTAACCTCCGCGGATAACAAGTAAATCTTTATGGCTTATGTCCGGGTCAATGCTGCCTGAAATTACTGTCTATTCTTCTGTCAATGTCCAGTCCGGATATGCATACATAACTAAGTCCCATGCCAGCGGTTTCATGTCCGGCGAACAGATTGTTAAATTTTTAACTATATATATTTTATCATTTGTCATTCCTGATTTCCACACCTTTTTTACGCAAACAGCAAAATTTTTCGCAAAGTACAAATTAGCCTGAATCATATGTTCTGAAACTGCATTATTTAATTTACATAATAGTGTCCAACTTCTTTTCTCCGCCATATAATATAGTACAAGTTCCGAATAAGGTGGTGATGAATATGCCGGATGAGAGATACCATGCGCAGCTTCCCTTTGACGGATTTTTCAGAAGACCGGGCAGACCTCCGGGACGCGGTCCTGATTTCGGTCCGCCAGGCGTTCCCCCATTCGGACCTCCGGCAGGAGTTCCCGGACAGCAGGGACCTCCCCAGGGACCCCCGCCTCCGTTCATACCTCCACGAAGGGATGATGGCATATCCATCCGCGCCGTAGACCCAGGCTCAATCCGGCCATGCTTGTTCCGTTATGTATATATCTGGCTTGAAAACGGCAGATCATTCTGGGCATGGCTTGTATTCGTTGGGCCGTGCTCAGTTGCGGGATGGCGCTGGACCGGATTCAACTGGGTATTCTTCGGAACAGATCTGGACAACATCAGCAGTTTCGTATGCTACTGAGCAGCCGCAGCATGATGTTGCCCCGAAAAATAAAGGACATGGGCATGCCTGAAAATCGCATGTCCATGTCTTTTTTTCATAAAATGTGACTTTGGGTACAAAAAACGAAATTACCCCTCTGACAGCAGCAATTCAATATTCTCATTGCTGAATTCATACCATTTGGCGTTTTTCTTTCCCAGTTGCTCGTCCAGGAAATCATTGAAGGCCTTTTCGTTAACCCGGTCATCCTCGATATAATACACTATCTCCAGGTCGGTTTCGTTCTGCCTTGATTCGCTGTAACCGAGTATTACGGTCTTCAGATCCTGTGCTTCAAACTTCAGTTTCCCTACACCGGTATCGGCCGCACCGCCTGAAAATAGGAACACACCGTCTTCTTTCAGTTCCTGCATACCCCGGTATGAAAACAGGTACCCGTAAACCGTGCCGTTGTAATAATGCATAACCTCGAAGAAAGAAGGATTGTCATTTACAGTCAGTTCAAGGACAACCTCCGGCACCCCGTCACTATCCATGTCAAGCACCGTAAAACGCGTGATTTTAAAGACAACATCATAAATCTCCCTGTTTCCCAGGAAATCCTGCAAAAGCAGGTGTTTTCCATTGTCCGTGCTGAAAAAAACCGTTTCGTTACGCAATACCGCCCTGTATGCTTCGAGGACGGACGGATCGGGCGCTGCCCGGGATTCCGTACCGCTGTCCGGGAATATATTCTGAACCGTACACCCGGTAAGCAAAACACACAGCGATAGCATAAGAATTGCAGCCAGAGTTCTTGTTTTCATAAAGCGCACCTCAACCTGTAAATATATTAAAGATACCTGTCCTTCAATATCCTCACCGTATCATCATCGGCCTTTTTGGCTCCGTATCTTACGCTGTTGTATACTTCATTCAGCATTGCATGATCGGAGGTTTCGCCGTCAAATTTCTGAATGCGCTCCACTACCTCGGACGGAGTATCGGAAAGGCTTAGCCTGAAACCTTTTTTGATATAATCAGTAACAAACTTGGTATATATGAACCTTACACGGCTTTCATTATCCTTCATATCCCGCCATTTGGGCCAGCGCCTGAAAAGCCTTCTGAATACCGGTTTTTTCTGTATTTCCGTCTTCAAAAGGGATTCCTCCCGGTCAAAATACCCCTGCTCGGTTGTGCTCCATTTCTGAAAACGGCTGAAAAGGGATGACAGAAGGCTGTACAGGGCATAGTAAATCTTTTTCCAGTTCCTGACTATATACCGGATTACCAGGAACAGCACGGCGGCAAACACAAGCACGGATACAGTATTCAATATAACAGAAAGAATTGAAGCCTGCTCCTCTGCGGGCGGAAACGTATCAGGTGCCTGAGGCGTATTGTCTCCAATGATTTCCGACGGCTCGTACAATGAGCCAAGAAACTCAATTATTTTCAGGAAAAACTCCTTAAGCGACTGCGTCAGATATATAAATGCATCAAGCAGCAAATGCCAGAATGAAAGCAGGACAATACCGGAAATAATTACCGAAACAGCAATAATGTTTCCCCTGTTGACCGAACCGGGTATCCTTTTCAGGCTGCTTTTTTCATACGTTTCATTTATCAGGAAACGCCTGTTTGCAAGCGGAAGCCCGGCAAGGCAATACACGATTGAAACCCACACGGCCAGTTTGAAATACGGATTGAGGGTTACTATATTGTTTATTAAAAACAGGGATACGATATGGATAACAAGGCCGCCCGAAAACAGGAAAAGCCTTGTGGTTGCTTCCCCGGTTCCTGCACGTATACCCCATGCATAGAAAAAAGCCGTCGCTGCGATGACAATGGCTGCGTCGGTAACTGAAGCGAACGGAACAACTGCATTGTATACTGCCGCCGCAATTGCGGTATAAACAATACCTGCAAGAACAACTGCAAATTTTTTGAACCTCTTAAGTACTGCAGTCAGAACAAGGCCGAAAAGCAAGTGTACCGGAAGGGTTGGCAACAGAATTACCCCTGTCCTGTACGGCAGGAACAGGCCTGCAACCAGTATTCCTGCAGGAAAGAAAAACAAATATTCCAGTACGCACCAAAGCCATCTTAAAAATACCTGTTTCTTCATATTTTCAGAATCTCCACCGCATTTCCCTTGGCTCTCAGCCTTTTTATTCTCTCTTCCATTTCATCGTCCACAAAAGCGGTAATAAAAAGGTAATCGGTATTTCCCGGATTATTGTCCAGTTCCCTTTCAAGCAGTGTATTGAACGTTATGCTCCTTTCAACAACAAGCCTGGCAAGGCATTCAAGGATCCTCACCATCTGGTTTTTGCCGGATGCCGGCTCAATTCTTACAGGTTCCTTTTCGGCTTCCTTCAGGTATCCGTTTGTACCGAAGCCTGCTTCAATAACATTCCTGTGGGCGAACTCCGCAATCGTTGCCGCAACGGAAATCCCGTATTCCACCCTTTCGGGTTCGTCGGTCAGCGTCCACTGGTCGGGCCTTGTATCCACGTTCAGTAATATCATAAGCCTGTGGCTTGCAGTGGGATCGAACTTGTTTACCTGGAGCGTGCCGAAGCGGGCAGTTGCCTTCCAGTTTATGTTCTTCATTGGGTCAGAAGTGGTATATTCCCTAATCCCCGCGTGAATGAACGGATCTTCAAGGATCCACCGCCTTACTACACGATCGCCCTGCCAGCTGTGGGACGGCAGGTTCAGCTCCGAAAGGGTAAGAGTTCTTGGAAAAACATACAGTTTCGCATCTGTCACTGCATCCTTCATTGCCGATACATTGCCTGTTATCGAACGGGCGGTAAGCGCTGCGGACTTTAAGTGGTAGTAACCCCTTTTTGTGCATTTCACGGTATGGGTACGGATTATCCTGGTATACGGTAGCAGTGAAAAAACACTGACATGAAACTCATCCTGCAGTATGTTCAGATCTTCCTGCAGGCCGAACTTAAGCCCGCTGTCAATTCTGGACTCCACTTTCAGCCATGGCACGGGAAGGAGTTTCCGGTTGCTTATCGTCTCAATCAGATGGACACTCTGCCCGAAATTTGCGTGGAGCGTATTAAATTCCCTTTCAATGCTTACCTTCGAAAGCCCGTACTTCATTACCGCGATCGATTCAAGCAGAAGAATCACAATCGCGGCAAAAATCAGCCTGTAAACCCACATCGGCTAAACACCCGCCTGTTCTTTCAGCCTGTCTTCCGAAGGAACAGGTATCCTCTGCAGAATCTGCTCCAATATCGTATGGGTTACCGGCTTTCCGCTGTCGCTTCCCGAGTGTCTTGCTATAATCCTGTGTCCCAGAACGGGTATCGTCATTTCCTTCACATCGTCAGGAATTACATAATCCCTTCCCCTTACCGCAGCAAGAGCCTGGCTGGTTTTCAGAAGCGCCTGGCTTCCCCGCGGGCTTACGCCGAGCAGGACTTCATGGTGCCTTCTCGTCGCTTCCACAATCTGGATTATGTAAGAATATATATCTTCGCTTACATAAGTATTCATGAAAATATCGTTAATATCCTTCAGGTCATCCCGCCCTGCAACCGGGGTAACCGAAACCAGCGGGTTCTCGTACCGGAATCTCTTCAGTATCTCAATTCCTTCACCGGTTTCAGGGTAACCCATGTACAGCTTCATAAGGAAACGGTCCAGCTGGGCTTCGGGCAACGGAAACGTTCCCAGCGTCTCAACAGGGTTCTGCGTCGCTATTACCATGAACGGCGGGCTCAGTGGGTATGTTTTTCCGTCAGTGGAAACCTGCCTTTCCTCCATGCATTCCAGAAGGCTTGACTGCGTTCTCGGTGTCGCCCTGTTTATTTCATCCGCCAGCAAAATATTGGTGAAAACAGGCCCTTTTCTGAAAACAAAGTCCCCCTGTTTCTGGTCATAGTAATGGATTCCTGTGATGTCCGACGGAAGGAGGTCGGGAGTAAACTGGATCCTGCTGAACTCCAGGTCCAGCGACCTGCTTAAGGTTTTCGCCAACAGCGTTTTCCCCGTTCCCGGTACATCCTCCAGCAAAACATGGCCTGAGCATATAAGGCAG
>Ga0134094_1002259_pt1 | contig 16688 bp, 21 predicted proteins | sample 5_1taG_FD_94458 | JGI IMG/M metagenome (GOLD analysis project Ga0134094, IMG submission 94458) | Switchgrass degrading microbial communities from high solid loading bioreactors in New Hampshire, USA - 5_19_20_110_A1 metaG | ecosystem: Engineered > Bioreactor > Semi-continuous > Anaerobic >... | reverse complement strand
TATAACATAGTCAAAGTGTTTTTTTAAATATATTTAAACATAAGTAAACACCTATAAATAAATATATAATTACTCTATTAGTATCTATTGCATACATTACACTTATATAAATAAATCACATGACAAATAAAAAAAAGAGAGGTTATTACCTCTCTTAGTATGTCTAATGGTGCCGGTAGACGGACTCGAACCGTCAACCTCTTCCTTACCATGGAAATCACATGACATATATACAGATATCTCGAAATATATGCAAATATCTATAAATATAGATATAATTTGTTATTTTGATAAATAAGTGATGTTTTGTTAATTATAGTTACAAGTTAATTGAAGTCAAAAATAGACTACATTTAGACTACAAATATTAATTATCCTCGGCTTTTTTCTTCCATTGCCAAGTCATAACAATACTTATATACTGCAGCACACGCATAGCAGTCATCTATAGAATTGTGGGATTGGTAATCGAGGTTCAAGAACTTTTTCAAGGTTTCTAGTTTGTGGTTTTCTGTATTGATGTATTTTCGTGCAAGTTGTAATGTATCAATGACCCTAAACTCCTTGTACTCTATATCACAATCGTGCATATTTTGGAGCAAGAACCCCATATCAAATGAAGCGTTGTGAGCTACTATTACATCATCACCAATGAACTCGATTAGATCTGGCAGTTGGTCATCTATTGTAAGTTCAAATTCTAACATATCATCTGTAATGCCAGTAAGTTCTTCAATTTTCTTAGGTAATTTCCTCTCAGGGTTTACAAGTTCGTCAAACTCAGCTACTGGTTGGAAATCTCTATATCTTACTGCTCCGATCTGAATAATCTTATCTACGTCCTTTGAGTAACCAGTAGTTTCAAAGTCTAATACCACGAAGTCTTTGACTAAATTTCGAACCCGTTTATACCTTAAGTAATCTCGCTCATCATACTCTTCTTCAGGTCCATAATATCCGAACGATATTTTAACACCTGGTGCATATATGGTTTCAACTCTTTGAGTTTCTTCTTGATAATCTAGTTTTGGTCTAGTTATCGTTTCAATATTTTGTGGTTCTTGCTTGTTATCTTTTTTATTGCTTCCTCTCAAAGCATCTACAACAAGCATGATAATGTCATAAATCCAACCCAAATAAAATAAGCCAGCTGTAAGCAAATATACAATGCCAATGGCATATTTCTTTTGATAGAACTTATGAATACCCAAGTACCCAAGGAATATGGTTAGCAAAGCATTTGTAGTCTTATTCATATTTTTCTCCCCCTTCCATTTTTCACAATTATAACACGTTATTCTCTCTCTATCAATTTAATATTGCACACTTCTCGACAATTATTGATGTTTTGCAAGCATACTGCAATTCTAACTCCACCGGATACCCCGATGTAAGCGCTTGATTTTGCATTTTCTAGAGTTGGACAAGGTGATTATATGCCCCTGAATACGAACGCTTAGAACGGCTAAAAATGACGGAATTGAAAGAGAGAAAAAAAATAAAAAATTTTTAAAAAAATTTTAAAAAAAGTGTTGACATATGCGACAATATCGCATACAATATAATCAGAAGGTGCGACAAGGTCGCATAATAAAAACTAAGGAGAGATGATTATGAGTTGGTTTTATGGAAAATATGCTTGTGGACATACCGGTAGAGAAAATATTACAGGACCAGAAAAGAACAGACAATATATCGCAAATAAAAAATTCTCAGGTCTATGTCCAGAATGTTGGAAAAAACAACAAGAAGAAAAGGCAGCACAAATCAACGTTGGATTACCTGAACTTACTGGTACTGAAAAGCAAGTTAGTTGGGCACTTCATATTCGTGCTAAGATGATTGAAACAGTTAACAACATTAAAACTAATCCAACATTCATTCAATATTTTGCTCATCGTGGAGTCGAAAACATAGAAACTAGATGGCAAGAAATCCTCGAAACCCAAACCACAGCTAAATGGTGGATAGATCATAGAGATAGCGACATCAGAGCTATAATTAGAGGTCTAGAATAGTCGAAACCAGGGTTTCCTGGTCTAGCGGAACTGCCCTACCGCTACTCAGGGCGAAATAATTATTAATAAGGAGGAAATAAAATGTACAAGAAAAGAGATAATAAAATTTCGGTTGGACAACTTATAGAGTTGTTAAAAAATTTTCCTAAAGATATGCCCGTCAACATGGATTATGACGGTTGGCAATATGATTATGTCTATGCGGCAAACATTCAGCCAGTAGCATATCGTCCGGGAGAATACCGGGAAGAACTTTTCCTTTTGAACTACTGGGTAGCACTCAGACAATTCAAAAATGGAAAAAAAGTTTATTTCCCAAAAGGGAATGAATTCACTGACGATGACTTGCAAGATTAAACCACAAGGAGGAATAATATGATTTATTTAGCCAATTCTTTCTCACTCCAAATGTTAGATTTGGAGAAAGTGAGCACTGTTGTTGTTACACCCTTATCTGAACAAGAAGTTAAAGGACTTCTTGCTAGCGGATTTGTCTCTGCGGTTGGGCATCAAGACACCGCAGACATTCTTACAAATTTATTAGGTATTCATATACCTTTCAACAGAATTAACGTGTCACTAACACAAGGTGACACGCTTGTAGTCGCCCAACTTACAGGCGGGCGACTTCCTGAAGGTAGTACTACACTACCTGAAGGATTTAGTATTAAATTCTTAAAAGTTGTGCTTGTAGTACAACTATAGCCACACTGATGAGCGTTTAGTACGCGAAACACCATCTGGTTTCAGGTGGTGTCTGTGGCAAAATAAAGAAAGGAGAATAAGTATGATTTATGAAATTTTCAAAAACCCCAACCCAAATAGGTTAGCAATTATTTCAGAAGCTGGAAATGTTTTTTATTTCCCCTCAAGTCTTACGGTTAGTGAAGTTGATGAAGTTCTATATGCTCTCTACGGAGAGTATGTAGATTGGACGACAACTTGTAAAAACAACTATTCTACAGAAGAATTTGAGAAATTTGGGTATAAACTGTACGATTATGCAACTCATCACCCAGAAAAAACAATAGCAGATATCCTAAATAATCCAGATGTATTGCGTGCTTATGCGGAAGAAAGCTTCGCAGAAGTTCTTTGGTATGATGTCCAAGATGCCAAAGAATTTTAAGCAACTGACGAAAGGAGGAATGTTATGTTTCAAGCTATTATTCATGATTTAGGAAATAACAAATATAAAATTGAAGGTTTTCTAAATGGAAAAAAAGTAGGAGAACATGAAGTTATTTTTAGGGAATATCATCCCTTAAATAACTTCACCATACTCACACCATTTCGTCGAGAATTTGGTGTAAGTTTAGAAGATATAAAAAACGCTGTAATTATATACGCAGACGGAAAACCATTTCAGCCCAAGTCTTGGTGTTACGGGCTGAACGACGAACAAAAAGAGTTCGTCCGGAAAGTTGTATTAGTAGGCTTAAAATCTATAATTTCATCTGCCGATGCTTATAGAATATTGGCGGATATGTATTCAGAGCAAGGAGAACAATTCCAAGACCTTGCCAATCGGTTTGAAGTTTTAACAAAAGAAGCTTCAGAACGGTACAATTACATTTTGAAAAGGGATTTTTATCCCATAGATTTATCTCATGTTCTTGAGTACGCTGAGGAATTCGAAGCTACAAAAGAAGAACTTGTGGCTTCGATAAATGAATATGTTAAGGAGGAAATAATAAAGTATGTGGATTGACACTAGATTGGACCAAAAATTACAACAATACCTCGCTAGATGCGAGGTAAATAATCTTGAAACAGTTAAAGCAGTCTATGCATTTGGACTGCTTTACGATGAGGACGGTTATCTCATACAAGTAGGCTCCCCAATAGTGCATCACCGTATCTTTAGTTTTGAAGACCTTAAACCCACACAACAAGTTGAATACTATCGCATTATGGTAGTATTCAAGAACGGTGGCACATCGGCTTGGGACTTTTTCCCAAGCGAATGGGGAAAAATCGATAAAATTTTAGAGCTAGAGTTATCTAGTGCGGAATAATAATGTGGATGCAAACCCCACGAGTTCTTGTGGGGTTTTTTCATTTTATAAAATTGATATTAAGGAGGAATAAAAATGACCAAAGAACTAATTCAAAAACTTCTCGAGTTAGGTTGGATACCTAGAGATTACTTCAATGAAAACGAAGACGATTTCTACCTTCGCAAGGAATTTGAAATTTCCAATGCGAAGGAATTAAGCAATTACACCGATTACACACCTAGTACAGGTGAAAGGATATACGCAGCTTATGAAATCTACCCAAATCGGAAAGCTGCGTTATGTTGCATCTGGAGAGAACAAGATAATCCTGCTGAAGCACCCTGGGAAGAAGATGACTACAGTACTGTTGTCGAGCTAGCCTTAGAGGATAGGCTCTTTACCTATCCTCACTGGCTTGAAAGAATCGCCCAAGAAAAAGGCATTACCCTGAACCAATGGGCGAAAGCAGCGAATTTACATCATAGTGTTCTTTACCGAATTGTAGAACGGAATACTCCACCAACAGGGCTTCAAGTCGCTACTGCAGAAGCCCTCGCAAAAGGACTAGATATTACTCTAGATGAGTTTCTAGAGTACGCCAGAAAGTTAACAGAAAAATAAAAAAACGGACGGGAATTAGCCCGTCCTTTTACTTTTGTGCAAATATGAATAGTAGCACTACCAGTACCACTATAAGCACCGACTGTGCTATCAGTACGAATTTAATGCTCTTAACAAATCTGAAAGGTTTAAGTATTTTCTTGAACAATTTCCAGAGAGCATTCCCTGTCTTTTTCCCTAGCCACTGCAAAAGATACCATACTACAATGACAGCTACAGTATAAGCAAGCACATAATACCAGTTTTTCAACACTAATTCCATTGTCATCGCATCATTCCTCGGTCTATATGATGATCGCTTGGAACATTGTTAATATGTAGTGCCTTCTTCGCTAATTCAAGTTTCCGTTGACGTTCTTGTTCTTCTTTCAGGATTAGTTCTGCTTCGTATTCTAAGATTAATTGTTCTATCCTGTCTAGCTTATCTCTAATTGCATTCCATGTTTTGTCTGGTAATATATCCTTTAATAGTTCTAGACGCTTCCGTGCTTCTGGTAGGCTTTCTTTTATGTCTTCTAGGCAATCAGCAACATCTTTTTCCCCATTTAGTACTGCATCTATTTTCTTGATGATTCTATTCAGAACAGTGCTATTAATCCGTTGAGCCCACTTTTTGATACTTTCCCATCCACCACTATTGTTGCCTATAATCGCCAATATAAGCCCAAGAGTTAGCCCACCTAACCAATAATAGAAACTATTAGGCACTGGTTGACCAATCTCTACATAGTTATATTCCTCAATTAATTTGTATACCGCCCAGGAATACATACCGATGATGGCTAAGTTCCCAGAAGATGTCCTAGGGTTAGCTTTGAAGAAGAACACGAAGATATCTCTAATGAGATTAAATAGTTTCTTTGCTTTCAATTTAAAACCTCCCTTTTTAACTTTCTCATAAACTAAAAGAGCGTTGTCTACCTGCTTTTCAGCATTTTCGCTGATGTCTAGGTATTTCACGCTCTTGTTTTGCTTTATTAAAGGTTTAAAAATTCCAAAAAATTTTCGTATCTTCCCTTTCTTCTTATGCTTCAAATATCTGTCCTCTATCTTTAGCCAGAAAAGGAAGCATACATATAAGAATATGATTAATTGCGTTGCCTTAGAGATTTCCTCAAGCTTCAAAAGAGTCCAGACACTGAGGAACACTCCCCAAAGGTCCGCTAGTTTGTCCTTAATGAATGCGATTATTTTCTTGAGTATTTCTATCACCTCTCATTCATTCTTACGCAAGGAAGCCACTGGCTTTAGCCACGTGGAGGAATTGCGTCTCTTACAAAGACGCTACATAAGATTTGCTACCTCCTTTCTATAACTATACCCATCAAAGCGTTGTATAACTGAAAAATATTTATGATTTACACCTTGTACAACTCTTTGACCTTCCTTGTCTTTAATATCAAAACTACCTGATTTTCTACATGCAACTTCTCCGTACCAAATGCCTTTATATTTTCCTTTTGGTATTTCAGCTTTAACCATATCTCCTGTTTGAAAACCAAAGAAATATTTTTGTCTTGCTAAATATCCTCTCGGAAATCCGTATTTATCTAAATTTGTTCTACAATGACTCCCTCTACCTTTTGCTTTTATATATAAAACATCTTTCGTCTTAAAATATAATTTATCTGGTGTACTTTGACCTACACAACAAGCATCAAGATAATGCTCTTTTGGTAATCCTAATTTAACTCTATTCATTTTTGTTAGAGCACCTGTACCACATTCAACTTCTAAACCACTATTACAAAGTACATCATAAACTTTCCATCTTGTAGAATTAACTACAGAAGTATCCTTTAATGTTTGTTTAACTTGTTTTTGTATATCAGGATAGCCAAATTCTTCTGCTGTCATATTGCCCTTTTTCTGGTTACATTCATGACAAGCTAAGCAGAGATTATCAATTCTGTTTGTTCCACCTCTTGATTTTGGTATTATATGTTCTATTTCTAATGGAATGTTTTCTTTTCCACAATAGCAACATTTTCTACCAAACTTTTCAAGTAAATATTCTCTAATTTCATACCCTTGAAGTGTGCCTTGTTGATACTCAATACCACTTATTTCAGGATTTTGCATTAATTGAGTATCAAACTTAACATTTTCATAAGATATGTGAGTTAATGGAATTAATTTTTGTAACCTATTAACCAATGTTTTTATATTATTAATCCTACTTTCAAGTGACGGTGGTATCCATCCTTCTTTTCTTTTTCTATTTAAAAATCTTGGTTTTCTATATCTTGTTCTTCTATTTCTTCTGTTGTGTCTAAACATACGTCTATCATCAAGTTTCTTTTTAATATCTGTTCTATGGTCTATTTGTCCTAACCATATTACATTGTTATTTTGTAGTATAGCTAATCCTGTATGCTTGCTACCATAATCAATTTTTAATCTATATTCTTGCTTGTTTTTAGTGTCTTCTACTGATTTTTTAAGGATTATTGTGAATGGGTATCTTCTAAATATTGCAGCCTTACCTTGTTTAAGCAATTTTCTTGCAACTGCTTCATGACAAGGTGATAATGGTTTTTTATTTGTGTCTAATACAAATACCATAGGAATTTCTCCTTTCTCTGCTTACGCAGGTAATGTCCTTCTCGGCAAAGTTATCTATGTTTGTATGTACAACACACTGGCTTAACCCACTACACCTGTTTAATGTTGTACGACAGGGTTTAGGACTGAAGGAGCATCCTAAAGTGTCATAACATAGATAACGTAGGTTCTATTGCAAACCTTAGCCTGGTCAACATAGGGCTATCAAGCCCACGACTTTAGTCGTTGGGTAGTTGACCGCCTGCTACCCGATTAAACTATCTATTTTCTTTTGCTGTCTTGCATTGCTACGAATAAGTAATTCTAGTTTTGCTTTCTCGTTTTCTGCTATAGTAAGAGTTGCTTCACCAATAATACCATCACTGCTATAGTAAATAGTACCATTCGGATATATCCGCAATAAATCACCTTTCGATTTTGCAAGCCGTACTTCTTCGGTTGCTTTTTCAAAGAGTCCATAGATGTTATTTTCTTGTAGATACGTCCTAAATGCTGTAATTTCGTTTACGCTATCACGAGTCATTATAGATTCAATTATTGGTTTTTCAACATATAAATATAAATTAATTACCACTGTGCCCAAATACCACTGTCTTACATTTGTGTTGAAAGAACCTACATATCCTTCAAATGTTGGTATAAATACTTTATTTTTAATTTGATTTGTTGTTAAACCTTGTGGTGAAAAAATACCATATGTTTCTACAAATTTATTAAATTCGAACCTATATACTGTATCTAATACATTTAACTGAAGATTATTGTATTCCCATAATGCAATTTTAATTAGTTTACTATGGTAATAACCTTCACCATCAACATAATCATAAATATCAGGGTTATTAGGTAATCCATGAAGTGTTTCGAGGTATTGGATTTGATTTGATTCATCATTTTGTGATTCAGATACAATAATTGGTTTCTCCACACTTGCTATACCTGAAGATGTAACTTCAGATTTGCCTTTTAGCATCTTTATTTCTGCCAAATACTCCTTCTCGTTAGTAAGATGGTTTATATCTGTCAGAGATAGCTCATTGAAAATTGGTGTTGCCTTCTCTAGTATCTCATTTGTTGTGATGGATTTAAGTTTGTTCGCTGTTTTGTCGTAATAAACTAACTCTCCATCTTGTATATTTTCCATCTCATCTATTGCAGCAAGTATCGCTTCGTTTCCTTCATCACCTACACGGAAAAAACCATCTCGACCAATGCCAAATACTCCGTTATTAGTTCCATCATATTTCAAAGCTTTAATTCTTGCTAATACTCCTGGTGGTAAAGCATTAATGGCATGCTCACGCATTATAATCTCATCTTTTGCTGTATATATTTGTTCTGCATGCGTTTCATAAGCAGAACCCCTTTGTATAATATCGCCATAAACTTCTAATGTGTCCTCAACTATTAATGGGCCCTCAACGCGTGCCATGCCGGTTACTTCGAATCTATCAGCATATGCTGACCCCATATAAACATCATCATTAAAAAAAGTCATTCTATTAAAATTCACTTCTCCATTTACAGTTTGAGGTTCTAATGTTTCTATATCTAATTTTTTTTGTAGTTTTTGAGTATTTTGGTCTACTTCTTCTTGTAATACTACGATATTATTGCGATTATTATCTATTTTCATGTATATATCCTCTACTACAGTAGGCGTTCTAGTTACTTCGCTTTCTGCGACAGATTTGTCGGGTAATACTTGCACCGAGAATTCACAAGTGGTATTGCGACCATCCTTATAAACTTGAACGTTACAGCGGTAAAATCCCGCTTTTTCTATTTCATCACCAAAAGTATAGATCATGGTAGATACATCAATAGGTTTGGTTGCAAACCCATTAATGCTAATGGTTGCGTTATCTACTTCTATTTCTTCACCTTCATCGAATACATGTATTTCAATGCTACATTTATCTCCTAAAGTGAACTTCACCATTGGGTTGGCTAATTCTTTCTTAAAGTCTAGATTAATCACATACGGTTTCATTTATATCCCCGCCTTTATAATGTCGGTTATTTTAGTTTTCTTAAATCCAAGTTTCAATCTAAATTTCCGCCCATCTTTTCCGACTCTTAATTCTTTTTCACTTACTGGTAAAATCTTGTGATAATTAGAATCATATACTTCCACCAAATCAAAAAGACCTATTTCAGTTAAGTTTATCGGGTTAAGAGGGCTATCTGCGTCTAGATAGATATTATCTACATATCTTTGATTAGCAAGTTCTAATATCGCTTGGTATTGAGCATTAGCCAAGTATTCATCAGTGAATATACGTGCTTTCACTGGATAGATTCTGTTTTCTACATTAGTGCCATATTGGTCTGATTCTACTATTTGATTATCGCTTGTAAGATAGTAGTATTTTACTGCGCCTATTGGCGGTAGTGTTTCACCTGTGTTGAACCAGCGTTGGTTAGGTTCTAGTTCTTCTTCTGGTTCAGTTTGACTCCATACAAACTCCTCAGGGTCTACATTTACGTATTCTGTGACGTATTGTTGGAGTTTGTATTCATACTCAGTCGGATTTGCATTACCTGTTGTAACCCAGCGATAAGTAGGTGGTGCTGTTGGTGGAGTATAGGACCATTGAGTGACAAGTTCTTCACGTTGTTCTTTCCATTCTTTTTGCCCAAGATTTCCTGTTTCTACCCATCGATATCCTGGTTCTGCTGATGGTTGAATATAAGACCATTGTGTTTGTAGAGGGATAATATCATACCATCCAGGCTCTTCAGGTCCTATAGTAAGGTATTGTTGTAGTTTCCATTCCTTGTATTGTCTACCTGTCCATATCCACCGATACCCAGGTTGAGCTGTTGGCTGATTAATGTTCCATTGGATAATACCTGTATCAATGTAATCGTAAACATCTACATAATCCTGTAATTGTGGTACGTATTGTTGATACTTCCATTCTCTATATGTTTTGGAGTTGCCTGTTGAATACCATCTATAATTAGGATCCGTAATAGTAGGTTGGCTCGTAGCCCATTGTGTTTGGATTGGGATTACATCTTCCCAAAAACTTGCTAGTTCTTGCTTAACCCACTTATACCCAAACTCTGCATGCCTCATGACCGCAATAGTCTTATTTATTTGTGGCTGATTCTGGCTAAGGTCATATGCGAAATCTTTAAGTCTTATCTTGTGCGTAAGTCTAAACCCAGTCGCATGGAATCTTAAGACATTATTCTCCCAGTCGAACCAAGAGATTATGCGATTGTCGTAATACTTTAACGGTGTAAGTAAATACTTATATACATTCATCACCATTGGTTCTTTCGGTATCTCGCCGAAGATATCTTGGTAGTTGTTAGTTGGTTCTACATCGTAAGTGAAGTTATATTGAATCGACTGTGCCACTAGATCGGGTTGATGATTGAATACATAGCAAACAATATCTAATAGTTCATCCACTCCTGCTGGTGTAGGATAATGTGACCAATCCACCAAGATTTCAGTATCAAGCATTGTTCGGAAGTCATTACCTTGTATGGTAATGGTATTATATTGCTTTGATATCTTGTAGACGAACCCAGAATACACTTCCGTCCCATCATCTTCGTTCAGACGGAAGATTTTTGCTTTGTTGAGATTGTCAATTGATACTTCATACATATCTTCACCAGTGAGCCTAATGTCATCGAAATCATATACCTTAGTCGTGAGTTCGCATGTGATGTTTCTAAGGTTCGTAATGTGATTTAGATTGATGTCAAATAGTGCGATGAACATTAGACCATCTCCCTTATGGTGATAATGACATTACCTTCATTTGTCGTATGGTTGATGTTCACCGTATAATATCCTGGTTGTGGCATTATCAAAAATGCGTCTAAATTATGATCAATATATTGATACCAATTCTCTACGAATCTATCATTGAATTTCGTATATATTTTTCTGTTTATGCTATCAATCACTAATGTAAGGTCTGATGTAAGATTTGCATTAAAATGTATTTCAGTAGCATATATATCCCCTAATAATTGAACAGAAAAATCATTGATATTAAGATTGCTTAATTCCAGGTAGATTGGTGTATTAGGATATTTGCACTCTATAATAATATTTTCATTTGCTGTTCCTGTATATTGTACTATTTTATACCAATCACTTTCTGGAGTGAGTTTAATGTTACTTTCGAGTGTGTTATATCGTGTTTTCTCTGCTTTCGGTAATTCCTGAACAATTACATCACGATATATAGTACGAGTTGTGGGAACATAGGCTCTATATTGATTCTCTTGCATATAGATTTTGAATGCATCATTGATATTGACATCATATTTCGCCCTAATTGCTTCAATAATCGGTCTTTCAATTGAGATATAGAAGTAGCCATATGTATATGAAAAATTTCTAGCTGTTGATGTCTGATCATCAACTTTTGGAAATGTAGGAATATATGCATTTGAAAAATCAATATCTGTATAACATATATAATGATATCCTGCTGCACCTTCATCAAAGTAAAAATCCATTTCCCAAGGATTATAGGTTTCAGCACTCTCAAACTCATACTCAAGCACGCATCTACCATTATTCTTAAGAACAAATTGACGAACTATATCATAGTTGGCATATGCATTACCTGTGAATACTAATGTTGCTGTAATATCCTTTTGGGAGATGGTTTGATTATTCACATATCGTCCATTATCGGACTCAGAAAAGGTGAGGTCATATCCTAATCCTAATCCTTGCCAGTCAGTCGCAAAGTGGTTTCGGTTATTCAAGTCTATATATGATGTTTTATCTCTGTTCCATAATTTGAATTTCCGCATGCCCTCACCTCCTAGAATTGTTCAGCTAATCGTAAATTGATTTGTCTTACGACTTCATCATAGTCTAGTTCCTCACCAAAGTTTTGAATCGTTAGGTTGATGTTGAAGTTTTTCACGGAATTATCGGTGTAGTTCTTCACGTTCGATATATTAGAGAGTGTGCTTTCATTGTTGGTAATGATGTTTCTCATCCATTCTTGCTCTTGTAGTGTTTTTGATGTTGTGGTCGTAGTTAGCGTATCATTAATGCTCCGGTTGACTTCGACATCAAGCACTTTTTTATTGTCTAAACGTAATATTTTCCTAATCCAATCCCACACCATTTCAAGTTTTCCTATTACAGGTTCTAAGGCATTGAGGACTAAATCATATAGTTTCTTCCAGAGATTTTCTATCCACATAATGAATTCCCCGACTTTTTCAATAATAGGTGTTAGGATTGAAAATAAGACCTCTAGCTTCAAAGATAGAAACTCTATCACCGGAGTAAGTATCGTAGCTAATATATCGATTAATGGCGTTATCCGAGCAATAAGGACATTGAAAATTTTCATTACCAAGTCTAATATCGGCTTTAATCCCCGCATTATAACTCCGATGAGATTATTAATACTCTCTCGGAACTGTTCATTTTTTGCATACATAATGGCCAACAATCCAATGATAATTCCAACTGGTCCTAATGCTCCTTGTAACGCACCACCTAATTTTGTAATCATTGGAATCATGCTCCCTATCCCGCTAGAGATTTTCCCTACAATAAGGAGTACTGGTGCTAGTGCCGCTACTACACTGCCTACTCCTACTATCATGCCTTTTGCAGAATCTGATAGATTACCAATCCATTCCACGAATTTTTGCAAATTAGGGACAATCTTTTCTTCGATAAATCCCGCTATTGACTCAAATACAGGCAGGAATGCTACTCCAATTTGTCTTGCTACATTTGCGAAGGCGGTTTTGATACGGTTCATTACATTATCAAACTCTGCTAATTTCCCAATCTGTTCATCTGTAAGATAACCTAATGTATCAAACTCTTGATTAAGTGCGTCTAATGCGTCAGCACTCTTAATCAGCGGTATTAGGTCTTGTGCCAAACGTTCGCCGAATATTTGGTTTGCTAATGCCACTTGAAGTGTTGAGTTTTCTATCATATTAAGACGCTTTATTACTTCCATAAACATATCTTCTTGAGAACGTGTGGAGATATCCTGAAGTGTAAATCCTAGGGTTTCTAAGGCTTTCGTAGCATTATTGGTTTGTCCAAGTAATGCTTCGCCCATTGCACCACGAAGAGCAGTAAAACCTTTTGTAAGTCGTTCATTCTCTACATCTGTTTGCATAGCGATGTACTGGAACCGTTGCATTTGCTCTGCTGTAAGGTCGAATTTATCTGCTAAGGTTTGGATTTCATCCCCGTAGTCTACTGTTTTCTTAGTTAATGCGGTGATACGCGCTACTACTCCAGCTGCGGTATCTGAGATTGGCGTTAATTTTTGTCCAAGTTGACTGACCTGGTTTTCGAAATCTTTGAAGCCTTTACCAAGGTTCTCTAAGCGTATCTTGTCTAGATCTTCGAGTTGTTTCTTTAGTTTTTGAACCGCTGTTTCGGTTTTTGTAAGTTCTACCTGCCATTTGCGATATTCTTCCTGGTTCTTCTCTGTGATTCCTGCTTCTTCCATCTGTTTGAGTCGTTCTCTCAGTATTTGTGCTTTCTGTTCTGTCCCTTCTATTGCTTTTTGTGCTGCTTGTTGTGCTTTAACAAACTTATCAGGATCCCATTCTAATTTCAGTGAATCTGTTAATGCTTTTGCTTCTTTCCCTGTATTATTTAATTCTTTATTAACCTGTGACATTTGCTTTTTGAATTCGGAATAATCAGCATCAAATACAACTTTAATGCCTTCAATATATTCTGCCATCTAATCACTTCCTTTCGGAATAACTCCGCCTTTTAGGAATGCTACTGCTTGTTCAGGTGAAAGTTCGATAACTTCATCGTCTCTTTTTTGCTGTTTTTGTATTCTTAGATATTGCTTATAATCATCAATTTGGAAATCTAATATTAATGCAAGTAAGTCATTATAGGATAGAGATTTTATCATTTCATGCTCTATCCCGTATCTTTTACAAAGTTTAAACACCTTCAAAATAAAAGGCAGTCCGAGGTTCTTCTCCTTATCTACTGGTTCGTTTCTTACTTTCTTCGATAGTTCATATAAACGCTCGGACTGCCACATTAGTTTTTTACCGCACTATTTTGCACCTGCCGAAAAACTTCATCAAATGCTTTTTTCAGTTCGGTTATCATTTTTTCATATTCTGAGTGTGTTGGGTCGAATAGTTTTAGGAACGCTTCAAATGTTGGTGCTTTTTCACTCTCAAGCCAACAATAGAGTGCTTTTAGTATGCTAATATAATTTGCTTGTCCTGTTTGATTACTCTTTGCTATTCTTTCTAAATATTCTTGGAAGCTGCATTTCAATTGTTCACCAAAGTATTGCTCAAAACGATAATGTGCATAAGCTGAAACATCAAGAGTAAAATCAATTGGACCGTTTTTTGTCGGGAGTGTGATAATCATTTTTACCTCCTATTCAGCTGTAACTTTCGGCACAGGAACCGAATTGCCAAATGTACTATAACCGTCGTCAGTTGGGCTTGCTGTTATTCGCCATACTAGTAATGTATTACCATTAGCATCAACATAATTGTTTGTTCCTGTCTCATCTTTCAATAGCGTCCCTAGTACTGTAATAGGGATTTCATAATTATTAGGTGTGGGTTCTTCTTGGTCTTGAGTGAATATTTCAGTAGGTTTCCCACTTGTCACATTGAAGAGCCAGCATTTTAGTGTAGCCTTGGAATCGTTTTGATCTTGTTCATGAATTTCAAAATAAATCGCATGTTCTTTTGCAGCCAGCTGTTGAATATCCGCAAGTCCACCTGCAATACGCATTTTCCGTCCCATATCGATTTCGTAATCATCGTTGAGATACGTCATTATTAATGAGCCAGTAAGTCCTTGGTCGCTTGCTAAAACGAATGCTTTGAGCCCATCTGCATATATAGGTTTCTCAGAATATGTCCCATTAAGTGTGAGTTGATGTGCTCCACCAAGTGATTTTGGTGAAACTCCCTCATAACTTCCATCAGAATTTGGGACTGCGTATTTAACGTTTTTAATATTAAATTTTATCTTAGCCATGTTTAACCTCCTTAATAAAGATAAAATGTATATGTATATTGATATCGTTGAAGTGTAGTGTTGTACCCTACTGTGATTTTTGTATAGTTCACTTTGTTTTTTAGATGATTTTCAACTAATTGCATGAAAAAAGACCTATCTTGCCTTGTGCAGAATAGGTCAACATCGTAATTTTTGGATCGTATTAAAACTTTTCCATTGCCATAAGCCAATGGTGTGTCAGTGACTTCTCTATAGACAATGTAATTATTATCTTTCCCTACATGGTTGTACTCATCATAAATGTTTATATGTTCTTTTAGGGGTTCAAGTAATTCTTCTATGGTCATTTTTTACCCCTCGCAGCTTCTAAGATTTTTTGTCTATATTCTTCTTTTTTTCTAGCCCAAAGAGGCCTGACAAAGGGATACTTCACAAGTCCTTTCTTGGAATATCTGACCCCGAACTCTAACAAACCACTTAGCCATGATTTTTTACCAAAATTTACCTCAAAATATGTTCTGCCTTTTTCTGTTTTCTTGTCCCTAGTAATATTGTCCCTTAAATGCCCTTCTGCCCCGCCATCTCCTTTTGACACTGGAGTAACATCTCGTAAATTTCGCTCAAAGTCAGCAGAAATTTCATCGAGCGTATCAGTAAGGTCTATCTCTAATTCTTTTTGATAATTATTGATAGCTTCCGCAACTAATTTTTTCAGTTCCTTGTTGATAGTAGATAGGGGTATAGAGCGTACTCCTTGTTTTCTATTCGTCATCTATGCCACCTCAATACAGGTAAGAACTAACCATTCACGTTTTTCGTTTTCATTATACAGTGATTCGATTTTGAATTTTCTTTCTCCACGTTTGATTATCATTGTTTTTTCTATATCAGGAGAATAACGGACAATAATCTGATAAGTTACTAAAATATCAAACGCATCTTGTTGGTCTGTTCTTGTTGCAGATGATGTTCTAATAGCGGCCATTTTGGATTTGTAATACGTTTCATTCCCTTGCTCGTCGACTGTATATAAATCGATTTTATGTCTTAATTCTCCACTATTCATATTCTACTCCTGTTTACACTTCAGTTGAAGAGTGAATATAATTGACTGTATGCCCATTGGTATTTGCCTTAAGACTTTTTCTGTTGTTACACCTCTATTGTTGTACCAATGATCGACGAGCATGAGAATAGCGAGGTCTAATTTGGCGATATCATCAGCATCGTTAAGTTTGTCATATGTTATCCCTTTGGACTTGAAAAAGGAAGAAGCCGACATTATGAGCGTATTGATAGTTTGCTCGTCGGCTTCTATTCGTGAATATTCTTTTACTTGGTCAATAGAAACCATTAGGAATTTCTCCTTTCCTCTGCTTACGCAGGTAATGTCCTTCTCGGCAAAGTTATCTATGCTTACATGTACAACACACTGGCTTAACCCACTACACCTGTTTAATGTTGTACGACAGGGTTTAGGACTGAAGGAGCATC
>Ga0134094_1002257_pt1 | contig 16689 bp, 11 predicted proteins | sample 5_1taG_FD_94458 | JGI IMG/M metagenome (GOLD analysis project Ga0134094, IMG submission 94458) | Switchgrass degrading microbial communities from high solid loading bioreactors in New Hampshire, USA - 5_19_20_110_A1 metaG | ecosystem: Engineered > Bioreactor > Semi-continuous > Anaerobic >... | reverse complement strand
TGATGACGCTGAAAACCTGGCCGACCCGCGTCAAACCGACCCGGATAAGCGCGCCCTGCTGCTGGCCGGGAACCGCCGTGGATCGACTGTTCCGCTCAAAGAGCCAGTTGCCAACGGTAAGTGGAGCTTGCGGCATGTCAATACGTACTGCCCACGTCTGTTTTCGGCCATCCACCTGCCGGATGCAGTCCTGGCCTCCCGTACGATCATCATTCCACTGATCCGCACGGATGAACGGGAAAAGGCAAATTCAGACCCTCTGGACTATGAACTCTGGCCGTGCGATCGCCGCACACTGATCGATAATCTTTGGGCTTTGGGACTGGCTTACCTGCCTGAACTGCGCGAACATGAACGGTTTGTCGGGCAGCACGCTCGCCTGTCTGGACGCAACCTGCAACCCTGGAGGGCCATTCTCGCTACCGCTCACTGGCTGGATGAGAAAGACAGCCAACACCGGCTGCAGCGTGAGTATTTGCGCCAGCACGACCAGGGCATGGAACAGCGTTTGGTGGGTGGGTTGTTCGACCGTCTGGAAGAACTTTCCTACCGTTATGCCATGAACGAAGTTCCCGAAGCGCAGTCGGGCGATATGACCCAATTGATTCTGCGTGGGCTTTGTCAACTGGCAGCAGATCATGTGCATGACAGTAGTGACGTTAAAAGCAATAGTGACATTCCTGCTACGGCCTGGACATTCTCCACGCTTCAAATTACTGAGGCAGCCGTAAAGCAGGCGGAAAGCACCGAAGCCGATCTGGACCCGAGCACGATCACAAGCCGGCGGGTTGGCCGAGTGCTGAGCAAGCTACGTTTTAACCGGGCCCGAGAGGGTGGCAAAGGAACCCGCCAGTGGACTGCTACTTTGAGAGAATTATCTCGCTGGGCAAATGTTTATGCATTTCATTTGCCACAAGAGCTAACCCGTCTGGGCAAGGTCACAAATGTCACGGATGGCGCTACGTCACCGGAGGACCAGATATCCTACAACAACTGCGCGGTTCTACTGCGCCTTCCAGCGGATAGCAAGCTCTCAATCATTAACGGTCAATCGCGCCGGCTGGAGGATGGCCGACTGGAAGCCGGATATGACTTGAGCCAATTGGCAATCGCATTGGCGCTTTTGCTGGATAAAGATGTTGATGCCAGCAAAATTGCAGAAATGTCACCAGCCCAGTTATCCAAACGCTTGATGGAGGTAACGGGTGGGGAGGTGCTGCAGATCCGCCTGGAGAACCATGTATGAAAGACCACATGACCCTTGGGCTGCGCTTGCACTGGCTGTTGTTATTCAGGCCGCGGAAGATGTGCATCACGGATACCCCGCCTTAGCCTCAGAGGCACGCGCCTGGCTCCAGACGGTTGGACTGAACTGGTGCCAGGCGCTCGACGTACCCGATTGGGACCTAAAGAAATGGGTGTTGGAGGACTACAAGTTTTCCGATAGTCCACATCGCAACTGGCGGTATTGGGGAAATCCTTAAATTTCTTAGAACAAACGATCGAGGGCGATGTAATTCTGGCGGTTCGGAAGTATAATGGAACCACAAATAAAAACGGTTCGTGCAGGTGTTACGAGCACCTACACGAACCTAACCCCAACCACCGGTATAGGCGGCGGCAGGGGCTGGTTTCATTATACCCGACCAGCCAGGATTCGCCCTCGGTGGGATCATTCCAACCGGGGGCAAATTGTTGCCCCCTCGTATATGGAGGCACATCTTGGCGCAACTCCCCATTCTTCAATCGATCCGGGAAGTCTTCTCGGAGGTCGAATCGAACCTGACCGACGGCATTGCTGCCTTCGGCCCCTGGATCACACCTATTCCCAGCGCGGCATTGGTGGCCAATGCAACCGTGAACCATTTGCATTGGAGTGCAGAGCTGGGGTGGGTGACTGCCGGCATTATCGAAAGTCTCGGCCTGACCACGGTAAGTACGGCACTGACGCTCTGGGAATATAACGCGGGAAGGCGCAAGGCCGACCCTTCCGCGCCATTCCCTCTGGCCGCTTCGCTGGTCGGTGTCTATCTGGTTTCCACGATTGGCCTGACGGTGCTGCTAGACATTCAGCCAGAACTATCTCGTTACGCGCCGGCCCTGTTTCCGCTGCTGGCCTTAGTTGGAGCTGTCAATCTGGCGCTTCGTGCAGGGCATCGCCGGCGTCTGGATGCAATCACCCAGGAACGGGCAGAGAAGAGGGCAGAACGTCAGAGTGGCCATCAAACGCCTGTCAAAAACGAGGAATCGGAACTGTCGAGTTTGCCGTCAAATTCTGCGATTACTGCTGAAATGATGAAGCGTGTTCGGGCAGCAAAAAAGGCAAAACAAGACAGCCGGATCGACAATCTTTTGACACTCTTACAAGACAATCCTGAACTTGGCGTTACAGACATTTCCAGAGCAATGAACGTCTCGCGCCAGACAGTTTATACCGATTTGGAGCAGCTCCAAAAGATAGGCCGCGTTCGCAAAAACGGGCATGGTATCGAAGTCATTACACGGTAAAGGATGGGATTAATCATGGCTACAAAACGTGCAGTAATTTACTCTCGGGTTTCAACGGATGATCAGCGCTCAAACTTCAGCATTCCAACGCAGATTGCGGAGTGCGTAAAATATTGCGAAAAGCGCGGCTTTTCCATTGTTGGAAATGCCTATGTGGATAAACAAACGGGTTTAGACGCACCGAAGGGTGAAAACACAATCCCTGCTTATGTGGATGACTATTCATCCCGCGAACTAAACCGGCCAGGTCTCGATGCTGCCATTTCATACCTGGAAGATTATGGCTTTGATGTGGTTGTGGTCCATTCCATTGATCGTCTGGCGCGTGATCCTTTTATCCGCCAGACATTGGAACGTGAATTTTTGCGCCGAAATGCGAAGGTTGAATTCGCATTGGGCAACTATGAAGACACCCCAGAGGGGGAAGTCCGTAAGGATATGGATGCCACTTTTGCGAAGTGGGAAAACGCAAAACGCGTCGAACGTTGCAATCGCGGAAAACGTGGAAAGGCTGAGAAAGGATTGTTTGTCGGAGGCCGGACGCCTTATGCCTATATTCTGGATATCGACGGTGAGGGCGGTGTTCAAATTGTTCTAGAGCAGGCGAAAGTGGTGGAGCTGATTTACCACCTTTATGCTGAAAAGAATTATTCCTTGCGAAAAATTCGCGACGAACTGAAAAATCGGGGAATCCCGTCTTATACAGGAAAGCCTGAGTGGCAGTTATCGGCCATTCGAAATGTTTTGACCAACACCGCCTACAAAGGCTACGTGTATTACAACAAATCTTTATGTCACAGCAACTCGAACCGAGAGTTTCGGGAAAAACATGAGTGGATCAAAATTGAAATCCCGCGGATTATCGACGATGCACTGTTTCAGATTGTTCAGGATCGGATCCAGGATAAAAAAGAAGCTTATCGTCGGCTCCCGAAACATTTTTACCTTCTATCCGGTATGCTTCGTTGCAAAGAGTGTGGAAAACCTTACCGGGCGAACTATAAGAATGACCGACCGAAAGAGCATCGGAAAGCATACCGGTCGTATCGTCATCGCCGGAGCGAAGGCCAGTGTATGGATAAAGAGATCACCGCCGTCCGGCTGGAGAACCTGGTCTGGAAGGAGGTTTCTGCAATGCTCGAAGACGAAGAACGCCTGAAGCGTGCTTATGAGCAGGCGAAACAGCAGGACCATGCTGCCCATGCGCGCTCACGGGCCCTGCTTGAGGAATATTACCGGTCGCTCAGCAAGCTCGAACAGCAATTGATTAATTTAGACCGAATGTATACCGACCCGGACATCAACATGAAAAAGTCGGCATACCTATTACAGAAAGACCAGTTTGAAAAGGAGAAGAAGGAGATTCAAGAAAAAATTGAGAAGATCGAAAAACTTCCCAGTAACTTGCCTACCGAGGGAGAGTTTGAAGATCTCCTGGAGTTTTCAAAGAAAGTCCGTGCAAAGATAGCAAATGAGGATTGGGATCCGACCCCTCAAAGCAAACGCCGTTTATTAGAGATGCTTCACATAAAGGTAGTTCTCTCTAAAGACGGGACGGGTAAAGTGGAGGGGTGGTTTGGGGAATCGTCAGGCTTTTTGTACACCGAAAGTTAACGTTTTGCCCCCCCGGGCCTGACGCGCGGACGAAACTGAACTGAATTTCGCTCTCATCGATAGAAAGCGAAGGTGTAATTTCGATCATATGGACTAATCAATCGCTTTTATTTTTCGGGCCCCAATGTGATTGACGCGCCGGTGGCAGGGATACCCTGATCCGCTGCGTCTTGCACCTTCCCTACCCAGCGGATGGTGACCATTCCAACCATCACCGGCATCCAGAAGCTAAATCCGCGGTAGGCCAGGGTTACGACAGTTGCGTCGCCCAGCGGGACGCCGAGCGAATTTAGCGCAACGGCCAGCGCGCCCTCCACAATGCCAACCCCTGAGGGCATTGGAGAGCCAACCAGGAACATATGCGCCACGCCCAGCCCGCCTATGACGGTGCTGGCCTGAACCGGCACTTTAAAGGCCATCAGGCAAAAGGACAGCACGGCCCATAGAATCGCTTTATTTAGCAGTACAAGGAACAGCGGCCGGTAGAACCACCCCGGGCTTTTTCGAAGCACGGCAATCCCGTCAGCCATATCTGCGGCAAATGCGCTGACCTGGTCGATGGAGATTGCCTCGTGGCGTAGAAATGGTCGGGCGATCGTGTTGGCGATCCGGCTTAGCCGCGTCAGTGCTGTTCGCAGCGCATTTGCTGATTTTGTGCCCAGGTACACCAGAAAGGTGACCCCGGATGCAATCGAAACGAGCAGCGTGGTTGCCGCAATTTGAGACCAGTGCAGGCTGTTTCGCCAGTAGAGCGCGCCGAGGCCAATGACAATTGTCACCAGGATTCCCAGGTACTCAAACAGTACGAACAAGACACAGGCAACGGTGACTCGCGCTGCCGGCCGGTTATGCTGTCTGGCGTCAGTGGCAAAAACTGCAATAGCGCTTAACCCGGCAGACGGCGCGATCACGGTCATGAAATTGGCTGCTGTGGCCAGTTTTACAAGGTGCGCGCGCTTTTCTTTCATGCCCAACGCCTGGTAAACCGATTGATAAATACCGCTCAGGTTAAATAACCAGACTGTTTGCGCCAGCAGAGCCAGGCCGAGGAAAAAGAGATTTCCACGTTGTAGAACAAGGATGATGTTTTGGATTTCAGCAAAACGTGTCAGCAGAAATATAACACCAAGAAGTATAACCAGGGCTACCAGGAGTCTTCGCATTTCTTGATTATACTGGAAACAAGCGACTATTTTATTACCATTTGCTTTCCTGGGGCATAATGGCGATTGTATATTTTGAATCAAAAAATGCGGGCAGGCACCCGCATTTTTTGAAACTGTGAAACGCAATTGATCTTGCTTATTTTGAGAGAATTTCGATCGCTTTCTCAAGCTGTGGGTCTCGCCCCGCTTCATAATCCTCTTCAGTTAGCTCGACAATAATATCGGGCTCGAGACCAACCTCGTGGATCTGCCGTCCCTTAGGGGTCAGCCAGCGCGCGATGGTCACCCGCACTGCGCCTTCATCATTGCTGAGCGGGACCCAGTTTTGCACTGAACCTTTGCCGTAGCTTGTCATGCCGACCAGCGTGCCGCGACCGTAATCTTGAATGGCCCCTGCGGTGATCTCAGACGCAGATGCCGTGCCTTCATTGATCAGCACAACCAGCGGAATCTCGGTGGCTAACCCGCCGGAGAGGGCCCGATAGGTCTGTTCGGTTCCATCGCCGTACCGTTCAATCATCACAACCCCTTCCGGAATGAACTGCGATACGACCTCAATGGCTGTGTTCAAATAGCCGCCGCCGTTGTTGCGCAGATCAAGAATCAGGCCCTTTGGATTTTGTTTTAATAATTCTCGCAAAGCGGCTCTCAGTTCGCGGGTGCTGTTCTCGCCAAATGTCGTTAGCTGAACGTAGGCAATGTTCTGGTCGAGCATTTTGCTTTCGACGCTTTTTAGAATAATTTTGGCACGGGTAACGGTCACATCAAACGGCTGAGGTTCACCCTCGCGCACAATCGTCAGCATCACGTCGGTACCGGCTGGGCCAAGCACCCGCCGCAGCACCAGAGAGCTGTCGATGCCGGTCATGTCCTCTCCGTCGACCTTGATGATCATATCGCCTGGTCTCAGCCCGGCTTTTTCAGCAGGAGAGCCGGCCATAGGCGATGTAATTGTCAGGAACTCTCCGCTTGTATCGACCCATGCCCCAATCCCTTCGTATTCACCGTCCATTGGCATGTTCGCTTGGCGGTACTCATCCGGGTCCATGTAGGATGAGTGCTGGTCGCCAAGCGCGTCGATCATCCCTCGGATCGCGCCGCGCATCAATGCGACGTCATCGACCGGCTGGTCGACGAACTGCTCGTGGACAATATCCCAGGCCTCCCAGAAGGGGCTAAACAGATCGTCGTCTTCGGCCTGAACCACAGACTCTTGTTCCGCGCTAACCACCGGCGGAAGCTCTTTCGGCGGTGTTGCGACGGCGGTATTTCGGGGGATAAACCAGCCGATCAGCAAGCCCCCAGAAAAGGTTCCCATAAGTAGTAAAATCGCCAGGCATCCAATGGATAAATAGCGAAGTATCTTTAACATAAATGATCTCCCTAAATAATTTCCCTGAACCGGCAGGGGATAAATTAGCTTAACACAAATTGATTAATAGTGGATGAAATGTTTGGGCAAGCTATCCTTTTAATTGCTTTCTGGTGGATGATGGGTCATGATTGGCTGTCTGATGGTGGGGGCTTATCATTCAACCGGTCCACCAGATCAGAAAGTTCTTTGAGTTGTGCCTGCTCGTCGCCGAACGGGTTGCGCAGCACTTCTCCAGCTTTCCTCAATGTCTCAACAGTGCGGCTTTTCGGCGGTTTTGTCTTCTTAATATCGGGCTTATTGCGCAGCATTGAGATCAGACTGTAATTGAACCCGATTGTGATGATGACGATAAAGGCAATTGCAGCCCACGCGAGCGGGGGTATGCGGTCCATCAGGCGGATCTCCTTCTATCACTGATCACCGTTCAGGACCCGCGGCAGGTCGCTTAACTGGTCGATGTGAACGTGGGCGCTTACCAGTTGGTCTCGCAGGTCTGGTTTTGGCCGCCCGACCTGAACGGTAAAGAAGCCCAATTCGCGCGCCACGTTCAGGTTCTTCGGGCTGTCATCGACAAAAACGCACTTCCCTGGGTCGGTTTCACCAGACAGGCGCAGCCCGGTGACAAAGGCTTCTGGCATTGGCTTGCAGTAAGGCGATAGGTCAAGAATGTCGATGATGCCTTCAAAACATTCTTCGATCCCGATGCGGCGCATCACCCGTCTCGCATGCCAGCGGTCTGCGTTAGTGAAGATGAGTTTTCGCTGCGGCAGGCGGTGGAGCGCTTCCCGTAAAACAGGATCCGGCTTGAGAAGCCTGTCAAGCGGTAGATCATGAACGTACTCAAGAAATTCGCGCTCATTAACCGCATAGGTCGCTTGAAGACCTCTTAGCGTTGTCCCATACTGCAAGAACAGCTCCCGGCGGATGGCAGGAACCTTTACAACGTCTATCCCCAGCCTCTCGTGCATATACTGTTCCATCCGCTTTTCAATGACTTCCCAAACGCCGCAGGTGGGAGCATAAACAGTTTCGTCTAAATCGATCAATAAAGTAGTGTAAGTCATATTGTGCCTAAGTATACCCTCACAGCGGTAAAACTGTGGTGGAAATCCATACTTCGAACAAGTATAATCTTTCCCAAGAGGAAACATGCCGATTCGAATTTTGACAGATGAAGTAGCATCTCAAATTGCTGCCGGTGAGGTAGTAGAGCGCCCGGCTTCAGTCGTAAAAGAGCTGATGGAGAACTCGCTGGATGCGCACGCCGGTGAGATCCGCGTTCAGATTAGCGAAGCGGGCCGGCGGTTGATCGAGGTATCCGACGATGGAGTGGGGATCCCAATTAATGAAATGGAACTGGCCGTCGCGCGCCATGCTACCAGCAAACTGAGCAGCGCCGATGACCTTTTCCGCATCCAGACGCTGGGGTTTCGCGGTGAAGCGCTGGCATCGATTGCGTCTGTGTCGCGCTTTACCCTCGTCTCGCGCGCACAGGGCGCTGATGTGGGCGGGCGGCTGCGTGTAGAGGGCGGGCAGGTCTTTCCACTCGAGCAGGTCGGGGTGCCCCCTGGGACTGTTGTGCGGGTGGAGGAGCTGTTCTATAACGTCCCGGCACGGTTGAAGTTCCTGAAACGCGATTCAACCGAACGCCAGCAAATTGAAGCGCTGGTCACGCGCTATGCGCTTGCCTATCCGGGAATCCGCTTTCACCTCTTTCGCGACGGAAAGCCCGTGCTGCAATCCACAGGCCGGGGAGATCAGCGCGAGGTGCTGGCAAGCCTGTATGGGATTGAGATTGCCCGGCAAATGTTAGAGGTCAGCTTCGAAGATGATTACATGCGGGTGAGCGGCTTTATCAGCCCGGTCGCGCTGACGCGATCAAACCGCAAAGAGATCACTTTCTTTGTCAAAGGCCGTTGGGTGCAAGACAGCTCGCTATCCGCGGCGCTGCTTCAAGCCTATCATACGCTGTTAATGGTTGGGCGGTATCCGCTGGCTGCGCTATTTATCGACCTGCCGTCAGAGGAGGTCGATGTCAATGTTCACCCGGCCAAAGCAGAGGTTCGTTTCCGCAGTCCCGACAAGGTCTTCAGCGGGGTACAGCGTGCTGTGCGCCGCGCGCTGCTGGCTTATTCGCCAGTGCCGCCTGTGTTTAGCGCACCGCGACAGGGTAGTATGTTTCCTTCTCGGACGATCGACCCAGCCTGGGAGATGCCTCGAGAGGCTGATTCACACGCTCGCAGTTGGAGCGACTCTTTGGCTCCCGATACTTTCGACACGGGCGGTCGAGATGACTTTGCCGAAGCGCCTCAGGACGAGCTCTCTGAAGATGCTCAGATGGAGGCAGTAGACCGGCTAGCGGCGGTAGACCGGCCGGTAGATCAGGCGGAACTTCCCTCAGGCGCGCTGCCGCTGCTGCGGCTGATTGGGCAGGTCGGGTTGACATATTTGATTGCTGAAGGGCCGGATGGGCTGTACCTGATCGACCAGCACGCAGCGCACGAGCGCGTGCTGTTTGAGCGTTTTATGCGCCAGCGCAGCGCCTCTATTCCGGCTCAGGCGCTGCTTGAGCCCGCGACAATCCAGCTTCCGCCGGCCAGCGCGAATCTCCTTGAGGAGCAGTTGGACCTTCTCGAGAAGTTGGGCTTCCGCATTGAGCCCTTTGGCCCAAACACATTTCTCATCCGGGCGATTCCGGCGCTGCTCTCAGGGGCTGATGCCCCGTCAGCGGTGCGCGTTGTGGTCGAGGATTTCGAAGAGGATGAAGCGCCGCTGCAAGCGGAAATTGAGGCGAAGATTATCGCCAGGGTTTGCAAACGGGCCGCAGTCAAAGCAGGGCAGGCGCTTTCGCCAGAGGAGCAGCGCGTTTTGCTGCGCGATCTGGAAGCCTGCAGCTCCCCAAGAACCTGCCCGCACGGTCGCCCAACCATGATTCACCTCTCGGTGGATCTCCTGGAACGGCAATTTGGCCGATAAGGTGGGCGCTGAACCACAAGAGTATGACCTGCTCACACCAGGAATAAGACCCTGGTCATGCTGAAATATGACCATACTCACATCGGAAACCAATCAGCATGAATGATAATTGGCACTAGACTTTTGTAATTTGGTTTGGAGGAAATTCATGCAGATTGTGACCGATCGGGGAAGTGATTTATCGGTAGAACAGTTGAGGGACCTGAACGTCCATTTTGTACCGATGCGGTTGACTTTGGATGGGAAATCTTATTCCAGTGGTGAAGATCTGTCTTCTGAAGAATTTTATGATATGCTGGAAAAGACAGACAGCTTCCCCACGACTTCGCAGCCGTCAGCAGGTGATATTGCGGAAATCTATCGCCGCGTGGCCAAGGATGACCCTGAAATTTTGTCAATTCACATTTCATCAGGATTAAGCGGGACGCTGAATTCAGCGAAAGCGGCGGCTGAAATGGTCCCCGAGGCAAAGGTGACCTTCTGGGATACCAAGACGTTATCTTGCCCCGAAGCCTGGCAGGTCGAAGCAGCGGCGCGCGCTTTACAGGCCGGCTGGTCGTTAGATGAGATTTTTCAGAAACTCGAGCAAATCAGGGAAGCATGCGAGGGCCTGTATACGCTTGATACGTTGAGGTACCTGATTCACGGCGGGCGAATTAGCCACTTGAAGGGGCTGCTCGCTTCTGTGCTGCAAATCAGGCCGATTATCGGGGTGGAGAAAGAATCAGGGAAGTATTATTCTCTGGCGCAAGAGCGAACCACCAAACGCGCTATTCAGAAGATCGCCGATGTGGTCACAAAGTTCTATCCAGAAGGCTCCGCGCTGCGCGTTCAGCTTTTGCATGGAAAGAATCCCGAGGGAGTGGAAATCCTGCGCGAGCGGATGATGAGTTTGTTCGATTGCTATTTCACGCCGGTCGCAACCGTTGGACCCATTTTGGGCGCGCATACCGGCGGCGGGTTGATCGGCCTGTCGTTTGGTCCTGTCGGAGTCTTTGAAGACATTCCGGGAATTTGCATCGAGAATCTTGAGCCCTGTTTGAGTGCGGTCTGACGCCTGGTACAGAGCCCTCTTATCACCACAGGATAAAAAAACTCCGCGCCAAAGCCAGGCGCGGAGTTTTTTGAAGCAGCCTCGATAATTTTACGGTTCTGCGGGGAGTTCAAACCGGTACAGAATATTTTCTGCGCCATCCGAAACCCACAGGCTTCCGTCGGGCGCAGTGGCGATGCCGGAGGCGATGATAAACCCGCCCAAATTGTCAGCAAAATCGCTCCAACCCCGGACGAAGTTGCCCTCCTGATCGAACTCCAGCACGCGCGACAGCTTTCGAATATCTCGTTCGCGCGGGTCCGGGTCGGTCACAAAGACGTGGTTGTTGACCGGCGAGACGGCAATAAATGGTTTGTTATCCAGAGACTGCCCCTCCCAGCCGGCGATATCCCAACTGCGGACCGGGATAAACGAAATCGGTTCGCCTTCTACACGCTCAAAGACCTGCACGCGCAGGTTCCAGGTATCCGCAATGTAAATCAATCCATACTGGTCAATGGCGATTCCGACCGGCTCGTCAAACTGACCTTCACCAAAGCCGGGCGTCCCAAATTGGGTGATAAAGTTTCCATTGGCGTCGAAGATGACGACGCGCTTATTGCCGGTATCGACAACGTAAACCCGGTTGTTTTCATCGACCACAATGCCGCGCGGGCCCCAGAAGGCGTCTGGGGTTTCAGCCTGTCCAAAGTAACCCCATTTGGTGATGAACTGCCCATCTGCGGTGAATTTTTGGACGCGGTGGTTCCAGGTATCGGTTACATACACCGAGCCGTCAGGTCCAACGGCAAGCCCCCACGGCTCGTTAAAGAACCCATCTGGGGCATTCCCGCTGCTGCTGTCGGCAAATGCGCCCCAGGCTTGCAGAAATGCACCGTCTGCCGAGAAATGCTGAATGCGGTGATTGCGCGAGTCGGCCACATAAATGGAGCCGTCCGCGGCGACAGCCAGCCCGCGCGGCGCCTGCAGCTGCCCCTGCTGGTTCCCGGTTGAGCCAACCATTTGCGCCGGAGACAACTGGACGATCTTGTCTGCATATGGATCCGTCTCCACCGGCCCAGCTGCTGCGGGGCTTGCACCATAATTCCAGATCTGGCTGGCAATATCTTTGCGAATATACAGGCGCATCCGCGCAGAGGGGCTCCACTCTTCGGGGCTTAATTCTCTCGTCTTATTGGTTAGTTTCGCATACGCGCTGTAGTCGCGGTTAAGCCAGATATCAAACACCGCCGCGCGCATTTCGGGGTTGCTGATCGCTTCCCAAATGCGCTCCCAGGTGAGGCCGTAGTAATCCTGGTTAGGCCACCACAGCCGGATATATTCGAACATGTAAAATTCATCGCCAACGATTGGCTCTATCTTGGAATAGACATCTTCCCCGGCGATGATAATTGGGAAGTCACGCAGGTCGCGGGTGGGTTCGCTCTGGAACCAGCGGTGATTGGGGTAGTCGCGCAGATACCACCAGTAGGGATAAAGCGCGTCGTTGGAATAAGCGACTTGAATTGCCTTTCCGCCTGTCACCCGGCGAGAAATTTCCTCAACCTGCGCCGTCACTTGTTTTGGACCGGGGGCTGCGTGGGCATAGACCAGGTATTCGGTCGCGTAATCGTAATTAATGAAAGAAGCGCGATAAGCCGCGCGGGCGGTCAGGGCTGCCATCAGGACGAAGAAAACGACAGTTGCCAGCCGCAAGAAGTGATTGAATGCAAAATCGCGCAGCAGGTATACGATCGCCGCAAGCGTCGCCAGGGCCGCAAGCCCCGAGATCAAAAACTGGCTGGTTGACTGGAGCTGCTCCAGCGTGTTGCCCTGGAAGGGCGGTTGGACGCCCAGCAGCGAACCGGCAAGCCCTGCAAGGCTGGCGAACAGAACCGGGATCAGCAGCACCGCAAGCAGCCCGTTGGAGCGAAAGATCCGTTTCCAATCGGTTGTGTCGACCAGGAAGCCCAGTCCCCAGCCTGCGGTCAGCAGGAAGCCCATGGTGATGTGAACGGTCAGCCAGGGCATTCGTTCACCTGCGATGGAGAAAGCGATCAGGTTAATCAGCGACCAGTAGACCAGCAGGCCTAAAACCGGCTGCGGGCGAGGGGAGCGATAGAAACTGGCTGCCTGAGCTTCCTGCTGCGGAAGGGTCTGCTCCTCAGCTTCGGCTTCTGATGCCTGCTCAAGAACGGGCGCGGCTGCTGACGCATACCCTTCGCCGTGAGACGGGTTGAGCCTGGTCTCAACGACTGCGGTTGGAAGGTTGGCTGCAGCCGGCGCGCCGGGTATCGAATCCCGATTCTCACCCTCATCATCCTCATCTTTGTCCGGAACAGCGGCTGCTGAAGCCGGCGAATGGCCGGGAAGGGTCAGGAAACGCCGGTAGCGAATGCCAAAATATACTGCCAGCGCCGTACCCAACAGCCCAATGAACTCATAGATGGGTAGTTGGATCAGCGCGTAATAATACAACGGCTGGCTGCCGCGCTCTACGCTCTGTTGTGCCAGCCAGTAGCCCAATGAGCCAACGATGCCGGTGAAGAACCCATCGATATTTGTGAAAAAGGTGGTGTAGAACACCGTGAAGAGCGCATAGAAAATGACCGCGTTCTGAGCCCATAGGATGGGATTCCACCAGATGCCGATGAATGCCCCAATGATAAAGAACAGGGCGACAAAGCCGCCTGTAACAAGCAGGCTCTGCGTGTTGTTGTAATCAAGGGGATCTACATGCAGCATGGTGACGGGGAACGGGCTGAGCATTGGCAGGATGAGCGTGATCAACAAAATCAGCAGTGTAAATGAACGTATCTGTTTGAGCTGCTTCCAGCCAAGCTCTTTTGCCAATATAAACAGGCCAAGGCCACCCAGAACCAGCGCGCCGATAACTGCCGCGCCCTCTCCCAACAGGCGAGAGTCGCTTAAGAGAGGGATGGCCTGTGCATTCTCAGCGCCTCCATCCGCTTTGATGACTGCCAGCCCCAGCGCCACGATGACCAGCAGCATGGCTGCGCCCATCAACAGCAAGAAACGGTTGTATTTCGCGGGGCTGCTGCGCATCGCGCGGCGTACTTCAACCAGGAACAAGACGAACAGGAAAATCAAGGCTTCAGCTGTATAAATGAAGGCGGTTTCTTTGACGATAAAATGCATCGCGGTAGAAATCGTAACCAGGAACATTCCCAGCCGGTCACCTTTTTCCATATACCGCAAAATGCCGTAGAGAAGGACCACGGCGAGCAGCTCAATAAACGCTTCGTTGCGCGTATAGCGCCCGTAAAAAAGCAGATAGGGGGATATCAGGAACAGCGTCCCGGCGATCAGCGCGCCTGCGCGGCCCAGGTAGCGGCGGAACCCAAACAGGACGAAGGCCACCGCAGCGACGCTGAAGACTGCTGCAGGAACTCGCGAGGTGAAGTCACTGTCGCCAAATAAAAAGTAGGACAGCGCGATCGCATGAAACTGGAAGGGGCCGTGGGTTACAGGGTCGTGACGATATCCACGTCCCTGGTACAGTTCATATGACGGCACAACATGGTTAACCTCATCATGACTCATCACCCGTTCGCCCAGTGCCGCGAACCGGCTGATGATTGCCAGGATCAGGATCAGGGTAACCAGGAGGTTCTCAATGGTAAAAACTTTGGAAGTGTCTTTGAGGATGGGACGATCTAGCCATGCCGGGGATGTGCTTAGAGATGTCATAATATTTAAATTTTTTTGCCTCGTGCAAGTGTCTTCAGCCTGGAGTGGGATTGGACTCTCGCTCGATTTTCCATAAGGCTCTTTTCGGACTGTTTGCAGCGAGAGGAAGTGCGCGCAGCCTTTCTCCCCAACACCACGGCAGCTTCGGATTTCCATAATTGAATATGGGTGACTATACTGTAAACTCTTTAATCTTGCAAGGTGTTTTGATTGTGATAAATGCCCGGTGAATTCTGGTACAATTCAGGCGGAGCAAATGGTGAGAAATCGAAGCATATTTGTATCCCTTCGCTGGATATCAGTCTTATTGATATTCCTGGCAGCGGGCTTGACTTCGCTTGAACTCGTCCGTTACAGCCGGGTTCGTTCGAGCTTTCCGCCTGGAATGGTCATTGCCGGGATTCCCGTTGGCGGCCTGGACCAGCAAAGCGCTGCTGCACGCCTGATGCAGGCATACACGGCTGTTCCGGTTGAGCTGCGATATCGCGATGCCGTCATCCAGATTAAGCCGGCTGTGATTGGATTCGAATTAGACACCAGCTCAATGCTGGCGGCAGCAGATCTCGAGCGCCTGAAGCAGCCCTTCTGGCCGGGCTTTTGGGATTTCCTGTGGAACCGCCTGCCCACGCCAGCCGAAATTCCACTGCGGGCATCGTATTCTGAAGACCGGCTGCGGGCATTCCTGAGAGATGAGGTTGCTGTGCGTTATGATCAGGACCCGACAGCGCCAATGCCCGCGCCTGACACAGCCGGGTTTCGACCAGGACAGGCCGGAACCGTTCTTGATATCGACAGGGCCGTCACGCTGATTGACAGCGCGCTGCGGTCGCCTGGATCTCGCGTCGTGAACCTTACTTTTGATAAGATTACGCCGCCCAGGCCCCCGATGCAGAACCTTGAAGTGCTTCTCCAGCACATCATTGAAAGTTCCGGTTACGATGGCCTGATCGAGGTTTATATTAAAGACTTGCAAAATGGGCAGGAGATTCACTTTGCCGAGCAGAATGGTTCGCTTGTGCAGCCGGATATTGCTTTTACCGCAGCCAGCACAATGAAGATCCCGATTATGGTTTCGATCATGAGCCGGGTAGGTGAACCTGTTCCGCCAGAGGTCAGCGAGCAGATGGCTGAAATGATCGAGCTTTCTCAAAATGACCCGGCTGACCGGATGATGGAGACCATTATCGATAAAAATGCCGGCCCGCTTGAAGTGACAAAAGATATGAAAGCCCTGGGGCTTGAAAACACTTTCCTCGCGGGGTATTTTTATCCAGGCGCGCCGCTTCTATCCCGCATACAAACGCCGGCGAACCAGCGGGCCGATGTCACCGCCAGCCCCGACCCCTATAACCAGACGACCGCAGCAGAGATGGGACAGTTAATGGAAGACATTTACTACTGCGCAGAAACGGGCGGGGGGACTTTTTCAGTGGCGCTGCCGGGAAAGATTTCTCAGGCCAAGTGTCGCGAGATGGTCTCTTACCTGGTGGAGAATAAAATCGCTGTGCTGCTGCAAGCCGGTTTGCCGGAAGGGACTCGAATTGCTCATAAACACGGCTGGATTATTGAGACAGATGGGCTGATGCACACAATTGCAGATACCGGGCTGGTCTATACAAACGGCGGTAATTATGTCATTTCGGTCTTTATGTATCACCCGGTTCAACTGCTGTTTGACCCGGCGAATCTGATGGTCGCCAGAATTTCTCAGGCAGTGTATAACTATTTCAATCTTCCAGGCAGCTAACAGCCGCTTTAGCTAGCAGCCGCGATAAAGAACAATCATAAAAGGGGTTGTCGAAAATGAACGTTTCGACAACCCCTTTATTGTTAAGTCCGCAGCACTGACCGGATTTTTTCCAGCATCGCCTGGGGGTCGATACCCAGCCGGCTGCTGATTTCTTCCTCAATGGACTGCAAGATGGGCCAGCTTCGTTCAAGCTCTTGCGCCGATTGTGGATAACGGCCTTTCAATGCCTGAATTCTTTCCTCAAGCGCGACAAGGCGGTTCCCCTCTGCCAGTTTATCAGCATAGTGGACCAGTTTTTGTTCCCACGTTTCAGGGCGGCGCGGATCGAGAGGGTCCTGATAAGGCATATGCCGGTTAGCAATTTCCGCCAGTTCTGGCTGCCCGCGGGCCAGCAGGAAGTCTCGCGCCATTGCCGCGTGGTCTCCAAGATCTCCGTGTTCGCGAGCGCGGTGAATCGAATCCATTTTGGCGAGATCGTGCAAAATGCCGCCGCGATGGGTCAAGACCGGGTCAACCGGAACGCCTCTGACGCGCAGCCAGACGGCAAGCAGGTAAG
>Ga0134094_1002252_pt1 | contig 16759 bp, 10 predicted proteins | sample 5_1taG_FD_94458 | JGI IMG/M metagenome (GOLD analysis project Ga0134094, IMG submission 94458) | Switchgrass degrading microbial communities from high solid loading bioreactors in New Hampshire, USA - 5_19_20_110_A1 metaG | ecosystem: Engineered > Bioreactor > Semi-continuous > Anaerobic >... | reverse complement strand
CTCTTCGGACGGGGCAGGGCCTTTCAGTCACGTCTGGACACTAGTTCCGTCAATATACGGACAATTAACGACATCTACTGCTGGACACCATGAGGCAGCTTTAACAATTTACCTTGCTGCTTTCCGCACAGTTACTGTTTTTTCGCTTTGCACTGATGAGATTGGTGTTTTCTTTGAAAGTGATTACTTTATGAATAATAAGCAAAATCACCTTTCCTTTCGTTATTAATAGTAGCTTGAACACTTCTATTATAACGGAAAGGTGATTTTTTTGTATAACTTCTGTTGCGCACCCGCATAACGGGTGGTTTATCGTTTCGCATGGCTCATTTCTCTGTAGTGAAACTCGCTTCATGCTCAACAGGCTAAAGCCTATAATAAAAAAAATTGTTTCATCAAAAGAAACAACTTTAAAACAAAAAGTATATCCCTAATACACATATCAATATCTGCAGCATTCTTTTTCAACAGCTTGCAGAGCTTTCTTAATCACATGATGCATATCATAATATTTGTAATCAGCAAGCCTGCCGCCAAATAAGACATTTTTCTCTTTATCGGCCAGTCTTCTGTATCGACTGAACAATTCATTATTATTATCATCATTAACAGGATAGTAAGGTTCATATCCTCTTTTCCATTCGATAGGATACTCTTTGGTGATTACTGTGGTGCTTTGAGTTCCAAACTCAAAATGCTTATGTTCTATAATTCTCGTATAAGGTGTATCTGTATCAGTGTAGTTAACAACTGAGTTGCCCTGATAATTATCAATTTCCAGTACTTCAGTTTCAAAGCGCAGGCTCCTGTATTCCAGAGGGCCATATCTGTATTCATAGAACTCATCAATCATCCCTGTGTATAAAATTCTGACAGCCATATCATCAAGCTCATCTTTATGGTCAAAGTAATTAACACCAAGCCTGGTATCAACACCTTCCAACATCTTTTCAATTATTGCATTATACCCTCCCACCGGAATGCCCTGATATCTGTCATTGAAGTAATTGTTGTCATAAGTAAACCTTACAGGCAGCCTTTTTATAATAAAGGCAGGAAGCTCAACAGCTTTTCTGCCCCATTGCTTTTCGGTATATCCTTTTATCAGTTTATTGTATATATCCGTACCGACCAAAGATATTGCTTGTTCTTCAAGATTCCCGGGGTTGTCTATACCCGCTTCTCTTCTTTGTCTTTCTATAATTTTTCTGGCTTCTTCGGGCTTTTCAACACCCCATAATTTATTAAAAGTATTCATATTGAAGGGCAGATTGTATATCTCCCCTTTGTAGTTTGCAATTGGTGAATGTGTATAACGGTTAAACTCGGCAAATTGGTTTACATAATCCCAAATCCCCTTATCATCTGTATGAAATATATGGGCTCCATATTTATGTACATTTATACCGTTTAACTGCTCACAGTATATATTGCCTCCTGCATGTTTCCTTTTGTCTATTACCAGGCATTTTTTTCCTCTCTTATTCATTTCATATGCAAAAGTAGCACCAAACAATCCTGCTCCTACTATTAAATAATCATATTTCATTTTTTACCTCTATAAAATCAGTTTTATGACTGCAACTTATAAAAATTATTTAATTGAAACCAACTACCTTTTGAGCCAATTTATACGCTGTTACAGTTACCAGTCGCCCGGTTCTTCCCGGGAGGTTGGCCATTGTACCCATTAATCCGTTTCTCAGCCTGAAGTACAGTCTATAATCCTTTTTCTTTATATAATCCCACAGTTTCCGCTTTTTCAGCAAGTTCTCCCTTGTGCCTGAACGAATTAAAAGAACCGAACTTATTATTGTTATAATTTCAAGGTAATGAAACATGTATCTTTGCATGTTTTTGTTCGAAATTATATTTAAATCCACAAGATCAAACATTAATTTATTAACTTTAATCTGCTGGTCAATTCTGCTTATCATGACTTTTTCGTTTACCGACTGGTTTTCACGGCCGATAAAATACCGATAGAAATTTACATTCATGTAATACATTGTTTTAACACAGGTTAAAGGAATATATGCAAACAAATTATCTACATAAAATGTGTGCTCAGGCAGTTTCAGGCCGGATGCTCTCAATACATCCGTTTTATAAATTATTGAATGCATTATTATATACTTGCCTTTTCTGAAGGTTCCCATTTCATCCCATGTAAAAATCCGGTTTTCAGGCAGGATATTTCTGTACTGTATAACTGTTTTTTGCCTTGCATCTGCTTTTTCATAGACGTAATTGCTTATAAGCATGTCAACGGGTATTTCCATATCCAACAGCTCCCTAAGTTTCTCAAGAATTGCTATATACGCCGTATAGTCCACCCAGTCATCACTGTCAACCACTTTTAAATACATACCGGATGCATTTTGTATGCCTGTATTTAAAGCACCGCCATGCCCTTTGTTTTCCTGGTGTATGACTTTTACCAGGGCAGGATACTTTTTACCGTACTCATCAGCTATACTTGCAGTATCGTCTTTTGAGCCGTCATTTATGATCAAGATTTCTACCTCTTCTCCGCCAGGTAGAAGTGAATCAATACATCTTCTCATATATTCCTGCGAGTTATAACATGGAACCACTATAGACAATAACTTCATAAAATCCCCCTGTAAAGTTAAAATAAATCAACAGATCGTTGCCTTATCAAATTATCTATAGTATCTAATATATCAAAAAACGCTTCCGCATATCAAATGCGTAACAGCAAGTGATTTATCCGTTTCACACATATTTTTTGGATTTGCATGTTTTTATCTGAATTTTGCCAAAGCTTCATCAAGACTCATTCCTGCTGCAATTGCTTCTTTTCTCTCTGCGTTAACTTTTTGAATCTCTGCCATCTTTTCTCCGGATAGTGTATAGTGCTTCATTGCAATTAGCGTAGCCAACCATGAAAGCATGGGCACTACGCAAAACAGTGCAACTACAATCCATTTCATCCCCCCGACATATGCAGTATGTACATCAGGAAGGGTTTTAAATCCAAGAATCATAACTGCCAGACCTACTATGGTAGCACTTAGTGAAGATACCAGTTTGTCAATCAGTGAAAAAGCAGTACCAATAATGCCCGGAACATATTTTCCGGAACGGTATACCTCATAATCAGTACAATCAGCAATCATTGGTATAACCATATCTGCCGTGCAATAATATGAACCATAACCTATTCCGTAAAACAACAGGAACAATATGGTGTAAATATTCAGCGATTTCAAAGAAAGCATAGTATTGGGGTTGCCTGGTTGCCAGATTGATAATAATACCAATACCCCTATGTAAAAAGTCAATGCAATTGATGTATACCTGACCAATGAAAACTTCTGCCCTCTTTTTTGCGCTGTTTTCAACGACAAAAGGAAAAATGGCACGGAAGCTGCAAAACCAATGGCGTAAAATGGTAAATAAAGACCATTGTAATCTTGCATCATTGAAGCGTACAACATGCACGAAACTGCCGTATTAGTGGCAACCGACATTGCAAATTTGCTCCCTGCCCCTGCTATTATCAGCATTCCCAGTTCTTTATTCCGAAGCAAAATTTCCTTGTATTCTTTCCAATTTACTTTTTCCTGTTCTTTGCTGATACCATAGAACTCTTCCTTGTCTTTCTCCCAGATTCCAATAATGGCCAGCACCGTCAATACAAAAGAAATAACTATTGCCAAAGGCACTATAATATTAAAGAATTCAGCACTCCCGTAACCATACCTTCCTCCGACTATAACAGCAAAAACCTGAATTACTCCCATCCCCACCAATGAAGCGGCTGTATTGAACAATGTAAACAATGGACGCTGCTTGGGGTCGTTGGTAATACAGGTTTGACCGGCTTTGGTGCAAGATGTCTGAAAAGTATAACCAATAACATATAATGCAAAAAACAATGTGTACAATACGTATTTCAGAAATCCCATTCCTTCCGGAATCAGTCTTGTTCCAAAATACATCAGCAGAGCACTTATTATCATGATAATATTGCCAAAGAATATAAAAGGACGGAATTTGCCAAATCTTCCATTGGTTCTGTCAACAACCACACCAATTATCGGGTCGGTTATTCCATCAAATATTCTCATAACGGTAACCATTGATGTTGCAAACAGCAATTCAAGACCCAATACGCTGTTTGCATAATAAACAGCATATGTCATCGTTAAAATGAAATAAACATTTGTTGCACCGTTATTAAAAGAAAATAACAGGATCTGCCAGTACTTGGCCCGGTTTACCCCGGCTGTCTGGTTGTTTTGCTGTTCCATGATATTTCCCCCTTTAAAAATTGTATTACTAAACTTGAATACACATTCTTTTCAATTTTAAAGGTTTACCCAATTTTTGCTTTTTGATTTTTTTAGTCTGTATGGTTTGTAAAATTTTTGAACCTTGTTGATTGTGATACTGTCTTTACTGTCTCCCGCTACTGCCAGAATATTGTTTTCGTCTTCCAAAGGTACTTTGAACACGAAGACTTTATCAGCCTTTTTGGTTTCAACAAGAACACCGTTGTTATATAGTTCCACCACCGGTTGGTTAGAATAAACCTTTACCGTAGTAACCTTTTCATTTCTGTACCTATAGCGTCTTCCACATATGTACACAAAGGGATCATCTGTCCACCAGGCTTTGTACAGATAAAAACTGTCTTTTTTGATTTTCCGGTCAAAGGTTACCAGACCCTTATGATTCCTGCCGGGAACGCCACCCTGGTCTCTTGCATCGGAACCAAAATCAAACATATTCCACAAAAATGTCCCCCAAAGATAAGGATACCTCTTGAAGCATTTCAGCATATATTCATGGTATTTAGCCTGGTACTCTTCAGAATGGTCACCTCTTCGACCTCTTTTTGAATGAAGATTTGGCATTCCCTCTGCACCATATTCAGAATAACAGAGACACCGGTTTGGGAAAAATAAATGGAAAAGCTTAAGAAATGCATCATTTAACCATTTTCCCGGCACATACCATCCAAGATAAAAATTATATCCGACAACATCAGTAATATGTACAGTGGGATTGAATATGCTGCACACTGCATAAACAGCCAATGTAGTAGGTCTGGTAGGATCCCATTCGTGGCAAAGGTCATTTAAAATCATATGGTTTTTATACATGCTTTTCTTATCTTTTGTGCAGATTGTTATTTCATTTGATATTCCCCAGGTTATAATGGAAGGATGATTATAGTTTTGAGCAATTAATTCTTTCATCTGGCTGATTGTATTATCCATACCATTGTTCATATGGGAAGAAATATATGGAATTTCTGCCCAAACAATCAGCCCGGCTTCATCACACAAATCATAGAAATACTGGTCATGCTGGTAATGCGCCAGTCTTATGGCGTTTGCACCGACTTCTTTAATTATCTCCATATCCTTTTCGTGATGTTCTTTTTTTAATGCATTTCCTATACCAAGCCAATCCTGATGCCTTGATACTCCTCTCAGGGGATAAGGCCTGCCGTTTAGAAAAAAGCCCTTCTTCGGGTCTATTTCAAATGTTCTTACGCCGAACCTGGTCTCAACCGTGTCCGTTGGATTATTGCTCACCATGAGCACAGCCATGGCTTTATAAAGGTATGGATCCTTTACTCCATCCCAAAGACGGACATTCGGTATGGATAAAGTTGAATCTTTGCCGGTGCCCTCGGCCACTTTCTTCCCATCCCTGTCAAATATGGAAACGTGAACTTCACCGGGGCCATCATAGTAAGTTTGGACACGGACTATACCTGTACCGCCTTCAACAGACGGTGTTACCTTAATGCCGGGACCACCGTAAAAATCCAAATCAAAGTGTTCCTTTGACACCACAATCAAGTCCACATCCCTGTATATACCGCCGTAAAATGTGAAGTCCGCCATTTGAGGATAAACATAATCATTGACACCATTGTCAACTCTTACCTCAAGCAAGTTTTCCTTCTTGATATGCCTGGAAATGTTTATTCGAAATGTGGAATACCCACCGTTGTGATGACCTACTTCAGTATTGTTAATAAATACTTTGGCTGATGCGTTGACGCCTGCAAACTGAATGTAGACCTCTTCATTATTAAAATCAATTTCCGGAGCTTCAAAAGCCTTTCTATAGATGCATTCTCCTCGAAAATAATCATTTCCTCCGTCCTGTCCGTCAAAGGCATTCCAAGTGTGCGGTACATCAATTATTTCTTCGTTTGAACCGGGCTTCTTAAAATTCCAATTCTCGTTCAAATTAATTATCCTTCTCATCTCGTTTTAAAGCACGTCCTCCTTTGATTTCTTTTTTTATAGGAAATGAAGATTGCAAGGTTATCTTATTATTTTGCATGGATATGTGTCAATTACAGTTGCAGAAGTGGCGGTTAATATTACAAAAGTGGTATGCACAAATTGATTCACTATTAGAGTTTTAATTTCTTTGTGCAAGAGGAATTAATATTGTCAAAGTGAAGCATTTATTCTTTTCATCTATTGTTATATATCCGTTATATTTGGATACAGCATATCGAATGCTTTTCAAACCATATCCGTGATAACCGTCACTTGGCTTGGTGCTCAATGGCAATCCGTCATGGAATTCCAGGTTTTCTTCAAAAGGATTAATAATTGATATTACCAGAAACTTTTGTTTTACATGCACGCTTACATCAATAAAGCGCTTATCTTTATTTTCAATTTTCATAACGCTTTCTATAGCGTTGTCCAATGCATTTCCAAAAATAGTATATAAATCAACCGGTTCAATAAAGCCCATCTGCTTTCCATCCGCCACACAGTTTATATGAATGCCGTTCTTTTTGCAGTAAAGGCTCTTTTCGGTCAATATTACATCCAGGGCTTCATTTTCTGTATGCACCATGGAATCATAAATATCAACGGAATTTTCAATTTCCCTTATAAATTCATTCCTTTTGTCTTCCTGAACAATATGCCTGAATGCAGCAATCTGGTGTTTAAGATTATGGCATTTTTGATTGATGATTTGTATGGTCTCCTTTGACAGTTCATATTGCTCCTTTTTACTTTTCAGTAATAAGTTTAAAGTTTCAAGTTCATTCCTCATTGAACTTTTGGTAAACAGGGTTTGCTGCAAATACATAACCGTCAGACAATAAAGCTGCCCACCGACAATCAACACTGCCATTATAATATTATTTGATATATAGCTGTGGGAATACATAATATAATCCATCAATTCAAAAATCACCAGCAGTAATACGGAAGACGTGAATTGTCTTGGTCCGATATGATATTCCTTCTTTACGGGCATAAAACGGGCTAATGTCAAACCAATCAATGTACAGGCAACAATAAGATATATTAAATACGCCAATCCGGCTTTATATGATGTGATGACAACAGGTCTTCCTGACAAACCCAGTATAACACTCCAGACTCCCAGAAGCAGCTTGCAGGTGCATACACTCCATATACTGCAATATATTACTTCTTTCCATCTGTTTTTAGCCAGGGTGGCAAAAATAAATGCACAGAGCAAATATGCAATTATTGTTGCCTCAATTATGCCAAGATTCAGTAAATCCACAATCAATGCGGCGACTGCAAAAAGTACAGTTATTGCTGCAAATTTTAACCAGAAATAATCCTTGTGTTTTAAAGGATAAACAAAAATAAAGCTTGTGCACCACAAAGTAAAAAAGCTTTTCAAGAGTTCAAGAAATTTAACAGCAGTATACATTAGATACTATCCCCCATGTATCTGGTAAATGCTTCCATAAATGATTTCTGTTTGCGACGGCTTATCTCAAGTTTAAAATCACCTACATAAGCTATTCCGTCATTGATCTCTGAAACATGCTGAAGGTTTACCAGGTACCAATGATTGCACTCAGCAAAGTTGTATTGAGATAACTCTTCCTCAACCTTTTTCAGTGCTCCCCTGACGGTAAAGTCACCTTTTTCAGTGTGATAAACAAGAAAATGCTTCTGACTTTCAATATACAAAATCTGATCGGTCTCGATTTTTTTGACTGAGTTATTTTTTATATTAAGCAGCACATATCCTTTTTTTTTCTTTTTAACCCGATTTATCGCTCTTGTAAAACGTACGCTGAAAGAATCATAATTAACTGGCTTGAGAATGAAGTCCAAAGCATCCACTTCATAGCCCTTGACCGCATACTGTGACATATTGGTAATAAAAATTATAACAACATCCTGATCAACTTTTCTGACTCTTTTCGCTGCCTCTAAACCGTTACAGTTGGGCAAGCCTATGTCCAGCAAAATAATATCAAGGTTTTTGTTATACTTTTGTAATAATTCAACTCCGTCAGAAAATTCACTTATTACAATATTTTTAGCCTGTTCTTTTTCAAACCTGAGAACATAGTCCTTGAGCTGTTGCCTGCAGATTGGATCATCCTCAACAATTGATACGCTTAACATAGTCTCCAACTCCCAACAGTTAAAATATATATTACGCGTTAATATATGTCAAGAGATTGTATACCGGGACAGTTTTGCATCAAGGGGTTGTGTTCCGGGACAGTCTTGTGGAAGAAGGGAAGGGTTTGCCCTTCCCTTTATACATTTTTTCCTTCATAGACTATTCACTGGCTCTTTAATGCACTTTTAACTTGTCTTCCTTAACCGCTCTGGTAAAAGAAGCAACTATCAGAGAGAAAATTGAGAGCAGAAAACACGCAATTGAGGCAATTGTTGCATAGAATATTTTCCAGCCAATTGTGCTGCCGGCATTATAAGTAAACAACCCCGAGATCAAAAGAATACGTTCATTGATCATATACCGTATATCCATCATAAAGAGGACAATGGCAATCAAGATTGAAAGAGTACTGTACAGATCAAAGTTGCCTTTTTTCAACGGTAAATATGATGCAAGCACCACAAGGAGCATTCCCGCCACTGCCAGAATCAACATGAGTGTTAATGAATAAAATGCATAGGCTTTGCTGATGCTGGATGCTACAATCATCATGACAATCCCTGCAAAGCTTAACACTGAGGCAATATAAGTCAGGATAGCTCCAACACCGCTTTTATATTTCTTATCTTTTATATCAAACATGTAGTCTGCCCTCCTTGATATTTTTCTTTAAAGACAGCAAATATAAGAGAAGGAAAATCAAAGTAAATGCACCGGTGCCGATGATTGCTCCATAATATGCAGATCTCCACCAGGTCATCTGCTTTACAATGCGTGTGCTGCTATTGTAGCGATTCATCAGGTTGCTGCGGCTGAGCACATACAAATTTTTATGGGCGGAGGACCTTATTGACATCTGGGCAAAGAGGTCGCCGTCAAACATTGCCGGATTTACAACAGATCCGTCAATCTGGCTGGCAAAATTCGAGTCAGTCTCCAATTTTACCGTTGTACCGAAGCCGGAAAGTCCCCGCATGTCATAACAGGTTGTTCCGGATGTTAAAACAGCCGCGTAAATATCCGTATCATCATAAATATCTGTTACCGCATAACCTTTGAAACCCCATTCAGTCTGCAGAATATCCGTCATAAGTTCTCTGCTGGCGGTACATTCCACAGGACCTATTTTGCTGAGGGAAACCATGAGTCCCAACATGCTTGCATCGTATTCCTCCGTATCATATTTGGATGCTTCGACTGCATACTGGTAAGCACGCAGTTCAATCTCACGGGCACGCTGCTCAGTCATGTATGGCGCAACACCACTTCGGTTTGTCTCCTGATCGTTGAAGGCAAAATGTTTCGGTGCAGCAATAAGTCCATAATCCAGTGCTCCAATTGCAAACTCCATTGCACATATACCGGACAGGACCGGATCTTCGGAATAATACTCTCCATTACGTCCATTATAAGCATGACGATGAGTATTCAATCCAGGTCCCCATAAAATTGAAATTCCTGTAAACAGGGACTCTTCTCCTACAAACTGTCCTATGCGGTACATAAAATCAGGATTGAATGTTGATGCTACCAGCGGCGCATTTCCAAATACTCCCGGATGCCATTCCGCATTGGGATCATCAGCTTTTATTGCCCAGGGTGCATTTGGATCCTTGTTTGCTTGCAGGCTAACTTGTATACCATTGCCTGCATTTTCAGTCAAATAGGCTTCCACTATACCGATAGACGGTACAGCGGGAATGCTGGGTCCGCCGTAGGTGACAAGATACATGGCTTCTTCAAGGGTCATGCTGCTCAGCAATCTTTCCCACTTTTCATCATCAAAGTCCACTCCATACATCTCATAGAAAAGTATGCCGTTATCTTTTCCCCATTCTATTTTTGAAGTGTTGTCATTTGTTGCTATGGTGTAATAATGCCCGTTCAGATAGTCAATCAACTGCTTGTTTTTAAGCGTCAAATCATCATAAGTCCTGGGCCATGTTGCTTCCCAGTCGGCTCTGGACAGGTATGTAACTTCGCCTTCCTGGAAATAATTCCAGTCTGAATAATCCAACCTGTTTGAAACCCTGGCGCCTGTTTTTGTTACTGAGAAAAAGGTCTTTGGTATTTCTTTTTCAGTAATTTCTATTTCATAAGCCATTTCTGCATTTCCCTCACCTACCATTACCGCCGGATTTGCTCCCTGCAGCGCCAGGATATTGTTCAATGCATCATGAGCACCATTCCCTACTGCAAAATAATACTTCCCGGGATCCATTATATATGCGCCGAAGGTACCGTCGCCATTATCATGTTTGGAATCATAGGATGCAATATATTGCAGATCCGCGACGATTTCTACTGTTTCAGATTCACCGGGTTGAAGTGTCCGCGTCTTGTCAAAGTTCAACAATTGAATTGCAGATTTTTCAACGCCTCCCTTTAAATAAGGTGCCTGCCCGTAAATCTGTACACTGGTCTTTCCAGCCATGTTTCCGGTATTTGTTACCTTGACTTTGAATGTCATGGTACCGGAGGGAATACCCTTCTCATTTGTGGATACTTTTAATACGGGTTCATCTGCAAACGCAAACTTAAAATTAGTATAAGAAAGGCCGAAGCCAAAACTGTATGCCACTTCTTTGGCATAATCCCAGGCACCCTCTGATGCGAAAGTTCCAGCACTCGATTTAGCATTTCCCTGCCCCATTACACAGTCATAATAACGGGTCTCATAATATCTATAACCAACATAAATGCCTTCTGCTTCCATCAGATACTGTCCTACATCGCCGCCAAATCTACCTCCACCTCTTGTAATTACATCCTTGGCATTGGTATAGGAAAATCTTCCCATATTCTGCATGGCAGGAGCTGACATGTTATATGTAGGGAAAATATCAAAAAGTCCGCCGGAGGGACTTACTTTGCCTGACAAAATATCTGCAACCCCAAGAAAACCATAATTGCCAGGGGCTCCTATCCAGAGAATGGCGTCAATTTCCGGATCATTCTTGAGTTCCCCGATTTCTATCGCAGAAGATGTATTCAACAGAACAATAACGTTATCACTGCATTCCTTTGCAAGCTTGATGGCATCTTTTTCGTTTGTTGTCAATGCCAGAGGTTCTTTAGCTCCGATTCCCGGTTCAACGCCGCCGGGCAAAAAATCTGTTGACTCGCCACTGGGTCTGGATATTACAACAATCGCTGCATCATTATATTGGGTGAAGCTGTCTCTGAAGTTAGGGTTTACATTTTCAATCTCTGAAACAGAAGGTTCATATGGGTTGTAAGTTTCTGAAACAAGATCATTCTCAGCCAATTGGTAAGTTGCACTTAATATTTTGTAAACACCGGACATAGTTGGATTGATTGTAAATCCTGCACCGTCAAATTCAAATTCTTCCCCTGTCCATTTCTTTGTTGTGTTTACACGTCTTCCCTCGCTTGTATCGTAATTTGCTGTCATAGTATGTGCAAAATCTGTTTTATCTGATGAAAGGGCTTGCTCCAGATTAATATATGGTCCGTGGGCCTTAACCCCAAATGCAGAACCCACAATGGGTGTGCTGGAACGAATTCCGAAGAGAGTTATGGCTGCTCCCTCCTTAAGGGGGAGTCCTCCGCCATTGCTTTTATCGTTTTTAAGCAACACTGACCCTTCTGCAGCCTGTTCACGCCCCAATCTTATTGCTTTCAAAATCAGAGCCCTGGAATTTCCTGTTCCATCCGGATTAAGTACTTCTTCCGACGGTAAAAATTTGTTGTAAAGAGGGTCCGATTCTGAACTTTCAGATTGAAAGACCTGACTGTGAGTCCCCAAAAATGTATCAATGGTAGCTGAATAGCTTTCCAATACATTTCCTGCTATAATCGAAAGCCCGAAAAGAAATACACTGATAGCAGCCAGTCCACGCCACAAACCTGATTTGCGTAACATATCATTCCTCCTTAACTCATTATTATTCCAACAAGAGCCGCCGCATCAGAAGAATTCGTCTTCGGCGGCTCAAGTGGAATCAATAATTTATATTGCTTTAATAACTAAGTCCGAACCATGCACGATAGTAATTACCCTCTGAGTCACAGTAAGCATAACTTCCGCCTTTGACTTTTGCAAGGATGTCCTTGTCAATATACTGATCCTTGTCATAGCCGGGAACATCATTGGGCGATACGCATTTTTCGTATGTTACGCCTTTCTCAGTTACCCATTCAACCGCAATCACTTCATTGGAAGATACCAAAGTCATCGGAAGCTTTCCGGTGGGATTGTATCTGCCAGTAATTACATCCATCATTGCCGTATTGGATCCGCCAAATTGTCCAAACAGTCCGTCGCAATAGGGTTCAAGGTTGGTCAAAATCCAGGGATTTGAGAAATTTACAACTGCAATAACCTTTCCGCCCCTGCCATGTACTGATTCTGCAATTGCCGGTACATCATTAATGCCTGCAGCCGTTGTGCAAATAATTTTATTTCCTGTCAGTTCCTGGCTGTCCGGATAATTTCGTTCATCCACCTGTATTCCTTCAACAAGGTCTATAACAGCCATCTGTTGAGAGTTGTTCAGGGACGGGCTGACGTACAGGAATGCAATGTCTGCTTCATTGTAATCATCTACTATAGTATACCCTTCAGCTGTGAACAGTTCCTTGTAGGGTGCTGCCGGATCTCCCTGTGAATCTCCTCTTCCGCTTGAAGCTCCTCTTATAACCTTTACAAATACTTTTTTTGAAGCTTCTTTAAGCGGTAATGCCTTGTTGCTGTTTTTGAGAAGTACATATGACTTCCTGTTGGCTTCGATGATATCATCTTCGATTGCTGCAAAGACTTCTTTTTCAACCTTATCTGCATTATCCGGATCAACATAAGGATTATCAAATCTGTTCATTTTCATCATCATGGTGATTTTGCTCTTGTTGGCGCGTTCCAGAGCTTTTATATCCAATACGCCGCTGTTTACTGCGTTCATTACATCCTGTATGTTGCATCTGTCACCAATTACATCAGTACCGGCTTCAATGCATGCTGCAATCCTTTCCTCAACTGATAAATCCTCAGCACCAAATGTCTGACTGGAAATGATTCCGGAGTCGGTATTGATGACACCTTTAAATCCCATCGCACCTCTCAAAAGGGTTTGAAGTACTGTAGGATTATATGCGTTACCAATTTCCTCTCCGTCAACTTTAACACCTCTGTAAGTCTGAGATGCGCTTCTGACACCATCCCTGGTGGGACGGCTGTACCCTGGCATAATTGCTCCTACATTGGCATCTATTGCCGCCTGGAATGCCACCAACTGGTATTTTTCCAATGAACCTTCCGTAGGATACAGTCTCCATTGTCCTATATAGTTGTGGGATTCAAATCCGTTTTCGGCAGCACCGTCTCCGGGGAAATGCTTGACTGCAAGAGAGATGGAGTCTTTATCAAGACCATTGGTACCGTTTTGATAACCTTTTACCAGTTCAGTTATAATATTTGCCACAACTTCCGGCACTTCACCATATGTTCCGCTGTTTCTGCTCCATCTGGGATCTGTTAGCAAGTCAATCTGTGGTCCGTACATAAAATCCAGACCTTTTGACGACCATAGTTTTGCATCGTATTTGGCATAGTCGGAAATTAATGAGTAGTCACCGCCTGCGGCAACATCTCCCATAACAGCTGCCGCCATGCCAAGCGAACTTGGATAACCTGTGCTCATCGGGTTGCTTATCATTGTATAGGGAATTGCAACCCCGCCATCTTTTATTGCAGCATATTCAACACATTGCTCCAAAGCATTGTTGAAATACGCGAAAACAGCCCCTGCTGAATTCCTACGGGCAACTCCTGCTCTTACGCCTATCAATACAGATTTGTACGAGAATGATGTGCTGGCGCTGGCATATGGATTGTTGGGATCGATTTCTGTTTCTCCGGCAATTTTTTTGAAATCAACTTTTCCGTCAACCATTGCATCTTCAAGATTGGTGACTCCGGGACTTGCCATTAGAGTGTTTAACACGAGACCTGCCTTCTCTTCTAATGTTAACCTTGATACAAGATCCTCGGCTCTTTCTTCAGGGGTCAATCTCCAATCTTCGAATCTATCCAACTGACGATTGTTATTGGAGTCTCTGAAGTACATGTCCCCTATCTGGATTACTCCTACCAGAGTGACCCCGATTGTTGGGCCATTCTTGTTTTCATAAAAAACCGGTTTGAGGATTTCCCTTGTAAGAGCCTCCTCATCTGCAGCCTTATACGGAGCCTCGATATAGACAGCCTTTACACTGTCAGCTCCTGTAGTACTACCGGCATCTTTCTTTTCGGTAGCATCGCTTGTGCCGCCAGTAGTACATCCAGCCATAGTACCGGCCAGAAGCAATACTACCAATAGTGTGCTTAAAACCTTCTTCATTAATTTACCCCCTTAACCATTATTTCTTCGCCATCTGCGAAGTTTTTCCAACTTATATGTTAATGTTAGCAGAGTAAATTTTTTTTTTGAAGAGGGGTAAACTAAAGTGGTCAAAATTCAAACATAAGTGGCTCAATAAAGTTAAGACCTCTAAAACCTGCCTGTCACTTAACCCTGGTACACTTCAGCAGCGGATAGAATATACTCAAATATCTTTGTAGCTCTCACCGGTTACCTTTTGCCAGGCAGGTTTACATTACCTGCAAATTCGAGCTTGATTTTTTTATTTCCTGCATAAAGTTATACAAGTTTTCAATACTGGTACCCTGTTCCTCCACTGATGCCAATATTTCTTCAACTGCTGCAGAATGTTCCTCGGAAATACCGGCAATATTCTCTGATTCAATATTGACCCCGTTAATAAAATTATTTATGTATTCAATTGCATCAAGCTGGTTTTTTATGAATCCGTCTATTTCATTGAAAGCTATTTGAATCTTGCCGAAACTTTCATTTGTTCTTGCGGCAGCTTCCTTTCCTTTTGATACCGCATTGCTTCCATTCAGTATTTTTTCCATGACCGTCTGGTTCTTTTCCTTGATGGACCTTGTTATTTCATTTATCTGCTTTACAGTCTGGGTACTCTGCTCAGCAAGTTTTCTTACTTCCGCTGCCACGACTGCAAAGCCTTTCCCGGTTTCTCCGGCCCTTGCAGCTTCAATAGCGGCATTTAACGCAAGCATGTTGGTTTTCTCTGCAATATCATTTATGCTTTCAAGAAAAGAAGCAATACTTTCGGTGTTTTGATTAAGTTCCCCCACTGTTTCAAGCAATTTCCCGACAGCACCGTTGATTATGTTCATCTGTTCATCCATATGCAAGACATTGTTGTAATTCTCATTAATCGCCTCAGAAGCACTGGATGATACCATCAACAGGTTCTTCGACAAACCGTATGTTTCTGAAACCTTTTCTGTAGCACTTCCAATCATATTGCTTATCTGACTTATGCTTATCGCCTGTTCCGTAACTCCTTTGGCCAGTTCCCTGACAGTATCAGTCACGGCACTGCTTGCTGAATTCAGTGTTTGCAAATTAAGTCTGCTGCTTTCAATATCTTTGTCAAGAAGCGCCGTATTTTCTTTTAAAATTTTCATTGTTTCTTCTAATTTATGTAAAAGCATGGAAGTCCTCTCTTCTTTTTCAGCTACCGATATGACAAGGTCGCTTCCCCATTTTGTCAGTAAATACAACAGCAAAACAACAAAATTGATAACCGCCAATACATTTATAAATTGATTAGCAGACATCATATTTAAAGTGTATTGAAAAATAATAACCCCAATATTTGCAACAAGCGCTGCAAACAGAAAAATAAATTTGTTCAGGTACAATGCTGAGAAACTGATTACAACCACCACACTGAATATTGCCAGGGGCCTTGATGGATGATCCATAAAGTAAGTAACATAAAATGCGGTGAATGCAGTGCATAGTATGCATATGTAACCTATAAACCTTTCCAGTATCTTCTTATAAGCCATTATTGCAGACAAACCCGAACCGGCCAGTATAACTCCTGCCGGTAAATAAAATACACTTTGATTCGACAAAAACGCCATGAGAAACAGCGTTATTGAAATTCCTAAAAAACTGTAGATATTAACCCTGTTTACCTTTTTCATGTACTCAAACAGTGCATTTTTATTCATGTGGCGACCCCCTATATGCTTTTTTTCAAAAGCGAAAATTATTTTCTTATCCCCGTTCTTCCCTCAAGCCTGTTTCATATTAATTCCTTTATTTTACAGCAGATAACTTATACTTCGACAAATAATGTCAAAATCCTTTAAAAAACGGTAAGCGTCAAACACAACCTCACATAGAACTATAGATGCAAATGAAGTACAATCACTTTGAAAAAGTTTAAAAAGTAGATAAAGTAGTAAAACTTTTTCAACTTATTAAACCAGAAACGGAGT
>Ga0134094_1002251_pt1 | contig 16777 bp, 16 predicted proteins | sample 5_1taG_FD_94458 | JGI IMG/M metagenome (GOLD analysis project Ga0134094, IMG submission 94458) | Switchgrass degrading microbial communities from high solid loading bioreactors in New Hampshire, USA - 5_19_20_110_A1 metaG | ecosystem: Engineered > Bioreactor > Semi-continuous > Anaerobic >... | reverse complement strand
TGGCGTCAGCCTGAGTGATTTGTCGCCGATCTGGCGGTAACCTCTTGGCCCTGGCTTCTGGCAGCTGCCGCTCTTTTTGCAGCAAGTGCTTGATTTCGAAGAGCAGCCAGTCGATAGCCCCGACTCACCCTCTCAAGGAATCGAATCACGGGCTGCCTATGGCGCAAATCACGCAGAGGCAGGTAGTTTCCCACCTTCTGAATCATGGTCTCAAGGGTCAGGTCTTCTGGACGAACGATTATGAGAGGGATACCTCTTCTCCGGCAGATGCCCGCCTTGATGTCATCACGAGCTTGTTGCTTCTCCACCTCTTCTGGCGTGGCGAACTCCGTGGGCTCGTAGTGCTGCTGACCGTTGAACTCAAATGCCGCTAGGCCGGGGTAATACCGATCCAACTGCATCTCCTCTTTGGTGAATGGATTCACAAGAAACCCAGGTGACGCATCATCCTCATACTCATTTGAGGCGACAATCAGTGACAGGTGTCCCCTCATCAGTTGCTCTCCCTTGCGATTAGGCCTTCTGAGCAGCCTCTTGATTCTCTCAATCTCTTCCTTACACTGCTCGTAGATGGGGTTCTTTACGGTGAAGATGTATGGACAGAGGTGGTTCTTGCGGGCGCGTTCAAGCCAACCGCGCTGAACCAGCATGTTGGTTGCACGACTGATTGTCTTCAATGCCTTGCCGGTCATCTCTCTGAGCTGCTTGCGGGTATACTTGCCGGTAGGAGGTTTGTACTCAGGTGTTGCCTGGAGCACGCCATACATCACAACAGCTTGTGGCCTGACGGAGTGGTCCTCAAGGAGCTCTATTGGGATCTCGACGATGCGCCGAGGCTTCGGCTCAGTTGTAGGCACACTGATGCCAGGCGGAGACAAGCGATACCAGCCTGCGGCAGCGAGCGTGGCAAGTCCCTTACGGACTGTCGGGCGGGACAGGCCGGTAAGCACCGCCAGCCGAGTGGGAGATGGGCGGCCTTGCTTGGTCAGTTCCGGGTGCAGCTTCAGGACCATCCAGATAACCTTGGCCGATGCGGTTATTGTGGGGTTGAGCAGCAGGGCAACAGGCACCTTCACCTTTTCCATGAAACTCATTCCTTAGCATATTTTGGTGTTTAGCTTTGACCCATCGAACGCATCTCCCTTCATATTTCACCCCTGTTAACTTCAAGTTCATTCTGTCAACTGTCTGTCAACTGCGAGTTCACCCTGTCGGCCCTCCGCCTGGAAAGGAAGGTCACGACGACGCTCCCCAACCGGGTGGCAGCCTGGAAGGCACATCCTATTCGCTTCACTCTTGCTGCATGGAGCTGACAGCTCCTGGCGGACATGGAGGACTCTAGGGGAGATCTGGGTCACATAGCCAGCTGCTGATCTCTCTGCTAGTAGGGGCGAAACCCCTTCTTTCCAACGCTGCCGCTGAGGCTAGGTATGGGAGTTCTCGGGCCCCAGCGAATCGATCGACTCAGTCGAACACAAATCCCGACTCACACCGCTGCGCTGACGATATCTAGCGGATATGGAAACACTAGTAGGAGATCCGGGCGGTGTTGCCGGCGGTCTGGAGCACGTTGCCAGGAGCCCACGCCTGTGCTGACCGGTACGGAGTCGTTGTTTTCCACCACTACCGCCGAGGTTAGAAAGAACGGGTTTCCTAGACATGGATTACCCCAAAGGCGTAGTAAAGCGCACATCCAATTACTACCATTTGTCTGTCGATTTCTAGTCGTTGTGGAGGACACTAGGTGAGATCTGGGTCATATCGCCAAGGCCGGTGCGTCTGATAGCAAGGGCGAGGTCCTTGTTTTCCACTACTGCCGCCCAGGATAGGCACGGGAGTTCCCGGGTCTAGGCGGACCCACTGGTTCAGCCGAACACACATCCCAATTCCCACCATCGGACCGATGGTTTCCAGTCGATATGGAGGACGCTATTGGAGATTCGGGTCGAGTTACGGGCAGCCTGCATCATGTTGCCGGTCGTCAACGTCGCGGCTGATCGGTGCGGAGTCCTTGCTTTCCACTGCTCTCGCTGCGGTAAGACAAGAAGGTGTTGAGACATGGGTCGACTTCCTAATCTATGGGCATGTTTCCTCTCTCCCATAGACTCGGGCAAGGCAGATGGCTGATCCAACTACCTTGACGTGACACTATATACGGTGCTATAATGGTGCCACACTACACCTTTGATAGAATTTGGAGGAACGGGATTAGCATGGCGCGACTCACTCTGCGGCTGCCCAGCACTCTTCATGATCAATTGGTTGCCCTCGCTAAGGCAGAAGGGGTTTCGCTCAATCAGTACATCGTATACTCTCTGGCGCGTCAGGCGGCATCGGCATCGGTAGTGGAAGAGATGCCCGGCCTGCTTGCGGCTGAGCGGCCGGCGCCCTACGGAACGAAGGTCTGCGACTGTGAGCTTTCCCCGCAGCTGATTCGCCGTGTGAAGGAGCTGATTGCAAAGAACGATGGCTCGTAGAGACGATGAGCCGAGACGGCCTGTATGTGCGGCTCGGGCGAACGGCCAGTAGGCCTGGTCCGCAGAAGCGGATGATTCACAGGAGTGTCAGTACGAAAGGAGACCCGCGATGAAGCAGGATTACACGCACATCACTGTGATTCTGGATCGCACTGGCTCAATGGAGAGCATCCGAGACGACACGATCGGTGGTTTCAACGCGTTTCTGAACAGCCAGAAGGCAGAGCCGGGGATGGCAACATTGACACTCGTCCAGTTCGACTCGCAGGATCCATATGAGGTGATTCACAGGTTCGGGCCGATCGATGAGGTGCCAGAGCTGACCCGGGAGACATATGTGCCTCGAGCCTGGACTTCGCTGTTGGACGCGCTCGGCAGAGGTATCAACGATCTCGAGCACAGCCTGTCTGAACTCGAGGAGGGCGCCCGCCCTTCCAAGGTCGTCTTTGCGGTCGTCACCGATGGACAGGAAAACTCCAGCCGGGAGTTCGGGAAAGCTCAGATTGAGAGCATGATCAAGGAAAAGAGCGAGCGGGATAACTGGCAGTTCGTATTCCTAAGTGCGGATCTGGCAGCCATCAATGACGCAACCGACGTGGGTATCCACATCGACTCAGTGCTGCTGTTTGCCAGGAACAGCGAAGGCAGCAACGCCGCATGGCGTTCCTTTGCTGAGCGGGTTTCGGACTATCGAGCGGCACGCATGAGCGGAGTCGAGTTTGACCAATCTGACCGGAAGCACCCTGACGACCCGGGGAGAGCCTGAGGTCATCCGAACCGCCTGGGGAGAGCCTGAGGTCATCCGAACCGCCCGGGGAGGCCTAAGGTCATCCAACCGCTGCAAAGAGCTCAGGCAAACGCGTGGGGACGCACAATCGACCGGAGGAGAGGCCAGTGCTAGACGTATGGGATCTGTGCCTTGACCTGTGTCTGGAGGCGATCAACGCTGGATCACTTGGCATATCCGCTGTCATAGTCGACCAGGCTGGCGGCGTGGTGTCCAAGGGACGCAACCAGCTGTTCGATGATGCCGACTCGTACAACATGATCAGGAATACGGTCGTCTCTCATGCAGAGATCAACGCGTTGGCCAACTTGCCCCCAGAGCACAGAGCAAACAGAGATCTCACGATATACACGACAGTTGAACCCTGCCCGATGTGCATGGGCGCACTCTCGATGTCGCGAGTCAGACGGGTGGTCATTGCGTCAAGGGACGACTACGCCGGAGCGACGAGGCTCATTGAGAAAGATCAGTTCCTGAGGAGCAGAGGGTTTCAGATCACCTTCATCGGCGGGGAGCATGAGCGCCTGTTCTTCGTCCTGCACAGCTACTCACTAGTGGTCAACAGAGGGCTTCCCCTTACTCACCAGTTCTTTGAGACAGTCGGCAGCAGGTACAAAGCAGAACTCAGCAGGCTGCCGGAACTCCTGCAAAACAAGGAGTTGCGAGCAGCCATTCGATCTTCCGACAAGGAGGCTGTCAGGAGGCACGTCTTGCACCGCTAGATATGTTTGAGGACAGCACAAGTCGCTCGCAAAAGCGGCATTTGCAGAAGCGAGGGGCATTCGATCAGTGACTTGACCGAGGTATGGCGCAGGTTGTTGCATTCCTCTTGTTGATGGATTGCTCCGGACGCCTCCCAGTTGTGCCTGATGGAACAGCTGTCTGTCTGTTGCTACACCGATGCGATGACGCCATCGGGATCCCAGAGATCCTCCCATGATTTCGCGCCCTTCCAGAGGAAGACCTGTCCCTTGATGAGGCGGCAGTTCTTGTCGATGCCTTTTATGGCTTCCATTTCTGCGTCAGTGAGTGGTTCGGTCACTGTGCACCTAAGGTTGCTGAGATAGTGGTCACGGTCAACAGCAAACGGTATGGGCACTTGGCCGCGCTGTACAGCCCATTTGACGCAGATGACTGCAGGGTGTACGCCGTGCCTCTTGGCTATCTCGACGATCACTGGGTCTTCGATGTCCACAGTGTCCTCCGGAGTCCTATCTCTATCAGGGCGGTTGGGAGAGCCGATCGGGCAGAACCCAATCGGTACAATGTTGTTGTTCAAACAGAACTCGAATAACTCCGGCTGTTGGAAGTGCGGGTGCAACTCCATCTCATTGCAGGCCGGCTTGATCGTCGCATCCCTTAGTACGAGCTTCAGCTTGGGGATTGTCATGTTCGACGTCCCTATATGCCGCACAAGACCGAGTTCCACAAGTCTCTCCATCTGTCTCCATGTCGTCATGTAATTCTCATGGATGTAGGGTTTGGCATTGGGATCACGCGAGTCTGAATCGGCGCCCGGCGGATGGTAGTTTGGAAATGGCCAGTGTATTAGGTAGAGGTCCAGATAGTCCAGCCTAAGATCATGGAGTGACTTCTTGCATGCAGGGATGACATCCTTTTCTGCGTGCTTGTCATTCCACAGCTTCGAGGTGATCCACAGGTCCTCTCTTCGGATACCGCCTCTAATGATGGTCTGCAGCGATTCGCCGATCAGGTGTTCGTTACCATACACGCTGGCGCAATCGAAGTGGCGGTAACCAACTGACGCGGCACCCTTTACGGCCGCGGCTATAGCCTCTCCGGAGAAGCGATCCGACCCAAACGTCCCTAGACCGATCGCAGGCACTTGTGCGCCAGTGTAGAGTGTCCGCTTAGGAACCAGGGCGGGATCGACACCATGCGGATCGACGGCGAATGGAGACGAGCTAGACCGTGGTATCATGCGAAGCACCCCCCGAAGTGTGCGGCTCATCGCCTCAGTCCATTCATGGACCTTAGTGGCCTATGGACTCTAGTGGCCAATGGGCCTTATCTTGATTCTAGTCCGCGGCCTCGCCGGTGTCAACGAATTTGGTGAAATCGTATCAACGCGATCGACCCGACAACTATGTATACGTATCGAGCAGATCCTAGTGAATCGTGCTGACAACGCCGTTTACACTCGGTATTGGGTGTGCTAAAATGGCGGCGTAAACGATTAGGCCGTCCAGAGCAAGCGGGGGCGCCCGCGGGAGCCTGCGATCTCTCGGGCTGGGCCTGGAGCGAGGAGATCACGTGGCTGCAACGACCAAGGATGTCGCACGGATTGCAGGAGTGTCGGTTGCGACGGTGTCCAGGTATCTGAACGGCCGCACAGTCGCAGGCGAGAATCGCAAGCGCATCGAAGAGGCCATTGCGCAGCTAGGATTCAGAGCGAATCCCATAGCAAAGACTCTCAGGACCAGTCGATCCATGACTGTAGCGGTTGTCGTTCCGGCCCTGGCCAACATCTTCAGTATGAGCATCATTGAAAGCGTCGAGCGCTATCTTGATGAATACGATTACAGTGTGATCGTCTGCGATTCGCGCAACGATCCTGAGCGCGAAAAGAACAAGCTCGAGTTCGTGAAGGACAAGCGCGTCGACGGCGTCATAGTGATGCCTGCAGGCCCCAGTGGCAGACATATCGCTGAGACATTGGGAGATGTTCCAGTTGTGCTGATTGATCGCCTCGCCGACGACATAAGAGCGGACGCGGTCATCGTCGACAACACGAATGCAGTCTATCACGCAGTGGAGCAATTGATCATCAGAGGTCACCGCCGGATTGCGGTGATTGCAGGTCCACAGCAAGTGTATACCGCCAGGGAGAGGATGGAAGGATACCGGCGAGTTATGACTGACTACGGGTTGTCGATGGCAGAGGACATGGTGCTACATGGAGACTACCAGGTAGAGTCAGGATACAGGCTGATGAGGCAACTGGCAACACAGTCCCCGCGCCCTTCCGCCGTCTTTGTATCCAACTATGAGATGACTATCGGAGCGGTGACCTGCCTCAACGAACTCGCAATAGAGATCCCGCGCGAGCTATCGGTGATTGGATTCGACAGCCTCGAGCTTTCGAGTGTTGTGCGACCACCATTGGCCGTTGTCGTACAGCCCAGCGACGAGATCGGGAGGATGGCGGCGAAAACACTCCTTCAGAGGATGAACGGCGACAGAACAGGTTTCCCACTGCTGGTTCGCCTTAAGACTCAGTTCGTTTCGGGATCGTCAATAGCTGATTGTCGATTGGAGTGAGCGCATGTCAAAGAGGTTGCTTCTGGGAATCGACATCGGCACATCGGCCTGCAAGGTCGCTGCATTCGACTTCGAGGGACAGGTTGTCGGTGCCTGCTCGCGCGCCTATCAAGTCCTGTATCCGGGCGATGACGGTGCCGAACACGATGCCGCCGCATGGTGGGACGCGGTCTGCTACTCAACGAAGGCGCTGATAGGATCGAGGGCGATTGATCCTAAAGAGATCGCTGCAGTAGGCATAGATGGGCTCAGCTGGGTCTGTCTGCCCGTAGACCGCACAGGCATGCCGTTGCGCCGTGCGATGATATGGCTCGACCGCAGAGCTCAGAAGGAATCCCGTTGGATGAAGGAGCGCGTCGGTGAGGAGTTGCTCATTCGTACTAGCGGGAATCCAGTAGACCCAGCCTATTGCGTACCGAAGATGCTATGGGTGAAGCAGCATGAGCCAGACGTGTATGGGCAGACCTACAAGTTCCTCCAGAGCAATTCCTATATCGTACTCAAGCTCACCGGAGTGTACTCTCAAGACCGATCTCAGGGTTACGGGCTTCATTTCTTCGACATTGCAAAGGGCTGTTACAGCGAGAGCGTAGCGGATCAACTGGGCATCTCGCTCGACTTGCTTGCACCAGTCTATGGGTGCCACGAAGTCGTTGGCGCCGTGACGTCTCAGGCATCTCGTGAGTGCGGCATACCTGAGGGAGTTCCGGTGGTTGCGGGAGGTCTAGACGCTGCGTGCAGCACTCTGTCAGCAGGCGTGCTGAGGACAGGGCAGGCACAGGAACAGGGCGGCCAGGCGGGGGGCATGAGCCTACTGGTCGAGAGGCCTCTGGTCCACCGCAAACTGATACTGGGCTATCATGTTGTTCCGGACAAGTGGCTGTTGCAGGGAGGCACAGTCGGCGGAGGGGGTACTCTCAGGTGGTTCAACGAGCAGCTTGGGGCTTATGAGCAGCGAGTCTCCTCAGAGCGAGGGCTGAGTCCGTATGAAGTGATGAGTGAAGAGGCCGCACGAGTACGTCCTGGAAGCGACGGGTTAATCTTCCTCCCATACATGTCCGGTGAGAGATCGCCTATCTGGGACAGCACAGCGAGAGGTGTCCTGTTTGGGCTGTCCTATGACAAGACTAGAGCTCACATTATCAGAGCTATCATGGAGGGTGTAGGCTACTCACTGTTGCACAACCTAGAGACCGCAGAGGAGGTTGGAGCAAGCGCCCGCGAGCTGGTCAGTGTCGGCGGTTCAGCTAACAGCGCAGTATGGACCCAGCTGAAGTCTGATATTACGGGCAGGTCCATCAGCGTACCTTACTCGGATCATGCGGCCGCGCTTGGTTCAGCAATGCTGGCTGGGATAGGGATCGGCGTCTACAAGGACTTCGAGTCTGCCGTATCTCAGACTGTGAGAATACGTCGAGTTCATGAGCCTAGTGCGGAGAACCACAAGATCTACGAAGGGTATTACAGGTTGTACCTCGATCTCTACAAAGCGCTTAGACAGTGTTACGAGAGATTGGGCGTTCTTGCTGGTTAGTAAGAAGGCCGTTGCAGTGCATTGGCTGTTTGCCAACGCACAGGGGGGATGAGTTGTGAAGGCTGCTGTACTACACAGGCAGGGGGACATCCGCTACGAGGAAGTTGAGATCCCCAGGATCGCCGGGAATGAGATACTGGTCAGGGTGAAGGCGACAGGTGTCTGTGGATCGGATATTCCACGAGTACTCGGAACTGCCGCGCATTTCTACCCGATCGTGTTGGGGCACGAATTCTCTGGAGAGGTCGTGGAAGTTGGTCCTGACGTGACCAGTGTAGCAGTTGGTGAACGCGTTGCCGTTGCCCCTTTGATACCGTGCAACAGATGCCGAGACTGCGCGAAGGGGGACTACTCTCTGTGTCGCAATTACACGTTCATCGGTTCACGGGTACCGGGAGGCTGGGCGGAGTATGTGAAACTGCCTGCACAGAACGCAGTAAAGCTCTCCGATGGTGTTAGCTATTATCAAGGGGCTTTTCTGGAGCCGACTACAGTTGCGCTTCATGGACTAGCTCTGATGGGGTTCAAAGGTGGCTCTGACGTTGGTGTTCTGGGTACAGGCACCATAGGCCTGCTTGCACTTCAGTGCGCCAGGGCTCTAGGAGCGAGGCGGATCTTTGCCTTCGACATCAATCACAAGAGGCTCGAAGTCGCCAAGGAGTACGGCGCTGACTTCTGTTTCTGCACAGACAGCGAGGATTTCAGACACAGAGTTCTCGACCTAACCGGCGGCAGGGGACTTCCCGCGGTTATAGAGACAGGCGGAGTCGAGTTTACAGAGAAGCTGAGTCTAGAGCTGGCGGCCAACAAGGGCAACATCATGTTCATCGGTACACCGTCTCAGAGTATTACTCTGTCGCAACGGGAGTTCGAGTTCATTAACCGCAAGGAACTGACCGTCAGGGGCTCATGGATGTCCTACTCCGCTCCCTTTCCTGGCGAGGAGTGGGAACTGGCGGATCACTATCTTGATCGAGGTCTGGTCCGAGTCGACAAGCTGATAGACAGAATATCGCCGCTATCGGATATCGAGGCTGTGTTCGCAGACATCGCGATCCCTGGAAGGGTAAGCGGAAAGGTATTGCTGACGCCGTAGCTGCCGACGACCTGCGAGCTGCGCGTCGGATGCCTCGACCAGTCAAACGAAGGAGTATACTTAGCAATGGCACTCACAAGTCCAATGGAGTTTGTTCTTGCAGCCCGTGAAAAGGGAATCGCGATCGGTGCCTTCAACGTGCACAACCTCGAGACCATCCAAGCTGTCATTGAAGGTGCAGCCGAGGAAAGAGCACCCGTGATCGTCCAGACCACACCAGGGACGCTTAAGCATGCCGGCATCGAGTGCATAGCCGCGTGCGTAAGAACTGTGTCAGATATGTACGACGTGCCTGTGGCCCTGCATCTTGATCATTGCTCGTCGCCAGACACGATCGTCCGATGCATCCGTCACGGCTACACCTCAGTGATGATTGACGGCTCGCAGTTGCCTTATGATGAGAACGTCGAGATGGCGAGGAAGGTAGTCGAATTGGCGCATTGTGTTGGGGTCGCAGTGGAGGCGGAACTCGGCAGGGTTGCGGGAGTTGAGGATGACCTCAAGGTCGATGAACTTAGATCCGCACTCACGGATCCGTCTGAAGCTAGAGACTTCGCCAGGTCGACCGGGGTCGATATGTTGGCGGTAGCAATCGGGACCGCCCACGGTGTGTACAGGGGCAAGCCAGAGCTCGACTTCGAGAGACTGTCTGCCATCAGAGAGGTTGTCGAAACCCCGCTGGTCCTTCATGGAGCCTCGGGAGTTCCGGATGAGAGTGTAGCTGAAACGATCAGACGGGGGATCTGCAAGATCAACATAGCGACGGAACTCAAGACCGCCATGGCCGTAGCCATCAAGGCGTGTCTCCTGGCGGATCAGGGCGAGAGTGATCCACGCAGGTACATGGGAGCAGCAAAGGACGCAGTGAAACAGCTGGTCCGTACAAAGATCCAGCTTTTCGGATCGAGCGGACTGGCCGATTAGCTCGGACCTGGATTCAGCCGGGAGGTGCACAAGTGATCCTTACTATCACAGCAAACCCCAGTCTCGACAGAGTCTACGCCATCGACGACTTCCAGGTGAACAAGATCTTCAGACCCAAGACCATGACTGCGACCGCAGGCGGTAAAGGACTGAACGTATCTCGCGTCGCTTCGATTCTAGGTGCTGCTGTCACCGCAACAGGTTTCATCGGAGGTACCGTGGGGAGTCTGGTCTCTGCTGACTTGCAGCGGCACCGCATAGTGGATAGGTTCGTTCGCATCTCCGGAGTGACCCGCATGTGCATTACAGTCATGGACGAGAAGAACACCACTTCGACCGAGATACTCGAGTCTGGGCCTGTGATCGCGGCAGACGAGATGGAGGTTTTCCTGCGCACCTATGACGAGCTGCTCGATTCCTGCCAGACGGTGGTGGGGTCTGGCAGCCTGCCCAGGGGACTGCCTGCCGACTTCTATGCGGAGCTCATTAGGCGGGCCAAGGCCAGACAAAGACGCTTCATCCTCGACACGAGCGGAGCATATCTTGCGGAAGCAGCGAGAGAGATGCCGTTTATGATCAAGCCCAACCAGGAGGAACTCGAGGCGATGGTAGCGAGTGACCTGTCTGACCTGAAGGATTGCGCAGCGGCAGTGGCGGCATTGAAAGAGAAGGGCATTGAGCTGCCTGTACTGACACTAGGTAAGCGCGGCTGCCTGGCAGCTCTCTCCGACGGCGTCTATCACTTCTCTGCTCCTCCTATCCCAGTAGTCAATACGGTTGGCTCAGGTGACTCCTTTGTGGCGGGCGTTGTAGTCGCTCTCAGTCGTGGCCAAGACGAACACGAGGCCATCAGGTTGGGAATGGCATGTGGTATGGCCAATACACAGTTCATGGAAACAGGAATGGTATCGGCTGACCTGGTTCAGAAGTTCCTGCACTCGGTGACGGCGAGCAGGCTCGCAACATACTAGCGTCTCATGAGTCAGCCGCACCCGCTATGGTGCGGTGCACTAAAGCCGACAGGCACTCTTGTCCGTGCAGTCAGGGCGATTGACCCACTTGATCGCTCAATGCTATAATTATGCAAGAGCGTAAATAAACGGTTGGACAACCAGAGAACTGTGGGTGCGGTAGACGTGATCACGTACTGCGGGGTGAGGTGGACGTGAACAACCATCGCCGGATGAGTCGGCGTATACTGCCCGGCATGCTGCCCATCGTGATTGCTCTCCTGATCTTGATGGCTATCTCGGCGATAGCCTCTCCTGAGCCAGTGCTCATCAGAGAAGCCGAGTACGTAGTACAGCAGCAGGGCACTCCCGTCGGGTATGAGATCTACCGGAAGTATGAAACGCCAGAAGGCTATCTCTATACAAATGAGGCAGTCGTTTACGTGAGACTTCTCGATGGATCCTGGGACAAGGGAACATATTCCTATGAAACCTACGTCGACAAGAGCTACAATCCGATTCTGCACATCCAGACTTCGGAGTCGTCAGGGGTCATCACCAGCATAGAAACCATATTTGAAGAGCAAGAAGGCGGAATCAGAGCGGTCACCACAACTACAGTCTCTGACAGAGAGTATACGCAGGAGTCAGCCGCGCCCACGAGGGTGTTTTGCCCTGCTGAGGCAGTCCTCGACTACCTGGCTGAGTCTGGATTCCTACAACTCGGTCACAGACAGGAGATCTATATCTGGTCTGCTGAACACGGGACATTCGACCTGGTGCCGGTGGAGGTTCTCGAAGAGACCACGTTCGAGCACAGTGGTCAGGAGTTGCCGGCGTACTTGGTGTCTATTGTCGAACAAGACGTGCCAATCCGGCTACTGGTTTCTCCGGGCGGGATGCACTACAAGAGCAGCTTCCCAACAATCGGTGTAGAGAGCAGGCTGATCAATCCTGGCGAGACAATCGCGGAGTTCTCTCCCATGATCCTCGACATGGGTTGAGTTGATGGAATTGATGTCTGAGGGCTGTTTTTTATAGTATCTGCTCGTGGGAACATGTCAATCGGTTTGTCGGTGATTTTTGAAAAATCGTCGTTCAAGGGAACATGTCTAAGGTACTATTCTGCTTTAATCCGTTCTTGGAAACAAGTCAATGGTAATATACTTTCCGATAAAATCGCCCTTGGCATTCGTATATTCGTCCCTGTTATGCTCAAATTCTTTCCACAATGAAAGCTTCAATGCTTCATATTTCTTTGCAATATCCGAATTGTCCAATAAGTAATCCCTAAAATACAACTCAGCCGAATATGAGCATGAAATACCTTTTCTGCAAACCCTCTCTGCGTATATCCCTTGTTCATAGAAATTCGGGTTTCATTCCTGCTCATGCACAACCAGCCTGCAGCTGCCAGTGCTTCCTGAACTGTTGTCAAATCACTTGGATTACCCACTTCTATTAATATATCAACTATATTATTTGCCCATTATCGTTTTGAACCCGAACGTTGGATTAAAAGCTTGTCAGAAATATCCCGGAGCAACATCGTAATTACCATCCCGATTCTGGTACTCATAATGCACAGCAGAATTGATTTCTTTTGACGCTTGTTCCACATTCTTTCATCGGTATGCTTTTTCAGAAGATCTCCATCATTGAGCTTTTTTCGATTATAATAATCAATTTGAGCAATCCCCTCAATGTATAGAGCATGTTTTGGACAGATGTTGATGCATTTCTGGCAGCTGAAGCATTTGCTCCTGTCCTGTACAGGATATGTAGCAAGCGACAACGCTCCGACGGGACATTCTTCCTGGCATAACCCGCATTTTACGCACTTATCTTTGTAAACCGCCAGCGAAGTTTCATTAGTTAATTCAATCTCCCTGGACCTGACCGAGTTTGAAACCCATCTCTTTATCTTACTGTACTTCGGTTTTTTTATTTTTTTCCCTTCCGAATAATCATGATAGATAGAAATCAGCTTTTCAGAAAAATCTTTTATTTTAGCTGCATCAAAACTGTTTGGCCTCCCAATACCGTCAAAGAATGATTTAAAAACAGGTTTTGAGTTTTTAAGTGAACCAAGTACAATCGGATGGCTGGGATTACCCAAAAAGCCCAAGGTCGCTATTACCTGTATGTTTTTTGAACTTAAAGCATCAACGAAGATTTCCCTGCTTCCCCAATAACCCAACGTAGAGCACGGACATAGTACGGTGAACGCCGGAATCTTGCATGTAAAAGCTTTCGTTCGCTCAATAAAGTCCATTATGATTTTTGCCGGATAGCCTCCATAGACAGGAGAGGCAAAACCCAACAAATCACAGTCATAACGGATAGTGTCTTCGTTTTCCACCGATACCAATTCACAGTTATTCCCCTTGGAAGCAAGATAATGCTGAAGCAATTTGAGCCCGTATTTTGTGTTTCCCGTTGCAGAAAAGTAGTAAATCTTAATATTCAGTTTTTTTCTCCCTTTGTTCAACGAATTCATTTTTTCAACTTCCTTTCTATCAAATATGTTCTCTTCTCGTCAAAGAGAAGTTATAAAACTTTCTAACTAACCAGTTGGTTAAATTAGCATAAAAAATTTATGGCATATGCGCCGCTAAATGTGTCTTTACGTAAACCCGGTAAAATGTTTCGCGCAGTTCCTCCTCACTAACATTATACAAGCTCTCCCACTGTTCCTTGTAAAGCCCGTAAGCCAGAAATGGCATAAGCCCTGTAAAGAATTCCATAACAAGCAGTTCATGTTTGTCTTCGGGGAATTTAATGCCTTTCGCATTATATCCCATTCTAATATATTCAACTTCGGCATTGATAATGATTTTTCCAAGTTCCATTACCACCGAAGGCCTGTCATTATCCTTAACAGACTCTGCTATCGCTATTTTTATAATCTTTCTGTTTTTAATAATAAAATCAATATAAGTATCAAACAGCTTCCTGTAGTTATCATCAGAAGAAATATCCGGTATGTTCCTGGCGGATTGAACAATCATGTTCTTTGCTTCTTCAAAAAGATTAGACAATATGGTTTCAAGTATTTCATTCTTGCTTTTAAAATAATAATATATTAAAGCTTTGTTTACACCGGCTTTCTTCGCTATATCATCCACCCTTGCGCCATCAAAACCTACTTCCGAAAATATTTTCTCGGCTATTTTCAGTATTCTGGCTTTTGTTTCAACAGAGTCCCGCATATACTCAATTATCCTCCATAATAAATTTATTAACCGGTTAGTTAATTATATTTTATGATCAAAATGAAATATTTGTCAAGATCAAGTCCAAAATCATGTGTAAAATTCCTCAGCTAAATTAACCTGAACACCGCCGCATAGATTGTCCAGCTCGCCAGTTGCCAGTCAAGGGTAAAGGCTAAAGCCCCCACTTCGTGGGCCCTTGACAGTCACCTGGCTTAGCTGGAATCGACCATTAAACGGTGTTCAAGGGCAAATGTATGCGACATTGTTTTTGCTCTTTTTGCCATTGCAAGTAATCATCCATATCCAGGTATTTTTTGCCCGCAGCCCATTTATCATCAATTTCCATGAGCAGAGACCCTATAAGACGAATTGCTGACTTACGGTTTGGAAAGATACGGATTACTCTTTCACGCCGCCTGATTTCCTCATTCAGGCGTTCTACTCCGTTTGTTGTGCGTAACCGGCGACGGTATTTCTCCGGCAAAACCAAAACAGCTGTGGCATCATCGAAACCTTCCTCCAGCGTCTGCATGGCCTTGGGCGCTCTTTTCTCAAATATCTCCAGAGTTTGGTTTAACAGTAATCTCGCCGTATCTATATCCGGCGCATCCAGAATGGCCCGCAAATGCGGATAAAGTTCTTTTGCTGCAGATTTAGGAGCGGTATCCAGAATGTTGCGCATGAAGTGGGTTTGACAGCGCTGCCAGCTTACACCCTGGAAATTTTGGCGCACTGCTTTTACCAGGCCCTTATGGTCATCCGATACTGTTAAATTAACTCCTCGCAGGTTGCGGCTTTTAAGCCAGGAGAAAAACTCGCTCCAACTGGCCTCGGATTCGCTGCCGCCAAGCGTAAGGCCTAAGACCTCCCGGTATCCTTCGGTGTTGATGCCTATAGCAATCATGGCGCTGCGGGAACGAACACGCCCTTCTTCCCGTATTTTCAGCACTAAGGCATCTACCAAAACAAAAGGATAACTCATATCTCGCAAGTCTCGGTTATTCCATGCTTGTACCAGAGGATCTAGTTTTTTGCATAGGTCTGAGACGGTAGATTTGGAAAATTCGCTGCCGCAGAGATCTTCTGTGATCTGACTGATCTTTCGGGTAGAGACCCCGTTTACTACCATTTCCATCAAGGCTAAGACCAAAGCCTGCTCACTCCGTTGGTACCGGCCAAACATTTCGGTGGAAAACTGGCCGTTGCGAAAACGTGGTACACGCAAGGTAATAGTTCCTACTCTGGTTGTTAGTTGATGAGGATATGAGCCATTACGGTATCCTTTTCTTTCCATGGTACGTTCATAAGGCTCAGCTTGCAATTGTTCCGTGGCTTGTGCCTGTAAAATCTGGTTCAATACTGATTCCATTAAAGCCGCCATTCCAGCATCTTTGTTATTGCTTAAAAAAGTTGGTGCAAAAGTTCTTGATTTGCGGTAATCTGGCATTGAGCCATTCAAATTCCTCCTCTTAGAATTTAGGGCAACACCGCGTAATACAGGGCAATATGGGAACAAGCAAAGGAGCGCTCAGGCTTTTCTGCAAAAACGCATGCCTGTGTTGATATTTTCGTCGCGCAGGCGCACCGGATCAGGCCGTCAGGCAGCGCCTGTCAGCTAGATACAGGTTCGCCAGCGCGAACAGCATATGAAGTTTTGCGGCCTGCTTTCGTCGGCCCTTATATCGCGTCTTGCGATAACCGAAAAGTCCCTTGACAACACCGAAAACATGCTCGACCTTGGCGCGGACGGAGGATTTCTCCCGCTCCCGCCGCTTGACCTGCCCCTGTAAACGTACTGAATTGTTTCTGCTCTGCGATGGCCTGCGATTGATCTTGTAGCGGATTTTCCTGCCCGCCTTGTTATGTGTAACTGCATCTTCGCGCTTCCCGGCACCAAGATACCCCGAATCGCCGTAGACGGCCCTTTCCTCGCCGGTGAGTAGCTTTGACGTTACCGTAACATCGTGCACGTTTGCTGACGTCACCTCTAAATGATGCACCAGCCCCGTGTCCTGATCCACGCCGATATGAGCCTTGTAGCCGAAATGCCACGTGTTGCCCTTCTTCGTCTGGCAGGCGTCCGGATCGCGCTTCTTTTCACGGTTCTTTGTCGAGGACGGTGCCGCAATGATGGTGGAATCCACGATCGTGCCCTTCTTGAGAATCAACCCGCGCGCCTGCAGAAGCTCCAGAACCTGTGCAAACAACCGCTCCTAAAGACCGTGTTCCACCAGCAGCGCGCGGAACCGGCCGATCGTATCACCGTCCGGCACCTGGTTGCTTGATTCCACACCGCAAAACTCCGAAAAGGCGCGGCTGTCGATCACCTCGTATTTCGCGCCCATGTCCGACAGGTCATACAGATTTTGAAGCATGTGAATACGCAGTGTGTTCGCTAACATAAAAGTTGACCACGTAGAGTGAAATGATCGCTAAAAAGTTGACCACCCCGAGTCCCATCTCCTGTATCCTGGGATTGTGTGAACCTGGATACGGGGGAGATTGGAGA
>Ga0134094_1002248_pt1 | contig 16785 bp, 14 predicted proteins | sample 5_1taG_FD_94458 | JGI IMG/M metagenome (GOLD analysis project Ga0134094, IMG submission 94458) | Switchgrass degrading microbial communities from high solid loading bioreactors in New Hampshire, USA - 5_19_20_110_A1 metaG | ecosystem: Engineered > Bioreactor > Semi-continuous > Anaerobic >... | reverse complement strand
ATTCCTTCAGTAGGTGCAGGAAAGATTACGTTATCTCTGTTTTTATATACTATTACTCCAGCAATGCTATTCTTTATGTAGTTTTCAACGGCGGTAGGCTTTTTATTTTTGCCTATGAAAGTTTTACTCTAAGTCTACCTTTTAGCCGGTTAAACTGCGTACAGCCCATGTTTCATAAGCGCAACCAAGCAATAACATGGCATTTATAATCCGTTATTTAATAGAGATTCAGAGAAACCAATGCCTGAAGCATTTTTGCCGTAATCCAAAATGGCACTTCATGAGGATATCGGCAAGGGAGTTGCCATGCTGTATGCAGAAAAAGGGCAAATGTAGTCGTTGCAGATATTGATGAAATTTTAGGAGAGAAGGCGGCTCCATTGTAAATATTGCCTCTACAAGAGCTATTATGTCCGAGCCCAACTCTGAAACCTATGCCGACTCAAAATGTGGAACAGTAGCACTTACCCATGCCCTTGCAGCTTTATTTGGCAAGGACAGAATTACAGTAAATGCCATCTCACTGGGACGGATAGAAACCGGTGATTATTCAAAACTCAGGGAAATAGATCATAAACAACACTTTTCAGGACGTGTCGGAAAACCTGATGATATAGCCCCCGCCTGCCTGTTTCTTACGTCCATGGAAAATAACTTAATTACTGGTACCAACTTCACGAAATTCCTTTATCTTGTCATAGGCAGGCCAAAATCTGTCACTTAACGGCTGGCGGGTAGTATCAGGCTGGCATGCAATAAATTTACGCGCCTCATCAAAAAGGACTGGCTGTACTTCAAGCTTTTCTGCTGCAGTATCCTGAACAGCATGAATAAACAATTGTAATCCTTTTTTCCGAAAAACCAGCAATTGATTCTGTTCTGCAAGCTTTGCAGTCTTGACGCGGGCTGGAAAATCTGAAATTCCATTTACCACTTCCGGGTATTTTTCTTTGATTTCATAGAATTCCTTGCGGATTGAAGTAAGCAGGCTTTCTTCCTCTTCTTCTTCAGGATTTCGGTTTATGCGTTTAAAAAGCTCTGCCGGAGAAGGAGTTTCTTCAGGCGCAAAAATCTTTGCGTCTTCTCCAAGAGTATTGTGTATCAAAAACATTTTCTGAGCCGCAATTTCCTTGCTTTTGACCACTTATAGAACCTTAATAAGACAGAGCCTGAATGGCTCTGTCTTCAAGTTATCTTTCGTCATCAGGTAAAATTCCATCGTATTAATACCAGTTGCACAGTACTCCTGCCAATTCCTGAGTTCTGTGCTGCCCGTACCGCAGACCTGTTTTCAATAATGAAAATCTAACCCACCATACCGGGCTGAACTTACTCAACCTTAAACCTCTTGATGGCCTCCTGCAGTTCCTGGGCGGCTTCGTTAAGCTGCTGGGCATAGGATGCAAGTTCCTCTATGCTGGAAAGCTGCTCCTCCGTTGAAGCTGAAACTTCCTCGGTTGAAGCGGCAATTTCCTCGGAGACCGCTGAAATATTCTGTATTGATATGACCGCTTCGTCCTTGTATTTGTTCATTTCATCAACGCCTGCGGTGACATCCTTGACCTTTTCAACAAGAGCCTCCATTGAAGCCGATATCTTTGAGAATGCCTCCATTGTATTTGCAACTGCGGCATTCTGGGATTTGATAATCTCTTCAGTGGACATGGCCCTTTCAACTGCAATCTTTGTCTGGTTCTGGTTTTCCTGAATGATTTTGCTGATTTCTTTTGTAGCCATTGCGGACTGCTCCGCAAGCTTTCTGATTTCGTCAGCGACAACTGCAAAACCGCGGCCTGATTCTCCTGCCCTTGCAGCCTCTATTGCGGCGTTCAGCGCAAGGAGATTGGTCTGGTCGGCAATACCGTCAATGACTTTTACAATCTGACCGATATTCTTGGAATTCCTGTCAAGGGACTGGATGTCCTCTATAATCGCCCTGGTGGTCTGGGTAGTCTCCTTAGCCTTGTTTTCAAGATCTGCTATCAGGTCAACGCCCTGCTTGGTCTGATTAATTGTATCTCCGGTATAGGTCTTAATTGCCTCTACAAATTCAGAAACCGCATTTATCCTTACTGCAAGATCCCTTATTTTGGTGGAACCCTGCTCCGCATCAGCAGCCTGGACTGTTGCGCCTTTTGAGATTTCCTCGACGGCTCTTGCCACTTCCTGTGAAACATGGGCGACGTCTTTTGAAGTTGCAGCTACCGTAGCCGCAGAAGTAATAACGCTCTGGGCGATTCCTGCAGCACCTACGATAAGCTCTCTCATCTTCTCTATCATCATGTTGAAATTCTGGGCGAGAACTCCGAGTTCATCCCGTCTTTCAGCCTTTAACTGTACCGTGAAGTCGCCTTCGGCAGCCTGATGGAGTATCTTGATAATTTTAGAGATGGCCTTGCCCATGCTGATTGCCATAAACAATCCCATGACCAGTGCAAATATAACGGCTACGATTGTGGCAACCATTGTTATGCCCTGTATGCCTGAAGCCCGCTCCGTAAAGTTGACGGTGGGAACAAGGCCGACAAGCACAAGGCCGGTTTTTCCGATGTGTGAGTGAAGGATCAGGTATTCGGTATCTTTGTATGTATCAATGAAAGAACCCTCTGTTTCTGTGCTTTCAGAGATTTTTGAGAAGAAAGACGCGTTAACCAGCTTATTCTCCTCACCGGCTTCTTCCAGTGGAACGCTTTCCCCGTCTTTGATTATGTATCCCAGCTCCCTGCCGTCAGGAGTAATGAGATGCAACTGGCTGTCATCACCGAGATTTATCCCTTTAAGAGCTTCAGCAATAAACGAACTTCTGAGGTCAATCATCATAAGTCCGATTATATCGCTTCCGTACATGCTCTTTAATCCACGGATAAGCGACAGTCTGTATGTATCCGAGCTTCCCAGGTATTTGGAGGTATGTTGGTCTATATCAGTGTGATAGCCTGCCCAGAAAGGTTCTCCGCCTTTCTCCACTGCCATTTTGAAGGTTTCTGTCTCTTTTATGTCTTTGAAAGCGTCAATTCCTAAAGAACTGTTTCCGGTAAAGAATGACCTGTTATTGTCAAGTATGACAGATATCTGATCTATGTCGCTGTTGCTGAATGCGTAGTTGTTTAAAGCAGTGCTTATTTTGTTTCTTGCCTCTATGGTTTCAATGGTATATTCCTTGTTGACACTGGACAGGTATGTCTGAAAATCCTTGTCTATCATTATCTGGAGAGCCAGATCGCTTATCCTGTCCAGGGACGCGCCAAGGTATTTGTTGACCTGTTTTACTGTTTCCAGCGTGGCTTCCGAAGCTGCATCAGTAATTGCCTTGGTAGCGTTGTTATAGGACAGGTAACCAAGAAGCAAAATGGGAATTACGGTAGCAATAAATCCGCAAACAAGTTTTGTCCGGATACTGTACAAGGACTTTGAGAATTTGCCTGACTTTGTCTTTGTCTTATTCTTGACAATTTTTATTTTTGGTTCTTTCTTCTTTTTGAAAAGACTTCCAAAATCTATCTTCTTCACTCAAAATTGCCCCCTTTTGCCAGCAATCCAGTATAGTTTCATTATATATTCTGCTTATATAATTGTCAAAGACTGCCATCGAATTTTGTCAAAAAAAATTGTAAAAACAATTAAAAGAGAGGCAAAGTTTGCCTCTCTTCATATATAATTATGTGTTCTTATTGCTTCCGGGTCGATTTATTCTTTGGCCAAATCTATATAATCTGCGGGGTCTACAAGTTTGTTCTCCTTGTACAGTTCGAAATGCAGATGCGTGGGTTCTGCGCTTTCAAATATTGCAGTTGAGCCTACTGATCCGATAGGATCTCCCTGCTTGACTTCCTGCCCGACCTGCAAGGTCTTGTCGCTTGCGAGATTTGCATAGAGGGATTTATATCCGTTCTTGTGGTCTATCACTACAGTAAACCCAAACCGCGGGTCATTCTTGATTTCCAGTACCACACCGTCGCCTACAGCACGTACCACCTCTCCCCGGGGTGCTGCAATGTCTACTCCGCTGTGTGTACGCCATTCATTGAATGTAGGAGAGAAAACAAGCTTGTCCATTGAATACTCAGACTGAACAGGTCCGTCCACGGGAGCGATAAATGCAGGTCTTACTATGGCCAGCACCACATCTTCGGTGGCGGAATTATCATCAATGGCTGAGCCTGTATTCCCCGATGTTTCCTTTGCCACGTCTTCGGATTCAGACTCGGGCTTCGGTTCAACTTTAGCCTGTTCCTGTCCGCCGGCCATTTGTTCATTGGGCTCTGATATGTCTTCTGAAGAAGGTTCTTCATCGATAATCTCCTGAGGCTCTTCATCCAGTCCCCATAACGGACCGTCGTCAGCGTTATCAGTGCCTGTATTGTCTTCTGTGGAGCCAATAATGGAATCTTCATCCTCTTCTTCCGGTACATTAAAATCTATTTTTCCTATGATGTTGTCTTCCCCGGGCATGTTTTCCTGCGCCTGATTCGGTTCGGGATCTGTAAGTATCTGATTTGTTGAAAAATATACAGCGCCCGCAGCCAGAACACATAATCCCACTACTATTGCAATATAAAAACCGCTCTCCTTGAAAAATCTCGTAAGCTTTTTACCAAAAGAATTGTCTTCTCTAAAGCTTCCTTTGTTATTCACAGTTTCCACCTCCGTTTTGTATTATTGCCAACGGAAGGTGAATTATACTTTATTGTTTTATTTCTTCAACCATAATTCCTGTGTAATAATATTCCAAAATCTCATTGAATTTATAACCGTTTTTTCCAAGGACATCGGCCCCGCACTGGCTCATTCCGACGCCATGTCCATAACCTCTTGTGGTAATCTCTACCGTATCTGGATCGGGAAAATCTATTTCAATATTTGTGGACCGCAAATCCAGAAGTTCACGGAACTCAGTGCCCGGCATATGTATATTGCCGATCCTTATCTCTTCCACCCTGCCGCTTGCGCTGTAGGACATTATTTCTATTTCCTTTGCAAAATTATTTTCCACTTCATCTTCCGGATACTTTTGCATTAATTTTTCCCTGATTTCATCCCATGTGAAATTTACCACCGATATGTATTGGGAATACTGACTTTCATCGACACTGTACACGCTTCTAAGATACGGCACCTCTCCGGATACCGCCCAGACTGCTTCAATATCTTCGGTGACCCCGCCGCTGTTGGCGTGATAAAGAGGATTTATCAGGACCCCGTCATAGGTCATCACTATATTTTTTGTGGCCTCACAGGCTTTTCTTATCTTTTCATAACCATATTCGTCATGATACAGCTCAAGGTACCTTTCTTTTGATATCCATGCCTGGCAATGCCCCGGATCAGTGCAGACATGGGCTCCGTAATGCTGTTCGGCAGAACCGTACAGACCTTTCATCCTGCTCAGTGCAAAAGTCCTGGCTGCAACCGCCTGGGCTTTCAGAGCCTCCTCATGGAAAGAAGCTGGCATCTCGGCAGCGACGACACCCACGACATATTCTTCAAGTTCAAAAGGTTCAATAGCCGACCTGGAGGTATTGTAGACCGTAATTTCAATAACCTTGCCGCCTGTATTGTCCTCTTCCTCCACATAGGAAATGGAAGACGCAATATCATCTTTTTTCCTCTCCAGGGGCGGAAGTATCAGGATGAGCAATAAGAGCGGCAGAATATAAAGAAGCAGGTCCTTTATACTCAGCATCCTGTATCTATTCCAGCTAAAATACCCGCCGAAGCCCGAACGCCTGACTGACCTGTAAATCCGTCTGTTAAGCTGATTGAAGCGCATATTTATGCTTTTCCCCCGCATGGCTGGGAAGCTCCCCCGTATATCCGGACTGAAGGCATGAGCATTGGAACGGCTGCCATAAAGGTTTGAACGGCCGCCGGATATATTTGACCGGCCTGAAAACACGTTTTGCCGGACAACACGTTTATACAGGCGGTTTACTATCGAAGATAAACTGTTTATTCCCCCGGCAATGTCTGCCTTCACACCGCCCGGTCTGCTGAAATGCATGCCTGATCTGTCTGCCAGTCGCCTTAAAATATCATACAATCCACTCAGCATAGTAAATTTTATGTGCAAAAACAAAATATAATACCGGTATCAGCCTTTATCTGATAAAATTAAAATGATTTTTGCCGGCTGTATATACTTAGATAGTCCTAAAAGGTTGATATGTATGGAAAATCCTTTTATGATTGAAGCAATCAAGGAAGCCTATGAAGCGCTGAAGGTTGGGGAAGTTCCGGTAGGAGCAGTGATTGTCCGGGATGGCAGGATTATTTCCCGCGCCCACAATCTGCGGGAAACCAGAAACCAGGCCACTTACCATGCCGAAATATTATGCATTGAGGAAACCTGCAGGATTCTTGGCACCTGGCGGCTCAGTGACTGCGACCTTTACGTTACCCTTGAGCCATGTCCCATGTGCGCAGGAGCCATCATAAACTCACGGATAAGATCAGTGTATTTCGGAGCATATGACCCGAAAGGAGGAGCCTGCGGCTCGGTAATTGACCTGTTCAGGGATGGAAAATTCAACCATACCCCGATCATATATGCAGGCATTATGGAAGAAGCCTGCGAGAAACCGCTGAAGGAATTTTTCAGAAATTTAAGATAAGAGGCTTTGACAGTAAACAGGGCAAGCCGTTCTTAAGAATTGCAAAAACTATACTGTTGCTAAAAATAAAGGTATGCCTTATAATAATTACGCATGACTAATCGCATGCAGAACCTATATGCACGATAGTTTGTTAATGCCGTAAAGGCAGGAATTTTAATAAGCAGATTATGTGGAGAGTTGTCCGAGTGGCTGAAGGAGCTGGTCTCGAAAACCAGTGTACACGTAAGTGTACCCAGGGTTCAAATCCCTGACTCTCCGCCATTTTTAATGTCCTCCGGTGACCTTCGGGCCCGGGGGCTTTTATATATTGAGGCGATATGGTGCCAGAAAAAGTATATAGAACATATAGACAGCTTCTAACTATATTAAGAGGCCGGGGCGTCAGCATTAATAAAGAATCTGCTTGGCTCCAAGCTTTTCACATGTACGCCTGGAGGCTATGTTTTCAGGGTTGTTGGTAATCAATACCTTCTTCATCCCATGGGCCCGGATTACCGGTACAAGCAGCCGGCAGGCCTTTTCTGCATAACCATGCCCACGGTACTGCTTATCAACCATATATCCTATATTACCGCTGTAATACAGACCATCTGTATAACCTATACGAAGGTTGACCTCGCCGGCACGTTTGCCTTCACGGCGGATTTCAAACTGATAGCCCGGAACCCATTTCTTTTCCGGAATGGCAGGATTTTTTGCAACACTGCAAAGCTCTATTTTGCCGTCGCTCAACTCCGGTACTTCAATGAAATTCTAAAATATAACCGACTTGTTAAATCTTTTATAACTCTATGATAACAGCCCTGTTCTCCGCCTTTGACTTTTTGACGTCTATGATCCTCTGGTTTTCAGAGCCGCGGAATTTCAGCAGCAGATTTCTTCTCTCCAGCTCAAATCGTCCGTCAACAAGAATGTCGGTCTCATCGAGAAGCTCTTTCCATCCCCTGTGTTTTGGGGCGTTTTCAGCAATGTATTCATAAGTGTAGCCCGTATAAGTCATTATATTCAGCCCCAGCTTTCTTGCTTCCCTGGCAAGAACGGCAAAGCTTTCGGCCTGTTCAAAAGGGTCTCCCCCGCTTAGTGTCAGGCCGTCCAGCAATGGATTTGCCCTGGCCTGCTCAAGTATTGAATCCACCGTCACTAATCTTCCGCCGTCAAAGGAATGGGTCTCTGGGTTATGACAGCCCTCGCACCTGTGCCTGCAGCCCTGCGCGAAGATCACCATCCTGATTCCAGGCCCGTCCACTATTGACTCATTTATTATTCCTGCAATTCTTACATTCATCTGCAATCACCATTGTCTGTGGGCGTGGGAGTGGCACACCGGTACAAGGGGCCTGTCCCCCCGTACCAGCAATCCCTGTCCCTAACATTTGAAGGACATATGCTTTACCCGGTCGCGTTCCTCTGCCCTCTTGGCGTCGTTAAATCTTTCGAGGGTCCCTACCAGGTATCCAGTGATACGCCTTATCCTCTCGAACTTGACATCCCCTTCTTCCCTTCCGCAGGAAGGGCATTTATTGCCAATGATGCCTGTGTAGCCGCATACAGGATCCCTGTCCACCGGGTGATTAATGGATCCATAACCGATCCCGGCTTCCTTCATTGCCCTGATGATCTTCTCGAAGGCTTCCAGGTTTTGTGTCGGATCCCCGTCCACCTCGACATATGTTATATGTCCCGCATTGGTAAGCTCATGGTAGGGGGCCTCAATCCTTATCTTGTCGAAAATGCCTATCGGGTAGTAGACCGGGACATGGAAGCTGTTAGTGTAATAGTCCCTGTCTGTAATACCCTCAATGCTTCCGAATATCTTCCTGTCCATCCTGACAAATCTTCCCGCAAGGCCCTCGGCAGGTGTTGCTATGAGGGTGAAGTTCATGTTGTATTTCCTGCTGGCCTCGTCCATGCGCTTGCGCATATGTCCCACGATTTTGAGGCCAAGCTGCTGGGCCTCTTCAGATTCGCCATGATGCTTTCCGGTCAGGGCCTTCAGGCATTCCGCAAGCCCGATGAAGCCCGCCGTGAGGGTCCCGTGTTTCAGGACCTCTCTTATCTCATCTTCCCAGCCAAGCCTGTCGGAATCTATCCAAATGCCCTGTCCCATCAGGAACGGGAAGTTCTTGACCTTCTTGCGGGCCTGGATCTCATACCTTTCAAGGAGCTGGTCAATTACCAGGTCAATCTTTTCATCCAGCTCATTGAAAAACGCGTTTATGTCGCCGTTACTCTTAAGGGCAATTCTCGGAAGGTTTATTGTCGTGAAGCTCAGGTTTCCCCTTCCGTATATTATTTCCCTCGAGGGATCATGGACATTTCCTATCACCCTCGTTCTGCAGCCCATGTAGGCAATTTCAGTCTCAGGCCTTCCGGGCTTGTAATATTTGAGGTTAAAGGGCGCATCCAGGAATGAGAAGTTGGGGAACAGCCTCTTTGCGCTGACCCTGCAGGCAAGCTTGAACATATCATAGTTGGGATCCCCCGGATTGTAATTTATCCCTTCCTTTACCTTGAAAATATGTACCGGGAATATGGGAGTTTCCCCGTTGCCAAGACCTGCCTCGGTGGCAAGGAGAATGTTCTTGATGACCATTCTTCCCTCGGGGGAGGTATCGGTTCCATAGTTTATGGAACTGAAAGGAACCTGTGCCCCCGCCCTGCTGTGCATGGTATTCAGGTTGTGGATAAAGGCTTCCATTGCCTGATATGTTTTTCTGTCAGTTTCACCGTATGCCTTCCCGCAGGCAAACGCCTGCGCCTTCTCAATGGCGGAAACATCGCGCACATATTCGGCAAGGAATTCCCGCTCCAGTCTGGCATATTCTTCATTGGGAACCAGGGAAGGATAAAGATTGTATTCGTCCCTGATCCTCACTGAGACGTTATCAACCACTGACGCCGCATTTTCGATGCCGGCCAGCAGTTCCAGTGCCTTTGAAAGATTTTCCCTGTAAAGCCTGGAATAAGTTTTCGCAACCCCGGGGGCCATGCCATAATCAAAATTCGGTATGCTCTGGCCTCCGTGCTGGTCGTTCTGGTTTGACTGGATGGCTATGCATGCCAGGGCAGAGTAGCTCTGGATATCGTTGGGCTCCCTGAGATGACCGTGCCCTGTGCTGAAGCCACCCTTGAAAAGCTTGAGAATGTCAATCTGACAGCAGGTTGTTGTAAGGGTGAGAAAATCAAGGTCATGTATATGGATATCCCCGTCTTTATGGGCCTTTGCATGTTCAGGTTTCAGTATGAACATCTCGTAGAACTGCTTTGCGCCTTCCGAACCATACTTGAGCATGGTTCCCATGGCGGTGTCGCCGTCAATATTGGCATTTTCCCTTTTTAGATCATTGTCCTTGGATTCCTTGAAAGTCAGTTCCTCGTAGACTTTCATGAGCCGGGTATTCATCTCCCTGATTCGGGTACGCTCAGCCCTGTAGAGTATGTATTTCTTGGCGGTTTCCGCATGTCCGGCTTCAATCAGTACCCTTTCAACGACATCCTGGATATCTTCCACGCCGGGAATCTTTTTTTCGGGACTTTTGTTGAGCTCCTCAACAACTCTTTCGGCCAGTTCCAGCGCGGTTGAATAACTCTCCTCGCCTGCGGCCCTTGTAGCCTTGAAAATGGCATTGACAATCTTCTCGATGTTGAAGGGTACTTCCCTTCCGTCCCTCTTCCTTATTTTTGTAATCATCCCATGCACATCCCTTTTCTTAAGTTTATTGATTTTTTCAGCTCTGATTAATTGCAAAAACCTCTCGACCTTAAGTCAAGAGGCCATATTTGACTACTGAATGGTACAACCGCGCAGGCCTTTCCCTGCTTTTTAAATCCGCTGCAGCAGGCAGCCGCAACACCTATATTTTGTTAGTTTTTATTTTAACATGCACTATATATTGTGTCAACAGATTTTAAGACTCTTCACCCATTATCCTTCCATGTAAAATTCATAAATGAATTTCCCGGGAAAAACAGAAATGCTGAAAGGTAACAGGCTTTTATGCCTGAATATTGTTGAGATTGTAAAACTCGCCTTTCAGATCCATCAGTTCCTCATAGGTTCCGCATTCAACACATTCACCGTTTTTCATCACCACAATCCTGTCGGCGTCCCTGATGGTCGAAAGCCTGTGGGCGACTATAAACGTCGTGCGTCCCTTGATGAGGTTTTTCATTGCCTCCTTGACATGATGCTCCGAAATATTGTCAAGGGCAGAAGTGGCCTCATCGAAAATAATGATCCGCGGATCCCGGATAAGAGCCCTTGCGATTGCAATGCGCTGCCTTTGTCCTCCTGAAAGTTTTCCGCCATATTCGCCAACCCTTGTGTATATTCCGTCGGGAAGCCTGTCAACAAACTCCTTTACATTGGCGGCTTCCAGGATCATGTCCAGCCTTTCCCTGTCCACACGGGGAAGCCCGTATGTTATGTTCTCCAGTATGGAGCCCGAAAAGAGTATGTTGTCCTGGGTGACGACAGCAAGGTGCTTCCTGTAGCTTCTCATATCTATATTTGAGAAATCCTCTCCATCGAGATAGATCTTCCCTTTCACCGGTTTTTCAAAACCTATTATAAGATTCATAAGGGTCGATTTGCCGGCCCCCGACTCGCCTACAATGGCGATGCACTCGCCTTTCCTGACATGAAGGCTGAAATCCTTCAGCACCCATTCGTCCGAATCTGGGTATTTGAAGCTGACATTTTCAAACACGATTTCCCCTTCAACCGATTTTACTTCTTTTTTGCCGCTGTAATCCTCCACGTCATCGGCAGAGAGAAGTTCGTTTATGGAATTTACCGCTTCAAAACCCCTCGCAATATTGGGATATACGCTTATAATACTGTTGACCGACGAGAGAATGGAGCTGAAAAAGCCCTGGTACAGCGTCACATCTCCGACTGTTATGACCTTGTTGTAGGCCAGTATTATGCTGAATACCAGACAGGCCGTCTGGAAGAAATGGAAGGACACCCAGGCCGATGAACCGAAAAACGCCTGCGCCATATCGAGACGGTAACCGCTTTCCCTGACCTTTTCAAGCTGTACCTTCATCCTTTCAAGTTCCACATCTTCCAGCGCATGGGCCCTTGTCACGGGAATCATCTCAACCATTTCCGAGATCCTGGCCGACATCTCCTCAAGCTGCTGCCTGAATTCCTTGTTCCTAATCCTGATGGTACTCCTGAAAAACCTTATAATAACAACCGCTATGGGGATGGTAAACAGGAAAAACAGCGCCACCACCATACTTTTGCTTATTGTGATGAAGAGCATGATGATTGTGTTCAGCACTGCGGGGACAAAGGCGCCCATGATTTGTCTTGACAGCAGCTCAACCTGTTCCACGTCCCTCAATACCTTGGACTGGATTTTTCCCCTTTTCATGTTCTTGTGATAGGACATGGAAAGCCGCTGGAGTTTTTCTGCCAGCGAAGTCCTGAGATATGCCTCGACAGATCTTATGGACCTGCTTATGTAGCTCTCATAGACGGTATGGAGCGGAATGTTCTGCGCAAGGGAAATCACGGCAATTGCCACATAAGGCCAAAGTTCGTTAAGGCTTCGCTCACCGGAATTCGCGGCTATGTTTATCATGGCCGAAGATACCATGGGGATAATCCATACCGGCGAGCTCTTGATTATATAATAGAACGTGGATATGATTAAATTTCTCTCATTTCCTCTGTATAATTTCAATAAAGTTCTGAGCGGACCGTTTTTCAATTCAGGTACCTCACCGATTTAAGCTACGTATAATTCCCGGCAATCCTTAATTATATATCTGCCAGTCGGCAAAATCAATTGACTTCCGGCAAAACTTCGTCGCAGGCCTGGAAAGAAAGGACTGATAATTATTTCCTCCGATTCTTGACAAAAATTGTACCCCTGTTTAAAATAATATATAATAAAATTATTAGCACTCATCATTCATGAGTGCTAATAACAATGTGACTAAAAAAGTCAAAAATTTCGTTTGGCTCCGCTGCGCCCAATTCCAGCCCATATAAACACCGGGTTTATATGGCGGTCAGACTGTCAGTTTCAATTGGCAAATAATTACTTTTTGAGTATCGTGCATATAATTACCGTGCAAAATAATATAAATTGACCATATAACAACACACAAAAGAATGCCTTCGGCTTAGGAAAAGAAATGTAAGTTTTCATTTACCAGTAATGAAAAAGTACATTTTCACAAAAACTATGCTGGGAGGTGTTTTTTTTGAAAGCGTTGTTTTTGGCTGGGGGTTTGGGTACGCGACTAAGACCTATAACGAATTATCTGCCCAAACCTATGGTACCTATACTGGGGAAACCATTGCTGGAAAGAAATATAGAAAACCTTAAAAGGCATGGTATTGATGAGATAGTACTGAGCACATGCTATAAACCTCACAAAATCGAGGAATATTTTGGCGACGGAAGCAAACTGGGCGTAAAAATCAGCTATATATGTGAAGATGAACCCCTGGGTACTGCCGGTGCGATAAAGAATGCTGAAAAATTTTTCAATGATACATTTCTTGTGTTCAATGCGGATATCTTAAGTGATATAGATATCTCAAGAATGATTCGCTACCACAGGGAAAAGGGCGCACTTGCCACAATAGCCGTAACAAGGGTTGACAATCCTTCGGCTTATGGCGTGATTGAGCATGATGAGAATGATTTCATCACTGCTTTCAAGGAAAAGCCAAAACCCCATGAAAGCAGCTCAAATTTAATCAATGCAGGCGTATATATTTTTGAACCTGAACTTTTGAAAGAGATACCCACCGGAAGGGCTGTTTCCATAGAGCGGGAAACCTATCCCCTTCTGCTTGAAAAAGGCTACAAAATAGCCATTTATGACGGATGTTCCTACTGGCTCGACCTGGGTACGCCTGAAAAATACCTGAAGGCCCATAAGGACATCCTCAAAGGACTACTGCCGATTATGAGCCATGACTTCAACAAGGAGGAACAGTATATCAGCAAAACGGCGAGAATAAGCCGTACGGCAAAAATCATCGGTCCCGCCTATATAGGTGACCATGTTGAGATAGATTCCTTTGCGGTCATAGGTCCTGGCACGGTCCTTTGCGACAGCTCACAAGTGGGATCAAATTCAAGGATTATAGGAAGCGTGATCTGGGATCGCGTCAATGTGGGCTATGGAGCTTCTCTGATAAATTCCGTAGTCATGTCCAACTGCAGGGTTGACAGGTACATGACCAGAACCAATGCCATCCTGGCAGGTAATATGAGCCATACCATGGCCCTTGTATAAGTAGTAAGAAAACAAACATCCGGAGGTTTTAAATGACTGCCAACAAAAAACGCAACATTGCTTTTTTAAGTACCTATCCTTCAAGGGAATGCGGACTTGCGACCTTTACCCAGGACCTTATAAGGGAGCTCGACAAGATCTCCCTTTTAAACAACCCAAAGGTCATAGCTGTAAGCGACAGGGAATATACCTACTGCGACAGGGTCATCATGGAGCTCAGCCAGCATGACAGGAAAAGCTATGCTGAGACGGCAAAGGCGATCAACAACTCTGATATAGAATTGCTCGTCATAGAGCACGAGTACGGTATATTCGGAGGAGAGTCAGGAGAATATCTCCTCGACCTTGTCGACAATTTGGAGATTCCCTTCATAACAACATTCCATACAGTCCTGCCCAATCCTTTGGATAAACAGAGGGAGATACTCAAAATACTCGGCGGGAAGAGCGCCAAGGTCGTAACCATGGCAAAAAACACAATCCCCATCCTTGAAAATGTTTATGACATCCCTCCTTCCAAAATTGAAATGATACACCATGGTGTGCCTTTCAGGATCCTTGCCTCACGGGAAAAACTCAAGGAGCAGAACGGCCTTAAGGATCGTTTCGTTATAAGCACTTTCGGCCTGCTCAGCCCCGGCAAGGGCCTGGAATACGGCCTTGAAGCCATCGCCAAAGTAACAGAGAAGCATAAGAATATAATCTACTTCATCCTTGGCCAGACCCATCCCTCAATAAAGGCAAAATGGGGAGAAAGCTACAGGGAAAAACTGCTTGAACTGGTGCATGAGTACAGGATAGAGGATTATGTCCGGTTTGTGAACAAATATCTGACCAAGGACGAGATAATCACTTACCTCAGGATGTCTGACATTTATATGACTCCCTACCTTGGCAGGGACCAGGCAGTGAGCGGAACCCTGGCATACGCTGTAGGCTATGGCCGTGTAGTTGTATCTACCCCGTACAACTACGCAAAAGAAATGCTGGCTGAAGGAAGGGGCCTCCTTGCCGAATTCCAGGATGCCAATTCACTTGCGGAAAAAATACTTTACGTCCTGGATAATCCCGAAGCCAAAAAGGAAATGGAAAAACGCACCCAGAGACTTGGCAGGACAATGTTCTGGGGAAAGGTGGCAAAAGACTATACCAGACTTTTCATAAATACCCTCGAAGAAAAGAAAATTTCTGACATCAAGGTGGTATGAATAATTATGAAGAAACTTGCCGTTCCCGACAGCGCTATATCCGAAGATGCTGCATCCGGCAATGTCATTTCCTTTGACGCTCTGCCAGACAGGACGTTCAAGGATGACTACATATTCCTATTGACCGATGATACAGGAATGATGCAGCATTCAAAATATTCAATACCCGATCCGAGACACGGGTATACAACGGACGACAACGCAAGGGCTCTTATCATGGCCCTCATGCTGTATGGCAGGTACAGGAAGAAAAAATACACCAACCTGGCTTACCGGTATTCATCGTTCTTATTGAATGCGCAGAACGAGTTCGGCAAATTCAGGAACTTCATGGGCTATGACAGGAGATGGCTTGAGGAGGAAGGCTCCGAAGACTGTTTCGGAAGGTGCATCTGGGCGTTGGGTTACGCCCTGGACTGCAAATATACCCCGCCTGGAATAAAAAACGGGCTCCAGTATCTGATGGAACGGGCCTTTTCCAATGTGCCCGAAATAAATTCGATCAGGGCCAGGGCATATTCCATACTTGGGCTCAGCCACCTAAAAAGTGAAACGGCAAAAAACTTTGTTTATGAACTGGCCATGTCCCTCCTGGGACAGTATGAGGAAAACAGGGACAATGAATGGAAATGGTTTGAGAGCATTGTCACATACTGTAATTTCGTTCTCCCCTGGTCGCTTATCGCGGCATACAGGGTGACAGGCGAAAAACGCCTGCTTGAAGCGGCTGAAGAAAGCCTTGGATTTATATCCGGCATAACCCTTAAGGAAGACTATTTCAAGCCTGTGGGGTGCAAGGGCTGGCTTCAGAAAGGCAAGGAGCCCGCAGAATATGACGAGCAGCCAGTTGAAGCCTGTGAAGGCGTACTTGCCTTTCTCGCCGCATATGAAGCGACAGACAAAAGGGAATACCTTTATAACGCAAAAAAATGCCATGCCTGGTATGAAGGTTACAACTCCAAAGGCATCAGCCTCATTGACAAGAAAACCGGTGGCTGTTATGACGGCCTGACCCAGGATGGGGTAAACCTCAACATGGGCGCCGAAAGCATTATTTCATATGTTATTTCCTACCTGAATATCTCGAGTGCAAAAATCCTTTAATCGCTGACAAGGCAGTGTTTGTCAGCCCTGCCCGCAGGGGTGATGGAAATTGAAAAATTGCCTGTTGTCAATTGATTGGGATTATTTTGTACATACCAGAGGAATATTCTGGGGCTCATACACAGAAAATCCAAGAAACATAATTGATATATGGTACAGGCGGTACATAAAAGAAAAATCACAGGGAAAGGATCTTCATGAATTTTTCCGCCTTTGCGGCACAAATACTTTCTGGAAAAAAATAAATGAACATTTCATATTTTCCAAGACAGCAAAGGCTTATATCTCGGATTCCCATGCCCTGTCCTATGACATAGCCAAAAAACACCAATGCGATGTTGTTTACCTTTTCGATGCCCACGCCGATTTAGGCTATGGAGGACTTACATCCCTTGATTTTGAAGTAAACTGCGCCAACTGGCTGGGCAAGCTGCTGAAAGACAGGATCGCAGACGAGGCCAATATCATTTACAGCCCGTTCACATCTGAAAAACCTGAATATTTCAGGTCCATCAACGAGGCCTTTAACGTCAGATACCTGAAGTTCAGTGATTTAGGCCGAAAAATCAGGGTTTCTGTCGTACATATAT
>Ga0134094_1002245_pt1 | contig 16803 bp, 13 predicted proteins | sample 5_1taG_FD_94458 | JGI IMG/M metagenome (GOLD analysis project Ga0134094, IMG submission 94458) | Switchgrass degrading microbial communities from high solid loading bioreactors in New Hampshire, USA - 5_19_20_110_A1 metaG | ecosystem: Engineered > Bioreactor > Semi-continuous > Anaerobic >... | reverse complement strand
CCTCGGAGGGCGTAGATTTAAAACATATGGTAAGAATCATTGAAGTTTTAGCAAATGAATATCCAATTCCAGTAGCCTTACACCTCGACCACGGCAGCTCCTTTGAAGCGTGTGCTGAAGCAATTGCTGCCGGCTTTACCTCAGTTATGTTTGACGGATCATCATTGCCCTTCGAAGAAAATATTGCAATCACCAAAAGAGTTGTAGATATGGCCCATCCGGCGGGGGTAAGCGTAGAAGGAGAACTGGGATATGTAGGAACTGCGGAGAATGCTGACGATGATTCCCGCCTTACTGATCCTGAAATGGCGCGCATTTTTGTGAAAGAGACCGGGGTGGATGCTCTGGCTGTTTCAATCGGGACTGTTCACGGCGAATACAGGGGAAAGCCAAATATTCGTCTGGATTTATTGTCGGAAATAAGGGCAAAAGTAGACGTTCCCTTGGTACTTCACGGAGCTTCAGGTACCGGCCACGATATCCTTCGCCAATGCGTAAGCCATGGCATTTGCAAAGTGAATGTGTATACTGACTTAGTAAAAGTAATGCTGGGTTCACTGAAAAGAGACCTGCAACAGGACAAGCCCAACCTGGTTTCAGTTCTAGATAATATGCATGAGGCTGTAGTGCAGGAATTAAAAGCTTATATAAAAACTTTTATGTCAGATGGCCGAGTGTAGCTTATATATGACACTTCCAGTCCTGCCCGCGGCGGTAATAAACACCATTGCCACATTTGTATGCTACAAAGTGGTATTTTCAACAAGAAATATGATCACCCACAAAGCTTGAAACTTTTATTTGCCGCAAACTGAAAATGGTTTGCGGCAAATAAAAACTATGACCGCAGGAGATACACTGCAAGTTTGCAGAAAAACAGGTGGGACTATTTAAAAAAGTTAGGTTACAAAGACTAAGCAGCAAACTATATAAATTGAAGGTTGAAAAATAGTTAAACACCTGTTACAATGAATTCAGACAAATACAAATATTGATATTTATATCAGCGTGTTACTGCTTTGCAGGCATGAGCTGGGAAGGGATTCTTGTTCCTTTCCCAGCTTATTTGCTTTAAAAAACATTAAAATGACTGGAGAGGTTTAAATATGAAGAGGATATTTGAGCTGGTTTCCGATGACTTTTTTACTCTTGATAAGCATGAAATACTGTCAACCGTAAAAGCTTCAGAGGGCAGGACGGTCATGGCGGAAGTGGTAGTAGCGGCACCACCCCTCATTTACGGCGTAAGTGGCCCGGAATTAGCCGCTACTTTTGGAGCCGACATGATCACCCTGAACCTTTTCGACTTTGATAATCCATTTATTGCCGGTATCGATGCAATAGATGTAGGCAATGGAATTGGCGATCTGCTTCGCATAGAATCTATAATAAGACAGAACCGGGCAAACCCGGATTATATAAGAAATATTAAAAAGAAGATAGGCAGGTTTATAGGGGTAAATTTGGAGCCGGTGCCGGAAACCATCAACTATCCGGAGGGCCGAAAACTAAGTGCCAAAAATCTCGAAAAGGCCAAGGAATTAGGCTTTGACTATGTATTACTTACCGGAAACCCTAAAACTGGTGTGACACATAAAACCATTGTTGAAGGGATTGAAAAAGCCGCAAACTTGGTAGGAGATAAGTTAATCATTATGGCCGGCAAAATGCATGCAGCCGGAGAAGAGAATATTTATGATCCGTCAATATTGAGGGATTTCGTTAGAGCCGGGGCTGATGTTGTCCTGATTCCGGCTCCGGGAACGGTCCCCGGCATGGACCAGGATACGGCCAGGCGTCAAATTGAGGCCATTCATGAGCTCGGTGCCTTAGCTTTAACTGCAATCGGCACTTCACAGGAAAGCTCAAGCGAACATGTGGTTGAGCAGATAGCCCTAATGTCTAAAATGGTTGGAGCTGACATTCAGCATATTGGCGATGCAGGATATTGCGGGGTGGCCTTTCCGGAAAATATCATGGCCCTGTCTATTGCAATTAGAGGGAAAAGGCATACCTACAGAAGAATGGCAAAATGAACCACCCTTGCAACAATAAATATGGGATTAGAATGCAATCCCCCTTTGAGTAGGCATCTATAAAATTGAAGATAGGACTACTCAAGGGGGTTTTTCTATGAAAAAACCAGCTATCTACTGCTTATGTAGAAGGGCAAACTTACAAGTTGGGCGGCTTTAAACTCCTACTTTACAAAATAACTGCATCAAATACCACATCGAAAGCCCTGCCCCCCCACATTCAAAACCGTAATCTTTTTTCACAACACTTTTTTTTGGACCGAAATGTGCGTCACCACATACATTTCTAGAGTTTCTTAGGAAGGAATTTTAATCCTTACCAAGCCCTGCGGTGATATGGGGGCATATCACGTTGAGACCACTTCATGAATTTCCTGGCGTGCAACTTTTAGCTCCTTCCAGCAGCGTGACCGCCTAGATATTTTAAATTTACAGTGCCCCATGCATTTTGTGACCCCTTCATATTTGCATAAGGGAAATCATAAAAATTTACAAAGGAGGGGCTGATATGAAGCTTCTTAAAACGGAACAGTTTCTTTGGGAAAGAAAGTGCACAAAATCCGTCCTTTTAGAAATTAAATTAAATCCCCGGCCCCAAAAGGTAATGGAAGTGGTTCCGAGCGTAGTCGCCCTGCGCCAGAAGCGGCAAGAGAGCTCTATCGTTGTTATTGCGGACTTATGTGTAGAAGTCTACTTTTCCGACAAAAGTTCCTCTGTTAACTTTCTGCAGCACGAAAAGCGGATAACTGAGGTTTTTTTGCCGGAAAAAGTGGCGGAGGGCATGCAGGTTTATGTGTCTTGCCATGTGCGTATCCGGGACATGAACCTTACAGGGGATATCCTGACGGTAACCCTTGAATTGGATTTTAAGCTGGAAGGCGTTACGGAGCGGCAGGCTGCGGCCAATATTCCCCCAGAAGCTATTGTCACTCAAAAAATTACAGCATATCAAAGTTGCGGAGCAAAGACCTGGATGGGATCTACATACGGCATTTTTCAAAAATCAGACCTTCGCCACATATTGGCCATTAAGCCCCACGGGGAACAGGTGGAAGTTAAGCTCTTTAGCGGTATAGCGGTGGTAGAAGGTGACATAGTTTTGGACATTTTTTACAGGGATGTGGAAGGTATTGAAAAATACGACAGGTTGCATGTTCCTTTGCGTGAAACTGTAGAATGTGAGGCTGCAGCTCCCCAGCGATTGGCCAAGGTAAAATTGGTTTTTTCGGGCGTAAGGCACAGCATCAAAAATTGTGGTGAGTGGGAAATCATAGTGGCGTATAAGCTTGAAGTGAAAGTCCTTGAAAAAAAGGAAAGGGACATAATTGTGGAGATAAATGCGCCGGGATATGAGACTTTAAAGAAAGAGCTGGTCCTAAACCAAAACGTATGCCAGGGCACTATAACTCTCATGCTTGAGGAAGATTTTATATTGCCTTATTTTGTAAAGGATGTGGTAGACGTTTACGGAAGGGCGGAAGACCTGACCTACCTGCCAATGGAGGGAGGCTTTACTGCAGAGGGGACCTTAGGCATTGAGCTTTACTTCGTGTGCAGCCAGCAGCGGGAAAGATGTAAATATCTGGAGATGAAATTTAGAAAAGCTCAATTGATAGATGGCGTGACGGGTGAAGAAGAATATGAGCTTGCTGGCCGCATCCTTCATATCTCGGCAGATCCCTTAAGTCAGGGCATCAAGGTAAAGGCACTTTTAGAGATTGATTATACCGGCATGGTCCGGCAGCAGCTTGAGGCAATTACGGAGGTAATTCCAGGAGAGGGAGTTCAAAAGGAGCTCTTTCGTGTGGAAAGGTGCCTAGAACAAAGGCACATAGACTTCGTGGAAAAATTCGAAATCAGCACCGACTCTCCCATTGACCGCTTGGAAAGTGTAAAGGGAGAAATAGAAAATGTTGAAATTACGGTAATGGATTCAAAGGTCTTGATCCAGTGCAATATAAGCGTCCATGTATATTATGCCGGCACTGATGGACTGCTGCACAGCAAAACGGCCCTCTTTCCCTTTGGAATTTTTGAAGACATAAAGGAAGGCAGCTCCAAAATGCAGGTGAGAGTGAGGCCACAAATACTCGAGGTTAAGACAGAACTTGTGGCTTTGCAAAAGCTAAATACCATTTTAAATCTGGGCTTTGACCTTTTAGCCACCCTAGAGGAAGACATTTATCTTGTCACCGATGTGCCAAAGGAGCAGGTGAAAATAAGACAGGTCTTATACGAAGACCACAAATTTAACGTGGCCTTCCTGTTGCCCTTGACATCTCCTGTTTTAAAGGTAAAAACCCTGGAAGTTGAACCGCAAAAGATCTGGCTTGAAAAAGACAGTTCAGGCAGGTGGGCCGTAGGTGAACTTGCTATAAGCTGCAGCTATGTGGGTAGAGATCATCTTCTTTATCAAGACTTTGAACGGTTAGACTTTAGATTTAAAATTCCTGACGCGGATGAAATAGATCAAAACAATATTGAAGTTTGTGCAAGAGCAAGCAAAATAATGTCAAATCCGGACAATGAGATGGCAGAAGTGGATCTGGAGGTAAAGCTGAGGACCTTCCATTTTGCCAGTATATATTGAGGGTGATCATGTGCGGGATGATATATCACAAAAGATTATCAAATTCTTTCAGGATTTTTCCCGTGTGGAGGCTGAAGTCATTGACGTAAAGCCTGAAGGGGAAGGGATGAAGGCACTTTGCGTCCTGCCCGATGGAGAATATCAGGTTACTTTAGACAAAGATTTATCAGTGAGAGCCTTTTACAGAAAAAAGCCCTACCAGATTGAGGAGGCAAAGGCAGGGCAAATTTCATCCCAGCAACCTGAGGTTTTGCCCGCATCTTTCCAAGACAAAGCAAAAAAACTTGTTCCACAGCCACTTAAGAGGCCCAGCCTTTCCAAAAGCGAAAAAGCGGTGTTATTGATAATAAAAGAACACCCGGGGCTGACCTCCTATGAGATAAGGCAATACGTTGATATGAAGTTTGCCATGCTTTTGCCCATATTAAAGAAATTGATGGATCTCAATATTATTCAAAAACAAAACGACAGGTACTATCCTCTATGAAAAAATATTGCAGAGGCTTCGGCCTCTTTTTTTGTTGCCAGGCGGGGGAACCGCAGCAGGATGATTTACATATAATGAATTAGCAATTGCGAGTTTTTCGGGAAGGGATGAGATCATGCCCGCTTTAAAGATTGCCTTAATATGCCTGGTAGTATTTTTGGGTTTTTATCTTTTTATTAGGGGAAAAGCCAAGGCAGGGCGTCAGCAGGAGAGGGAAGTCATCGATGAAAGTGAAAAGGCCCGCGAGCTATCCAGCAATCTTCAAGAACAAGGTAACGTACTGACAGAACCGCCGGCAGAAAATCTAGAACAAGAGCTGGAGGTAAATGAAGAGATGCCACGGGACGCGCAGGCTGTTGCAACTGATGGAGAAGCGGCCTGTGAAATTTACGAATCAGAACCTGATGACAGTTTCGCCCATCAGATTATGGAGCAACCGTATGAGGAAGGGGCGTCAATTGAGGGAATTCATACTTCCAAGGAATGTGAATTCCAATCCCAGTATGATGTAACAACAGGAACAAAAAGCTCAGCTTGCGAGGATAATATTTTATTCGATGAAAAAATTAGCCGTGACCCCCTTGGGGACCTGCTAATTACAGATGAGAGAAAAGAGGAGGAATAGCCAATATGCCTTTGATTCAAGCTCAGGTGCTGATAGGAGAAAATTCCGCCCAAACCATGTTGGAATCTACGGTGACATTAGACTTTCCTGCGGTTAAGGTAAAAGAGATAAGGGCACAGGTGCAGAATGTAAGGGCAGATATAATCGAGGACAAGGTCATCGTTCAGGCGATGGTCCACAAGCAGATCTTTTTCGTTGGCACCGATTCAGTTGTACATCACCAGGTGGAAGAAGTCCCCGTGAGCTACTTTATCGACATACCAGGAGCGGCCCCTGGCATGCAGGTAGATGTGACCCCAAACGTGGAACACGTGACGTTCTCTCTTGTAGATTCCACAACCCTTCATCAGAAAGTCATCTTGCTGTTTGAGGCAGTGGTTACCGATACGCAGCTTCTGGATGTGGAAGAGGGAACCGATCCCATGTTGTATTGGGTGGCATCTGTGGTGGGCCAGGGCAGTCAACAGTTGATAGTGGAGAATGGCGTCACTTTGCCCAATCTTGCCCAAAAGGTGGATGAGATAACTGCCGAAGTGAGAGATATTGTGACAGATATAACCACCGACAAGGTTGTCATCCAGGGCATCCTCCATAAGCAGATATACTATGTGGGAATCGACAATGTGGAGTACCATCAGTCAGAAGATGTCCCCTTCAGCCTCTTTGTTGATGTGAAGGGAGCTGCTCCAGGCATGAATGTAAGTGTGACCGACACAATCGAGGACGTAAGCTATACTCTGAAAAATGAGACCGAATTGATCCAGCGAGTGGTCATACTCTTTTCGGTAGTAGTGACCCAAAACGTCCAAATAAACCTTCTCCCCGGTGCCGAGCCAACCATACTCGTGGAACAGGTAATGGCGGAAGAAGAAGGTCAGACATTGCTCCAAGACCTGGTTACTATGGAAAGACCTACTCAGATGATAAGAAGAATAGATGCGGAAGTGTCGGACATCAGCTGCCATGTCATACCAAATAAGGTAATAGTCCAGGGCACCATCCACAAACAGATATACTACATCGGCTTGGATGACGTGGAATATGAACAGGGCGAAGATACGGACTTCAGCCTTTATGTGGATGTGCCGGGAGCACTGCCGACTCAGAACTGCACCGTGATTCCCACAATCGAAGGCGTCTTGTTCGAACTGCAAAATGAGACGCAGTTGCTGGAGACAGTTGTCCTGGCGATATCGGTACTTATGACAAATACCGAAGAATTCAATCCTACGCTTAATAGTTCATTTCCATTGATAAAAAAACCTTGTAATTAGAAATTTTAAATTTGAGAAAGTCGAAGGCTGTAACACTGGTGCACAGCCTTTTTCTTCTTTATAAGATATATTTTGGTCTTCTATAAGCAGGTTTGCATATATATAGAACCTTTTCGAATATATCAGTGCCTACATTTTTGAAAAAGATTTGTATAGAGTATCGGTTTTAGCTTCCAGCCCCACTAGGATAATATGACGGCCCAGCCTCCGCGATGTTTTTGCGTCTCAAAAGATATAATTAACTACATTTAGAGAAGGAAAAGAAGGCTTAAAGGGGAAAATATTATATGGAACTTAGCGAGCAATGGAAATTAAATAAAGATTATAAGTAAAGGAGTAAACTAAAGTGACTGAAGTAATCATTCAGGAGTGTAGGGAATACGGATTAGACACTTTAATGCAAAAGTTAAACGAGGGGATAGAAAAATTAGGGGGATGGGAAGCATTTGTGCATCCCGGAGACAGGGTTTTACTAAAAGTAAATCTTATAGGCCCCAAATCAGCCGATTCAGCTGCTGTAACACACCCCGAATTTGTCCGCGCTCTGACAAGGATTTTGAAGCAGCGAGCTTGTGAAGTGTGGATTGGAGATAGTTCGGGTGGAGCAATCGCTGGTATAGCACCTACTGCCAGAAGCCTCAAGGTAGCAGGTTACGAGAAATTGGCGAGAGAAGAAAACGCTATTATTAAAAACTTTGACAGTGAAGGTGTCGTCGAAGTAAGTCCCAAAAGTAAATATGGAGAGAAGATGTACCTTGCCAAACCTATCTTTGATGCCGATGTTGTCATAAACTTGCCAAAGCTAAAGACCCATTCGGCAAATATCTATACAGGAGCTGTGAAAAATGTCTTCGGCTGTATTCCCGGTTTAAGGAAGGCAAAATATCATAAGGTGGCCCCTACTCCGGAGGAGTTCGGTGAAGTGTTGGCAGATATTCATAAAAGTGCAAAGTTTACTCTACATATCATGGACGGTATTATGGCAATGCAGGGCGAAGGGCCAACAGCGGGAGATGTTTATCCGGCAAATAAAATTCTAATGAGCACAGACCCACTGGCATTAGATACTGTGGCAATTAACATGCTGGGCATGGAAATAGGAGAGGTGCCTGTCCTGGCTGCCGCAATGCGGAGGGGCCTTGGGGAAAGTAACCTGGAGAACATAACGATAGATGGCGATTATAAGACAGTTCCCAAATTAGGAGATTTCAAATTGCCGAAGCGCTATAGAAGCAGCAAACGATATTCTAAAGCGCTGATCAAGATCATTGACTTTTTCGAAACCAGGCCAAGCATAAACAGGAAAAAGTGCAGGAATTGCAATGTTTGCGTAGACAGTTGCCCAATGGGAGCCATTCATAGGGATACTAAACAAATTGATTATAAGGTATGTATTGAATGTATGTGCTGTCATGAATTATGCATGTATAAGGCAGTGGAACTAAAGAAGAAAAATATAGTGGCTGGCATCATTGCCGGCCTCAGCCTAAAAAGAATATAGCACATAAGTAAATTATCCCATATCATTCTATAAGTAAAGCACGCGGAAAAAGAGCTTTCTTTGCAATATGATACGTTCCTTTTTAAGCTAGTCAGTTTTAATATTTTTACTTATTTTCCTATCAGCGGATAAAGTTCCCTATCCTCTCTTTCAATGCGGTTTGTTAATGCGGCGGCTATGCTGTGTAAGTCTTCCTTGAACTTTTGGGGCTCTGCCTTTATGTTCTTTGGCTGCATGTATTTTGTTTTAAAAGCTGCAAACTTTTCCCCCAGATTTCCCATCTCGTCTGTAAAGGCAGAAGCAGTGCTACTTATGTGGCTGCTTTCGTGTTTTAGCAAATTGGGATATAGGAATTCGTCTTCGGCTTGCAGGTGAATTTTTAACACGCCTGCAAGCTGTCCTATTTTCCGCGAGATTTCAAAAGCTTTTTCATTTAAGCCCTCCTGTGAGATACTTATTAGTTCCTGGACTATTTCCTTTATTTGAGCATGCTGTTTCTGAAGCAGAGCGATACTCATATTACCCCACCTTTATATTTTTTTCTTTATGTTACTAAAAATTGGGATAAAATAATATGATACATATCACAAACGGATCAATGCACTGCATAAATTGAAGGGATCGGGCGGAAATTATTGCTGAGGTGATATTATTGAAAAAGGGATACGGCCTTTTTGCACTGATTATTTTTGTCATTGCTTTAGGAATACTTGCGCCAACCAAAGACTTTCTACGGAAGCCTCAGCAAACCATGCCCGAAGACCTGGATTTAGCCGGAGGCCCCGAGAGAGAAGTGAGGGGCTTTCCAAAAAGGGAGATAGTTGATTTGATTACCATGTATCCCGACCTTTTTATTGCAAGTGGCGACAGCCAAGAGAAAAAAGTTGCCCTCACCTTTGACGATGGGCCGGATGATGTTTTTACGCCGCAGATTCTGGATATCTTGAAGGCGAAAGATGTGAAGGCCACTTTTTTTGTGATAGGCAAGAGGGCGGAAGGCTATCCTGAGGTGATGAGAAGAATTGTGGAGGAGTGTCACCTGGCCGGCAATCACACCTGGAGCCACCCCAACATAATGAAGATTTCTTTGGAAGATGCAAAGGAAGAAGTATTGAAAACCGAAAAGCTCCTGAGAAAGTATTATAAAGACTCACCTGATAAAATCAGAATCTTTAGGTCCCCCTATGGTTCCATAGACCCAAAGCAGGTTGAGTATATCAGCAACATGGGATATAAAATAATATCCTGGAATGTGGATTCTTTGGACTGGAAGGGCCTTTCCGCAGAGGAAGTGAAAACCAACATCTTGGAAAATGTGACGGAGGGCTCCATAATCTTGCAGCACTCTGCGGGAGGCGAGGGTGAGGACCTGAGCGGTTCGGTAGAGGCCCTTCCGGAAATAATCGATGTATTGAAAGAAGAAGGTTTTAAATTTGTGACCATTGACGAAATACTAAAGGACAGGCAGGAAAAAGATAAGCAGAAAAAAGATATAAAGGATTAAGAGAATCAAAAAGCTCCCCTAAGTCGGGGAGCAAATTTTCTTATACTCCTTTCATCGTAAGGCTTATCCTGTTTCTCGCTGCATCCACCGAGAGGACCTTTACCTTTACTGTGTCACCTACGCTAACCACATCGAAGGGTGAGCGCACGAAGCTTTCCGAAAGCTCCGAAATGTGGCAGAGGCCGTCCTGATGGACTCCTATGTCGATGAAAGCCCCAAAGTCGGTGACGTTGCGGACGGTGCCCATTAAGACCATGCCAGGCTTTAAGTGTGAAATTTCCAGCACGTCAGTGCGGAAGATAGGTGGCGGCAATTCCTCTCTGGGGTCACGGCCGGGCTTTTTAAGCTCTGACAGGATATCCCTTAAGGTTGGGATACCTATGTCCAGGGATGTAGCCATATCCTTGATTTCAGCTTCGCTGAAATTTTTCGCCTTGAGCTCTTCCAGTGTATAAAGCTTCATCACCTGCCTGGCCGTGTCATAGCTTTCCGGGTGCACTGCCGTGTTGTCAAGGATGTCATCGCTTTCCGGCACCCGAAGAAATCCGGCGCACTGCTCAAAGGTCTTGGGCCCCAGTTTGGGAACTTTCAAGAATTCTTTTCTGGATTTAAAAGGCCCATTCTCTTCCCTATATTTTACGATGTTGTTAGCTATGGTTGCGGTGATGCCGCTGACGTAGCTTAAAAGGGAAGGAGAGGCAGTGTTTACGTCCACGCCCACGCTGTTCACGCAGGCTTCCACAACTCCCGAAAGTCTTTCCGAAAGTTTCTTTTGGTTTACGTCGTGCTGGTATTGCCCTACGCCCAATGCCTTCGGGTCAATCTTTACCAGCTCTGCCAGAGGATCCTGGAGGCGCCGGGCAATGGAGACGGCTCCCCTAAAAGATACGTCTAGGTCAGGAAATTCTTCAGTGCCAAGCTTTGAGGCTGAATAGACGGACGCCCCCGCTTCACTTACCACTACATAGGATACGGGCCTTGTTGCGTCCTTTAAGATTTCTGCCAGGAACATTTCGCTTTCCCGGGAGGCGGTGCCGTTGCCCAGGGATATGACGTCCACCTTGTACTTTTCTATCAGGGAGAGGACAATCTTTTTTGATTCCTGGAAATTGTTTTGGGGCGGAGTGGGATAGCAGACTCCATAGTCTAATAGCTTGCCGGATGGATCTATAACCGCCAACTTGCAGCCGGTCCTGTAGGCTGGGTCAAAGCCCAGGATCACCTTATCTTTTACGGGAGGCTGCAGGAGCAGGTGCTTCAGGTTCTTGGAAAAGGTGGCAAGAGCCTGTTCCTCCGCTTTTTCCGTAAGCATATTTCGAATTTCCCGTTCGATGGCAGGCCAGATAAGGCGCTTATAGGCATCCTCCACTGCCTTTTCCATAAGTTCTGAGGTGGCGGAAGGTGCTTTAATATATTTGGTTTTGATGACATCTAAAAGCTCTTCCTCAGGCACCAGGATTTTCACCTGCAGGAATTTTTCCCGCTCACCCCGATTTATGGCCAAGATCCTGTGGGAGACGATCCTCGCCACCGGTTCCTTAAAATCGTAGTACATGGAATAAGTCGACACTTCTTCCGTGAGGCCCGCAGTTTGGACTACGCCTTTCTTATAAGCCATATCCCGAATAATTTTTCGCATTTCGGCATCGTCGGATATGATCTCCGCGATGATGTCTAGGGCACCGGATAAGGCATCATCCGCAGTTTCTACCCCTTTTTCGGGATTTATGAAGGCTGCTGCGGCCTCTTGGTCCACGGGAGCTTCCTGGGCAAATATCATCTGAGCCAGGGGTTCCAGCCCCTTTTCTTTAGCCACGGTAGCTCTGGTCCTTCGCTTAGGCCTGAAGGGCCGGTAGATGTCCTCCACTTCCTGAAGGGTTTCTGCATCATCTAAACTCTTTTCAATCTCCGGAGAAAGCTTTTCCATTTCTTCCAGCAGCCGCTTAACTTCAGCCTTTCTTTCTTCCAGATTTCTCAGGTATGAGAGCCTCTCAGAAAGGGCCCGAAGCTGCTCGTCAGTAAGTCCTCCCGTGACCTCCTTCCTGTAGCGGGCTATAAAGGGGATGGTGTTACCTTCGTCCAATAAGGCGATAGTTGAGGCCACCTGCTTTTCACGGATATTTAATTCCCGGGCCAATTGCTTTATGATTTTATCCATACTTTCCTCCCAATTAGCTTTTATCAACATTTATATTAACACCTTACAATATTTTATATTTGCAGCGGAATTCCTGCAAATATTGGAGTGATTTTGTACGATGGAGTTTTTGAAATGTTAGATTTTCAAGAAAATGTGCGATAATTTATGCTCCTTGGCGTCAGTTTTAGGAGATAGAAACTGAACACGATTGACGAGTTGTTGGCAAGGACTGTAAACTTAAAATACAAATGTACGACAACTGATAATTTTTTGCGGAAAGTGGGATGCTATGGCCTATAAAACAAAAATAGTGCTGTCCTGTGTGGCATTGACGGTTATTTTTTGCATTTTACCTGGTATTTCATATGCATCAACCTACCATGTTGTTGAGCCAAAAGATACCTTGTGGAAAATATCTAAAATGTACGGTTTGACGGTGGACGAGCTTTATAGGTTAAACAATCTGCAAAGTGACTTAATATTTCCGGGTCAGAGCTTATTGGTTAGCAAGGATGAGAATGAAGCCGGTATCGATGTAGAAAGTGCGATGACGGAAGAAATAGGAGAAGTAGGAAACGCCGTTGAAGAAAATGCTACAGGTGAAGCAACTGCCGAAGAAGAGAAGGACCTTGCAGCTCAAATCATAGACTTTGCCAAAACCTTTCTCGGCACGCCTTACCGGAGCGCCGGTTCATCGCCAAAAGGGTTTGATTGTTCAGGTTTTACATATTATGTGTACAAGCAGTTTGGCATCGAGTTGCCGCGGGTGGCCCAAGACCAGTACTATTTTGGCAAAACCGTAAGTGCAAATGAAGCTAAAGCAGGAGATTTGGTGGCCTTTGCCTATAAGGGATATATACACCATGTCGGAATATACATGGGCAATGGCGAGTTTATACATAGCAGTTCTACTGAAGGCATTGTAATCACAAAGACCAGCGACGCTTATTGGGGTCCCAGGGTCCTGGGCTATTGCAGGGTCCTTGAATAAGGGATGGCAGTTCATAGATTAAATCCCAGTCAAGAGGGGACAAAGAAGATTGCAAACACCTCTCGTGAAAGAGGTGTTTTTTTGTGCTTTCCCTGTCACATTGAAAAAGGAGGTTACACGTGCTATTATTCAGATATGAGTTTTTTGAAGCTATTTGCAGATTGCCGGGAGAAATAATCGGAAATTTGTGAATATAATTTAGCGGTATCAGTTTTGAAGAAATCTGTAGAGATAATAAATAGGTTGGACGAGGAGATGATTTGGTTGCTTACAAAGCTTAAAGGGAGCCGGCGGAAATGGTGCCTTTTGGCGATATTGCTATTCGTGGGAGCTTGGCTGTTCTGGAGGCAGACCTTGCTTGGAACTCAAACCGTAAAAGATGTGACACCACATGGGCCGGGTGAAACAAGTGGCGAAAGGAGTATCCCGAGGATCGAGATAATCTTTGATGAAAATGGGCCCTACTGGAATGGGGGAAAGCCCATATCCATTACTGACAGCAAAATGATGGATGACATTATGGCAATGATAGAAGGGACCCACTCTTTGACGGATGAAGCCAAAATCAGCAATATGAGCGGCATGGCCCGAAAGGGCAACAAATTAATATACATTAGCCCTGAGGGGAGCAAAAGGGAAATTACTTTTGCCTACGACAGCCTCTACGAAATAGGTTACATAGAGGAAACTGGAGCGAAATTTGAGCCCGATTACAGCTTCTTCAGGTACATTGAGGATTTAACCGAGTATAATAATCCCGACACCAACGTGGAAGAGCAGGTGCTGCAACTGTTCGATAGATACAACTGGACTGTGGACTACAAGATAAACGCTTTGAAGGAAACACTTCCCGACGACTTAAAGCACAAGGCGGGAGAATATCCGGTAAAGCTTTACTGGGCTTATAACAGTGAACTGTCGAAGGAAATTGGCCTTGATTTTACAGCTTATCTGGGGGAGGAAGTTACTGCCGAAATTTACAGGCTGCGAGAGCCCCTTCCTGAATTCTTGGAGCCGAGAAGGAACGCAAGGGGGGTTGTCATAAAACGCCATGGCCGGATAATCGGGGCTTTCATCGATGCAGGCAGGCATTCTTCCTTTGCCTGTTCCCTCAATAGAAAAAGTTTGGAGGAGATTACCGGCAGGCAATGGAACGAGTGGGTTGCCGACTACATAGATTTTGAGGATGAACTGGAAGTTAAGCTGTCCCAAATGAGGCCTGAAGATATTATCCGGGAGTACTTTAAGGCCTTGGACAGACACGATACGAAAACCGTATGGGCATGCACCACCCGCAAAAATTTACTGCAGCTTTTGTCGGCCAATATGGATAACAACTACCTCTTCAATAGGGATTCGGATAGGACAATTGATTACAACATAAGAAGCGTAAAGCTTTTAGATATAAAGGAGTTAGAGGGATTGAGCAATGAGCCGGGAGTGCTGGAATATCGAGTTGACGCTTATTTTGATTTTAAAAAAGCCATAACTTCGGATGATGGGGTCTGGCCAAGATTTGTGGTATTAAAGAAAGAAACAGAAATGAGCGGCTGGAGAATTGATGGAATCGGGACGGGACCATAAATATGGGAATTTGTACAAGTAATTGAGAAGGGCATGTTATGGGTCAAACTCATGAGTTTAAAACCATTGAAGGCCACTTTGATGTTATGGGTTAGGTAGGATGCGTTGGGTTAAGCAATAAGTGTTCAAGGTGAGCTTAAAACTAAAAAACCTTATATGTTGTTCTAAAACAAATTGTTGTATTAAAACATATTTAAAGCTCAAAATGTGATATGATTATTCTTGAAAATATTGTCATCGGAAATGGGTGTGGACCATGGAAGCTACTAAACGCGGTTTGCTCTTGGTCAGCATCGGCACCTTATGTTGCAGCACAAGCCCGGTTATAACGCGGTATCTTGTGGACCTTCCTGCGGGGCAAATCGCATTTTTCAGGCTATTTTTTTCGGCACTTTTTATCTTTGCCTTGGCAAAGCTCAGCAAAACCAGAGTCGGAATTTATACGAAAGACATTCCCAAATTCCTGTACTATGGTCTTATAACTGCCCTGCACTTTTTGCTTTATATCGCCTCACTAAAATATACCACAATTGCCCATGCCCTGTGCCTGGTTTATACATCACCTGTAATTGTCGCGATGTTAACAGCCTTGTGGCTTAAGGAACCGCTGCTGGGCCACAAGTACATAGGAATTTTTACTGTGATCTTGGGAATTGTTATCCTGACCAGTTTTGAACCCGTGCTTAGCAGAGACATGATAACAGGCGACATTTTGGCCTTCGGCTCTGCTATATGCCTTTCCCTGTACTCTATTGCCGGCAGGAGAGAGCGCAGCCGCTACGGGCTTTTACAGTATGTGTTCTGGGTGTACCTCTTAGCTGCCCTCTTTCTTCTTCCCGTAGTCTTACGGGACTTTGCATGGCCATTGACTTTTAAACACTGGGCTTTTCTTATACTGTTGGCCCTCATTCCTAACACATTGGGCCACACTCTTTATAATGCCGGCTTGCGCTACATCCATGCAGCTTATGCCAACTTGATATTAACCCAGGAGATTACCCTGGGAACCCTGTTTGGATATTTGTTTTTAAAAGAGCCTGTGGGGAAAAGCGCTGCCATCGGCATAACCGTAATGCTTGTTGGCCTTTACCAGGTGTTGTTGGATAAAAAGCCTGGAGAAAGGTTGTCGAATTAAGAGAGAAATTGTTAAGGAGATTTTAAAGGCTTTGTTTCGTGTTCCCATTAGATGCAGCTAATATTGAAGCCGGAGGTCGATTTATGAAAGTATACTACAGCAACAGCTTGTGGTGCAAGGGCAGGGGCCTTTGGGGATGGCCGCAAAGGGTGAACTGGCAGTTTGAGTATGCCGGCGCAAAGCGCTATATTCCCGCGGTATACCGCTTTTCAAGGGGCATTGTCTTTGATGTTATTAGCATTTTGGATGAAGCAAAGCTCAATGAGCTTTTGGAAAAACATGAAGTGGCTCAGGAGCAAGACCCTTACACATTGCAAAGTCACATTTTAGAGCAGGAATTTTTCCACGAGGATGTAGTAATAAGCAGAATAGAGGTAAATGGAAAACGAGTAGCTGAATATTCATCCAGCGGCGGGATATACATACCGCAGTTAAAACAGGAAGCAGCCCTTGAGCCAATGCGAAGGGCGTATTCCTTCATACTACCTGGCAACACCCCTTTCGCCTGCCAGCGCTACTTGGTTCCATATCCTGAAGCCAGCTCGAAGTTTCAAAAACTGCTGCGCTTTTTGCGACTGGAGCGGATAGAAAGTATTAAGTTTTCCACTTTCCCCGTCCAGCGGCTGTACCCTCTTGACATTCATTTTGAAATGTCTGAAGCTGAAGGGGAAAGGGAGGTAAGTTTCATTCATCCCCTAACGGGGACACCCTATAAACTCTATTTTCAAAATCCCAAAACAATAGCCATTCCCTTGGGAGGAGATTCAAGTCGGCAGCTTTTTGTAATGCAGGCCATGTATGAAATTGATCCTCCTTTGCCAAAAGGGGATGACCTGCAGTTTGACAGCACCCTGCGGCACAGGATAGAGTATAGTGCAACAGGCGGAGGATACTTCCCTGACTCAATTTCATCTTTTGGCATAATCGGTGGAGCTG
>Ga0134094_1002242_pt1 | contig 16807 bp, 16 predicted proteins | sample 5_1taG_FD_94458 | JGI IMG/M metagenome (GOLD analysis project Ga0134094, IMG submission 94458) | Switchgrass degrading microbial communities from high solid loading bioreactors in New Hampshire, USA - 5_19_20_110_A1 metaG | ecosystem: Engineered > Bioreactor > Semi-continuous > Anaerobic >... | reverse complement strand
CCAGCTGAGCTATGCTCCCGTTTCTTTTTGTTTCCGCCACATCAGCGGCGGCTTTATCAGTATACAAAATCCCAAGGCGCATGTCAAGTCGTTTTTAAAAAATTTTATTTAGTTTATTCTGCCGTTTTTTTAATGAATTAATTCGGCTTCTGAAGAATTTCCGGGGCAGGATTTTGTCCGGTGCCTTCATAAAAAATAATGTCTTTTTATGACATTTCGTGATATTTTTTGTCAATTGGGTATAAATATATTAATACTGCTCGTTATATATTTGTCAACCCTGGCCTGGCTGTATCAAAAATATGGATTGTCTTGGCGGGCGGCTTTCATAATACGAATAATTATTTGACGGTGATAAAATTGTCTGTCGAAAAAATAATGCCCGGACAGGAAATTTTAATTACCACCAATTCTGCTTTTTATAAAAATGTATATGAAAGCAGGGTTGTTTCTGTTGACAAGGATATGTTATGCATTTCCATGCCTCACTATAAAGGGATCCATGTTCCGCTCAACGTGGGTTTTGTCCTGAATCTCCACATTAATACCGGGGATGAAGTTTTGTCTTTTACAAGTGAAATTCTTTACCGCAATGTTTCCGAACGCTGCTTTTTCCTGAGACTGCCCCTTCATAGCAAAATCCCGGAGAAAACTTCAAAACGTAAATGTAAATTTGTTACCGTTACCAGCGGAAAAGGCGGAGTGGGAAAAAGCACTTTCGTGATCAATTATGCAATCGCCCTGACCAGGCGCGGCAAAAAGGTGGCGCTCTTCGATGCCGACCTGGGCATGGCCAATATAGACGTGCTGCTGAAATGCAATACCAGGTACAATATTGTGGATGTGATTGACGGCAGAAAGGCCATCAACGAAGTCATCAGTCCGGCAGCCGGCGGAATAAACATTATAGCCGGCGGAAGCGGAATGCAGAGACTTTCCGGTCTGTCGGCGATTGAATATAACCGGATAAGCAACGGGTTCAATTATCTCGAAAGCAATTATGATTATGTAATTTTTGATACAAGCGCCGGATTGTCAAAAAACGTCACCAATTTCATATACTCCTCCGACGAGACCATAATCCTGACAACTCCTGAACCCCACGCCATAACTGATGCATATTCAATTATAAAGGTTATTCTGGAAAACAACAGGGAAGTTAAACTGAAACTTATTGTAAACAAATGTGAAACCCCGGCCGAAGGAGCCGAGGTTCTTAACCGCATTACAAATGTCGTTAAAAACTTCCTGAACTATTCTATGGAGCCCTTCGGCATAATTCCTGAGTCAATGATAGTAATCCGCTCCGTCAAGGAGCAATATCCCTTTGTTCTTAAATATCCTTCATCCAAAGTGGCCCTCAGCATAGAAGATCTTGCAGAAAAAGAAATCCATAACGTTTTAAGGGAAGGATGTCTTGCTTCAAACAATCTCAAGCCTTTTATAAACAGATTGCTGAAGCTTTTTCAGAATGCCTGATTACTCCTTTTCAAACATATCCTTTCCTACGCCGCAATCCGGACATACCCAGTCATCCGGCAGATCTTCAAATGCCGTACCTGGTTCAATTCCTGCATCAGGATCCCCTATCTCCGGATCATATACATAACCGCAAACAGTGCATACCCATCTTTCCATACTCATTTCTCCTTTCCTGTTATTAGTGAAGTTTTTTCCATACCGTTAAATTAGATATACCACAATGCAACCGGGAAGAAACTAAGTTTTTTATAAAAAATTTATTTCATAATTCAATGATATTGGGCCGTATAGAAAGAATTGCTCAAAGATGCGCCGGCATATTCGCTCATGGCTATATGAAGTCCCCGGGCTATAATGTCAGCCATTTTCATAACTACCGACAGTCTTGTGCTCTGGAGAACCAGAAAATCCATGAAGCCACCTGTGTTGACCACTCCTGTAATATGCATATCGCCAACTGCCGGGAGTTCTTTTTTCAGCCCCGCTCCGGGTTTGATAGGGCCTTTGCCCACCGTAATGCATCCGACATGCTCCATGATACCCAATGAGGCATCCACCGCTATAATATATGGATTATTGAACATTTCATAAGTTCTGTTCAATGTCTCTTCCAGATTTCTGGCGTGAACCGGAAAATCAAGGGTACCAAATATATGGACATCGGGCATTTTCCATTTGGAAAGCATATCGCCTACAAGCGGACCCAGAGAATCACCCGTTGAACGGTCTGTGCCAATACACATGACTACAATGGGGCGTTTCTGCGAGGTTGTTCCAAATCCCAAATTCTCTGATCCCATAATATTTGACACAGCTCTTGCCACTTTTAAAGCAGCGAATTTGTCATCCGACCTGAAATACCCTTTACCGCTCAAACACATGCAACCCTTCCCGATTTCTTGAGTCTCAGTTAATAAGTATTCCCGTTGCCTGTCCCAATATGCAAACTGTTAACTGACACTCATGTTTTTAATAGAAGGATTGCTCAGTAAGCCCTAATTTATACCTTTCATGGAAAGGGAAATGCGTTTTCTTTTGACGTCAACGTCCAAAACCCGCACCTTGACAATATCTCCCACGGATACCACATCCATCGGGTTTCGCACAAATTTGTCCGAAAGCTCGGAAATATGGACCAGGCCGTCCTGATGAACGCCGATATCGACAAATGCGCCAAAATCAACCACATTGCGGACTGTTCCGTTCAGGACCATGCCGGGCTTAAGATCTTCAATTTCCAGTACATCTTCTGACAATAACGGCGGAGGAAGCTCGTCCCTCGGGTCCCTCCCCGGTTTCAGAAGTTCAGTGATTATATCCCTTAAAGTGGGCACTCCAACTCCTATAGTTTCGGCCAGCTTATCGATCCCCGTTCTCTCAACCTCTTCCATCAGATTTCCCAATTTTCTTCCGACTACATCCTCCATTGTATGGCCGGTAAGCTCCAGCAGCTTCCTGGCCGCTTCATAGGATTCAGGATGAACGGCGGTATTGTCCAGCACATTCTCGGCCCCCGGAATTCTCAGAAAGCCGGCGCACTGTAAAAATGTCTTTTCCCCAAGCTTTTTTACGTTCAGAAGCTCTGCCCTGGATCTGAAAGGCCCGTTGCTTTCCCTGTACTCCACTATATTCTGTGCAATAACCGAATTTATTCCCGCCACATATGAAAGCAGGGACGGAGAAGCCGTATTAAGATCCACTCCCACGCTGTTGACACAGCTTTCAACCACACCGGAAAGAGCTTCACTGAGCCGCTTCTGATTCATGTCATGCTGGTATTGTCCCACACCGATCGCTTTGGGATCTATTTTGACAAGTTCTGCAAGCGGATCCTGAAGCCGTCTTGCAATGGATACTGCGCTTCTTAATGACACGTCAAAGTGTGGAAACTCTTCTGCAGCCAGCTTCGATGCCGAATAAACCGAAGCCCCCGCCTCATTCACAATAATGTATTTGACCTTCTTGTCCAGCGTTTTTATCACCTCGGCCACGAAAAGTTCAGATTCCCTGGAAGCAGTCCCGTTGCCTATGGCGATGATGTCTATATCAAACCTGTCTATAAGATCTCTAAGCACTTTGGCCGATTCTTCCTTCTTATTCTGCGGAGGTGTGGGATATATTACTGCTGTATGCAGCACTTTTCCTGTCGGACTTACCACCGCCAGCTTGCAGCCAGTTCTGTAAGCCGGATCCAGTCCCAGTACCACTTTTCCTTTTACGGGAGGCTGCAAAAGGAGATTGCGCAGATTTTCGGCAAATACCTTGATTGCCTGTTCAGAAGCATTTTCTGTCAGGGTACCGCGTATCTCATTCTCAATGGACGGAGCAATCAGGCGGCTGTAAGAATCTTCTATGGCTTTTTCCACAACCTCGCCGAATTCCGAACCTGTTTTCGAAAGGATACGGCTTTTGAGCCAGTCAATGATTCTTTCCTCAGGCGCCTGTAATTTCACCGATAGGAAACCTTCCTTTTCCCCCCTGTTAATGGCAAGCACCCTGTGGGGAACAATCTTTGAGACCGGCTCTTCAAAGTCATAATACATATTGTAGGGCGAATCCTCTTCCTTTTTGGCCGATGTTTTTATAATACCGTATCTGAATGTAAGCTCCCTGATTACCCTTCTGTATTCCGCATTGTCCGAAATTTCCTCGGCGATGATGTCCATGGCCCCCGAAATTGCTTCTTCCGCGGTATTTACACCCTTTTCCTCGTCAATATATTGGGATGCCAGTTCTGCCAGGCTTATCCCTGCAGGTTTCTGGGCAAAAATAACAGCCGCCAGGGGCTCAAGTCCCTTTTCCCGGGCAATGGAAGCACGGGTACGGCGCTTTGGCCTGAAAGGCCTGTAGATATCCTCTATCTCCTGGAGGGTTTCGGCTTTGTCCAGGCTCTCTGCAATTTCATCAGTGAGCTTTCCCTGTTCATCAATAAGCTTTAAGACTTCCTGGCGCCTGTTTTCCAGGTTTCTTAAGTATACCAGCCTGTCATAAAGCTCTCTTAAAACCTGGTCATTCAGGCCGCCGGTAATTTCCTTGCGGTACCGTGCAATAAAAGGAATGGTATTTCCTTCATCAATCAATTTGACTGTATTTTCCACATAATTCGGTCTTATGGAAAATTCATCTGAAATCCTTGCGATTATCCTGTCCATCACAAACTCCCCGAAAAAATTGATTTGTTATTAAGATTACCATTCTCCGGCCAATTTCTCAATGCCGTATTTTTTGTGCATAAAAACACCATTTACACCGAACATATGTTCTTTTATAATAGAAATATGACCCGAAACTTTCAGTTCAGCCCAGGTTTGAAAGGAGAAGTGAAGCCGAATGAAAGTCCTCATGAAAAGTGTGGACATGATATGTTTCAACAGCAGTGAGGGCGTCATCACCCCTATAAAATTCAGAATCAGGGAGGAAGGGCAGGAAGCCAGAATTATCCGTATAGACAGGATCATTGACAAAAAGGAGGAAAGAATTGCCGGAAACCGTATGCTGGTTTATACCCTTCAAACCACTATTGACGGGATAGAGAGGATATTCGAAATGAAATATGAGATCCAGACTTTTAAATGGTATCTTTATAAGATGTAAAGCAAAAAAGTCTTTTACAACCCGGCAAAATCATTCTATAATTATTAATTATTAACCCTAACAGGTTGTAGCCCTATATCGTTTATACTAATTTTATATGCTACCATAAACAACATATATCTGATGTGGAAAGTGAGTGTAAATTATGGCTGCAAACTCCTATGCCATTCCGGCCGATTATAAATCCCTCCTGGATATAAGGGAGACCGAGATTGCCATAAAAAAGATAAAGGATTTTTTTGAAAGGGCTCTTGCAGAGGCCCTGTCCCTTACCCGCGTTTCCGCCCCGCTTTTTGTCACGCCTGAATCAGGGCTGAATGATAATCTCAACGGAGTGGAGCGCCCGGTATCCTTTGACCTCAAGCACATAGGCGGCAGACGTGTCGAGATAGTGCAATCATTGGCGAAATGGAAAAGGATGGCCCTTGCCAGATATGGTTTTTCAGTCGGGGAAGGTTTATATACAGATATGAATGCCATCCGCCGGGATGAGGAAGTTGACAACCTCCATTCCATTTACGTCGATCAGTGGGACTGGGAACTTGTCATCCGGAAAGAAGACCGCAATATGGAAACTCTTAAGAATATAGTCAGGAAAATTTACGGGGTATTCAAAAAAACAGAAGACTACATTACCGGCGAGTATCCATGTCTTCCCCGTTATCTGCCTGAGGACATCACATTTATCTCCACGCAGGAACTGGAGGATATGTATCCCGACCTTACCCCCAAGAAACGGGAATATGTCATTTCCAAACTTCATGGCGCAGTATGCCTGACACAGATAGGCGATAAACTGAAATCCGGAATGCCCCATGACGGGCGAGCTCCAGACTATGACGACTGGAGCCTTAACTGTGATATCATTTTCTATTATCCGGTTCTGGACACCGCTTTTGAAGTATCATCCATGGGAATTCGCGTGGATGAGGAAACTTTGCTGTCCCAGCTAAAAAAAGCCAATTGCGAGGACAGAATGAATCTTGCTTTCCACAGGGATGTTCTGGAAGGGAAACTGCCATATACCGTGGGCGGAGGTCTCGGCCAGTCCCGGATATGTATGTTCTTCCTTGGAAAAGCTCATGTTGGCGAAGTACAGGCTTCTGTCTGGCCTGAAGAAATGGTTGAAGACTGTGCCTCAAAGGGCGTGTTCCTGCTCTGAAAACAGGCAGGTCCCTGCTGGGCAGGCATAAACAGAAAATAGGACAATTGTACTATTGTATTACTTTTGTAAATTTGATACTTTGAATTTATAGAATGTCAGTAATGTTTATAAAAGTGTGAAGAGCTTCATAAATTGGGCTATAGTTGGTTTTTATGTAATTCTTGACATTTATAGCTAAGTATTTTAAGATTTAAATATAATAATGTAAAAATGGGGGGAAATCATGAAAGCTACGGGTATGATCAGAAACCTTGACCAATTGGGCAGAATTGTTATCCCGATTGAGTTAAGGCGCGTCCTCGATATTGAAATCGGAGACGGACTGGAATTCTACTCAGATGAAGATGCGATTGTACTGAAAAAATACGAGCCCGCCTGCATATTCTGCGATAATGCCACAGACATCAAGGATTTCAAAGGTAAAAACATATGCAGCGAGTGCTACGCACAGCTTAAAACAAATGTATAATAAGTAAATGTATTTATATGTTTATAAAAAAGGAGTTGTGTAAATGCAACTCTTTTTTTATTATTACTGAAATGTATTCCAGGATTAACGCAAATTTTATGCATATTTTGACAGTCTTGTCCAAAGAATTCTGATAAAATACTTATATGCTTATAATCGGTATTGCCGAAAAAAATAAACTGCAAAGGTGATTCTATGGAAAACAGCTTTTATCCTTTGACTTTTGAACCGCTTTATAAGGATTATATCTGGGGTGGAAGAAATTTAGAGAAACTGGGAAAGAAACTTCCCGACGGCATAGTGGCAGAAAGCTGGGAAATTTCCTGCCATCAAGATGGAATGAGTATTGTGGCCAATGGTATATACAAAGGCCAGACCCTTGAAAAACTGGTTTCCGATTATGGAGAGAAATTTCTTGGTACCCTCACTGTAGCACGTTTTGACAAAAGATTTCCTCTTCTCCTTAAGCTCATTGACGCAAATGAATGGCTTTCCGTCCAGGTTCATCCTGATGATGAATATGCGCAGAAACATGAAAATGATTTCGGTAAAACCGAAATGTGGTATGTTCTGGATGCCGAACCCAATGCGACAATTATTTATGGGCTTACGCGCAAAATGTCCAGGGAAGAATTCAAAAATATAATTGACAGAGGAAAGATATCCGACGTTTTAAAAAGTGTCCCGGTACAAAAGGGAGATGTCATTTACATCCCCGCCGGAACAGTTCACGCAGCGGGCAAAGGAATTCTGATTGTTGAAGTACAGCAAAACTCCAATGCCACCTATCGGCTTTACGATTATGACAGAAAAAATCCCGATGGAACCAGGCGGCCGCTCCATATAGACAAAGCCCTGGATACCATTAACTTTGACGCGGTATGCCATACCGGCAAATTCAACGGCCTTGCATACAGCAAAGACGGCCTGGACATCCGTGTAATTGTTGCCGACCCACATTTCTGCGCGGAAATAATAGAAGTTAAAGAAACCGCCCAATTGAATTCAGATGAGAGGACTTTTACAGCCTATACTTTTATGGAAGGAGAAGCCGAATTATCCTGGGAAAACGGGAAGATGAAAGTGAAAGAAGGCACTTCAGTCCTGGTACCTGCCAATCTCGGAAAATATTCCTTTACCGGCAGCATAAAAGCCGTAAGGGCATACATCGGCGATATAGACAAGGACGTTACAGAGCCGCTTCTTCGGGCTGGTTACAGCCGGAAGCAAATATCAGGCTCAATAGGCGGCCTGAATATTTAAGTCATCGGTTAAGCATATCAGAACAAAAGGGAGAGGTATCACCTCTCCCTTTTGTCTTCCTGTACAATTTTATTTTCGGTTGACAGTAAAGTATACCTCTTTCCCGGCAATACCGGATATTCTTATAATTTTCCCGCCGGGTGCGGAGCTTTGCCCGTGCTTGTTTTTATATCCGCCCATCTTCCCTTACCCTTTTAATTATTATATTTCAGCCGCTGATTACCATGTGAATATGAAAAATGAATACCAAATTTTAAAAGAAATTTTTGATTTGGTCTTGACTCATGAAAAATTTAATTGTATATTATGTTTGTAATTATTACATTTTTGATATTATATCAATATATTAATAGTTTCAACTCATTAATTAACCAACACTGTTTAAAATGCTTTTAAGCATTTACATAAAAAATTTAAAAGATGGAGGCATTAATTATGAAGAAGTTCGTTTGTTCAGTTTGTGGTTATGTTCATTATGGTGATGAGGCACCTGAATTTTGCCCTCAGTGTAAAGCTCCCAAAGAAAAATTCAATGTGGCCGATGAAAATGCTCCACTGGTATTCGCAGACGAGCATAAAATCGGTATCGCAAAAGGCCTGGATCCCGAAGTTGTAGAAGGTCTCAGACAGAACTTCATGGGTGAATGCACCGAAGTAGGAATGTATCTTGCCATGAGCCGGCAGGCAGACAGGGAAGGTTATCCGGAAATAGCCGAGGCCTTCAAACGTTATGCCTTTGAAGAAGCCGAACATGCAGCAAAGTTTGCAGAATTGCTCGGTGAAGTTGTATATGCAAGCACTGAACAGAATCTCAGGGCCCGTGTGGACGCAGAGCATGGCGCATGCCAGGGTAAACTGGATCTGGCCAAGAAAGCAAAACAGCTCAATTATGATGCGATCCATGATACCGTACATGAAATGTGCAAGGACGAAGCAAGACATGGAAAGGGCTTCGAAGGCCTTCTGAAGAGATATTTCGGAAAGTAATTGCAATTTGGGATAAAAAGCCCCTGAAGCCGGTAATACGGCTGCCAGGGGCTTTTTCATATCCTTGGGTTTATAACAGGGATGTTTTAACTATCGGCGTCGCCTTAGGACATGATGTTCAGATCATGAGTCTTTCGCAGGAGCGTTGTATGCAAAAAGCCTGAGCCCGGGCGAGGGAAAACCACAGGACGTTTCAGCTGGTGCACAAAAGGGAAAACGGGATTCTGGTACAGTAGTATACATAAAAATACCGGTTTCTTGAAATTATCCCTGTAGCAAAGTGATAATTCATGTTATAATACAAATATTGGTATCAAAATCAAAAAGGAGAAGTATCAATGAGATCATCCGGTGAGAAAAAGTGGAAGATTTGCTGTATATTAATGGCTGTTATCATACTCGCATTGATAGCCAATACCGTTGGAATGTACAGGCAAAATGCTGCACTCAAAAAGAACCTGACAAACAGCATCAATGCCGAATGGTATCAGCTGTACAGTCTATTTGAAAGGATAGACAAATACTATATCAAAAATGATTTTCAGAAAGCAACGGTTCAAGTTGTACGTGAATCAGACATGCCATCATTTTGCAACGACCGGGCAGCCCAATGAATTGACCGTTAACATGAGGAACCTTCTAATATATACATATGATCCGCTATTTGCCGATTTAGCCCTTGAGGAAGGCCCTTCAGATGAGGAAAAGGCGTCAGAGCTGCTGAAAGAAATGAATACCGAATTGTTGTCAATCAGCAAAGATATAATTGACCTGGAGGATAAGGAAAAGGAAAAACTCCTGAATCCAACAACGCCGAAATTCATAGAAATAAATGAGCGGGTAAAAGAAGTTGCCGAAAAATATTCAAAAAAAGTGGATGATTATTTCAGGGCAAATGGAAAATAAGCCCTGCCTTATATCCAGCATATAATTTGCCGGCACGAGAATAAAGCTTTTCACATATAGGTTTTCTTCCGTTCCGTCTTAACAGCAAAAACAGATGGTGTAATACCATGCTGAAGGAAAAACCATATCCAATTCTGGAATATGATTCTGACAGGCGGGCAAAGCTTCAGCCTGCAAATATTATCAACAAGACTAAAGCACCTAAAGCATGTGTTATTACTTTTTTCAAGGAAGTAATAAAGAAAAAGCTGGAACTCGGCGAATTGGAACAAATAGGAACGAGCTATTCGGAAACAGTTGATATTCCAGTCTATGAAACAAAATATAATGGTTGCCCCGTGGGTCTGGTCGGGGGTTTTGTAGGAGCGGCTGGTTCGGCAGCATTGCTGGAGGAATTGATAGCATCAGGATTTGAGAAGTTTATAGTCTGTGGCGGCGCTGGCGTTTTAAGAAAAGATATTCAGGTAGGTCATTTAGTATTACCTTGCTCTGCTGTAAGAAACGAAGGGGTATCATATCATTATATTGAGCCCTCCCGGGAAATAGAATGTAATCCTGAGGCTATAGCGGCTATTGAAAGAGTATTGAAGCGGGAAAAAATTCCATACATTAAGGCAAAAACATGGACAACCGATGCCATTTTCAGAGAAACTGAAGCTAAAATAGCAAAAAGAGTTTCGGAAGGCTGTGTTACCGTTGAAATGGAAGCGGCAGCGTTTTTTGCCGTATCTAAGTTCAGGAATGTTTTATTGGGCCAGATTTTGTACGGTGGAGACGATTTAAGCGGAATCGAATGGAACAGTCGCTCATGGGTTAGCAGGGATATGATAAGAGCCAATCTTGTGGACCTTAGCTTGAGAATTGCGACAGAATTATGATAAACCAGTTTATGGCATTATATGATTTGACAATGAAAATGAGAAAAGCAAAAGCTCCCTCCGCAAAATCCTGAAAGGGAGCTTTTTACTCAGGTCTAATGATCAGAGTCCCATCATAAACCGGAAAGTCATGTCCTGGAAGCCCGGCAGGTGTTCATGGCCGAAATCAGGATAAACAGCCATTTCCTTGGGCGCGGTGATTTTGTTGTAAGCCGCGAATTGCGTTGACGGGGGACATATGGTGTCCATCAGGCCGACAGCCATCAGAACCTCTCCCTTGATCCTTTTGACGATATTCTGGAGATCGATATAACCCAACGTCATCCAGATTTCATTCTCTCTCTTGTGCAGAGGATCGAAACGCCTGAAATAATCGTGGAGTTCCTGGTATGCGTCTTTTGCCAGGTCCATATCCCAGACCCTTTTATAATCGCACAGGAACGGATATACAGGCGCCAGGCGTTTTATACGGGGCTCCAGGCTCGCACAGGCAAGGGTCAGGGCTCCGCCCTGGGATGCTCCCATGGCACCCACCCTGTTTTCGTCAACGTCCGGCATGGACATGATTATTCCGGCAAGCTGTGCAGCGTCAAGGAATATATGCCTGAAAAGCAAATTGTCAGGTCCGTCATCCAGGCCTCGTATGATGTGGCCGTGGAGGGTGTTTCCCTTAACTCCTCCTACATCCTCGGATTTGCCGCCCTGCCCCCGGACATCCATGGACGCCACAGAATAGCCCATGGCAACGTAAGGCAGCTTGCTGACCCAATCCCCTGAATCTCCCGAATATCCGTGAAATTCAAGGATTGCAGGATGGGGTTCCTTTGCGTTTTTGGGGCGCAAATATTTAGCATGTATCCTTGCGCCGCGTACGCCAGTGAAATAAAGATGGTAGCACTCTGCGAACGGAGCCTGAAATTCGCTTTCAACCAGCTCAACCTGTGGGTCGACAGACTTCATTTCAAGAAGCGCCCTGTCCCAAAAGTCGTCTATATCCGGCGGACATGGGCTGGATCCCATGTAATTCTTCAGTTCTTCCAAAGGCATGTCAATTATCGGCATTATTATTCTCCCCTCAAAAACTTAAGAATAATATATATCAGCATTCTATTCCAAATTTCAGCCTAAGACAAGTAAAATAATTGAATGAGTTTGGAAACATGCCGATGCAGTTTCTCGCTGAATGCCTGGAAAGAACCTTCCAATATTTTTAAAAATGAAGCTTTTATTCTCTCCGCAGAGTCATAAGAATCATAATGAATCCCTGTCCTCAATGCAGAGCCTCACCAATGCTTCAACATCTGCGGTTGCAAGACACTCCACGGTATCTGCAGCTCCATAATAGATTTTTACTTCACCATTTTCTTCCAGGATCATTCCGCCCGGGAATATGACATCGTTTCTAAATCCATTTCTTTCGTAAGCCGTTTCAGGCGCAATTAATGGCATTTTCGACATACCAAGCACTTTCGATGGATCATTAAGATCCAGCAGCATGATGCCCGCTGAATAGCGTTTCTGCCATATGTCTTCCCATCCATTTTTGCCGCGGGTACGATCGATATCTACAGCATGGAAGGTTGTCAGCCAGCCGTATGGGGTCTTCACTGGCGGTGCAGCCGGCCCGATTTTATCATTTGCAAAAGGGACATGTTCTACGCCCAGAACAAATTGTGTGTTTCCCCAGTAATGTAAATCCGGGGAGTCGGACATCCAGATATCAAAACGGTCAATACCACCTCTGCTGTATACCGTAAAAGGTCTTTCAAGCCGGACATACTTTCCGCCTATCTTTTCAGGAAACAGAACCATATTCCTGTTGTCAGGAGCTGACAGGCTTAATATCTCGAATTTTTCAAAATCATCGGTAACAGCGATACCTCCACGGATTCCATGATGTGTATCCACAGCAAAACAAATATAGACACGGTCTTCCATCACCGTGAGACGCGGATCATAAGCCCTTATTATTTCATTGTCTTTGAGTTCAAAGCAAGGCTTTGAGGAAACATCCCATCTTATACCGTCATCACTGTACGCAATACCTATGTTTGTTCCTTCGAAGTTATTTCCTCCGGAATAGCCGTAATCGTTCCGGAAAACCATGACGTATTTTCCCTGGTACTTTGCCACACCGGCATTGAAGACAAGGTCGGATTTATAAGGAACATCCTTCGCGGAGAGCACAGGATTTCCGGGATATCGCTGAATGACAGGGCTTGATCTTAATTCCCCAATTGTATTGTTTGGCATAATCGCAACCGTGCCTCCCTAATCTGCTGAATCTTGTAATTCATTAAAAGAGATGGGGTTTAGAGCCCCATCCCATAACCCTGCTGTTTTCAAAAACCCCCGAAGCGGAAAGTGAAAGTATCATAAGCAGGGTGCTAAACATCATAAATGGTATTTTACATGAAGAAACCATTAATTCGTCTTACCATTCCAAACTGCTGAAATGGACATTTGTTCTGGAAACCTACATAAAATCCGCTCCAACATTTTTGACAAAACTTTATTCGATCAGCATTGTCCTTCTGATCCTGCTGATTCTGAGCCTGTTAGCCATAGTATGGGTAGTTAAGATCACTGCCAGGCCAATGATCAAGGCACTTACAAGCTATAATGAAAAACTATTGGCCGATTTTCTTACCGATAACGTCGTTCAGACACCCGATCCATATTCTCAGCTTGAATCTGATTTCGAACATCTTAAATTTTCGACTTATGGAGTTATTGTGATCCAGCATATAAAAGTTGACAGTGCAGCAAAATGCTGTGCCTATTATCTGCCTGCCATCAAATCCATAGTTTCCTCAATCACTCCTGATTGCGAAGCAATTGTTGTTCCGATTAACAAAAACCAGATTTCCATTATAGTCAACTATGACGAAGAAAACGATGCTGAACAGAAACTGCTGGAGATTGCTAAAGAATTTTATAGCAAACTGGATTCAGAAATCAGACCATCCGTCTATGCAAGTGCAAGCCAGCCCAAAAAAAGCGCCCGGATGCTCCCCATTGCCTACAGGGAATGTATAGAGGCACAGAACTTCAGAATCAGCTGCGGAAGCTCACATGTGATTCTATATTCCTGGACCAGGGGAAGCAACGGTGGAACTGTATCTGATTATCCGTTGGAAATAGAGAGGCAACTTTTGAACAATATTCTCGTAGGCAATCCCGAGGCTTGTGAAATCTTCATGCAAAAGTTTTATGATAAACTTTTCAGGAGCAATCAGCCCTTGTCCGACAGTGAAATAAAAAATTGCATCTATCAACTGCAGAATTCCATCCTGCGTTCAGTAAACAACCTTCCCGTTTCCATAAAAGTTGACAACGCAATGAACATTCTAAATCTTTTTGACATGCAGGAAATAAAGGATAAAGTCACCGGCTTTGTTACCAGACTCGCCCGGGACATCAAAAATTCCAGCGAAAACAAGGATTCTAATTTAATACAAAGTATTTTTGAGTATATTGACAAGAATTTTACTGACATTAACTTCAATCTCAATAGTGCGGCCGATGCCCCCGGACTGAACAGGAATTATCTCTCAAAGCTTGTAAAGGAGAACTCAGGCCATACTTTCAATAAGTACGTTTCGAAGAAAAGGATAAACCTTGCCAAGAAACTCCTCCAGGAAAAGGAGATACCTGTGGAAGATATCGCGAATAAAACAGGTTTCAGCTATTCCCATTACTTTATCAAGGTTTTTAAGAAATATGAGGGCGTAACTCCCGGCCAGTACAGAGAACTGATAGACTGATGATTTTCCGGGAATAATGATCCACCATATTCACAGAACTGCCGGGCTTTGTTCTGTCTGGCCGGAAATCCGGGTGTTTATTAAGTTCTGAAAGCATTGATATCGGTCTTAAGGTCATCAGCCAGGGCATTGAGTTCCGCGGCAAGGTTTGAAAGATCCTGGAGATTCCGTGCCTGGAGCCGGACAGTTGTGGAGATCTGTTCGGAAGAAGCCGAAACCTCCATGGACACCTCGGAAATGGTGCTGATTCCCTCAATAATCCGGTTCTTGTCAGAAGCCAGGTTTTTCAGGACCTCAGCCGCCTTATGTATTTCGGCTGCCGTACTGTTTACTTCTTCTTTGATATTGTTCAATGCTTCCACGGTTTTCCCGACAACTTCCCTCTGAAGATCCAATTTCTGCGTTATGGTTTCAGTATCGCCGACAACTGATTTGGTATTCCGTGTAATATTGTCTACAATGTCATTTATATTCTTTGACGATCTCATTACCTGTTCGGCCAGTTTCCTTATTTCCTCCGCCACAATTGAGAATCCTCTGCCGGCTTCACCGGCCCTGGCCGACTCTATGGCTGCATTGAGAGCCAGAAGATTTGTTTGTTCCGCAATGTTATTTATCACATCAACAATATGGTTTATTTCCGCCACATCGCTGTTCAGGTGAAGAATATTCCTGGTAGCGGAATTAAAGGTATCCCTCACATCATCAATTGATCCGACAAGCTCCGCCAGCTTTGCTTCCCCAAAAGCGGCGCTTTCCTGGATGACCCGGCTGCTCTCATCCATCCTGTCCATTTGTTTCAGGAAATCCTCAAGCCTTTGCCCGAACTGTTCAAAGACACTTACAATGCTCGATATGCTGTCATTTTCCCTTTGGATTTCCTCAGCGACACAGGCTATATTCTGAGCGATCTCTTCGCTGGCCGCAAAGGTTTCCTGCCCGGAAGCGGTGACTTGTGAAGCAATAGAATAAAGACTGTTGATTGAGGTTTTGACCTTGTCGATCATTTTTCTGAGCATGACTATGGAACTGTTGAGTGAACCGGTAAGGCGACGGATCTCATCGCTTCCTTTGCTTTGGAAGGACACCGTAAAGTCACCTTTCGAGAAATTACTCAGTCCGGAAACTATCTTCCTGATCGGTCTGGTCAGCGTACTTGAAAGGACAACTGCCAGAATTATGGCTATTGCCTCAATAATCAGTGCGCAAACAATGAAGAAAGCCATTGTCTCTTTTATTTTGTCATTCATGTTGGTCAGGCTTATGCCAATATTAAGGACACCGACAATTTCTGAATCCGACACGACCGGTGCCGACAGATTATACACACTGATGCCTTCCGGAGTCTTAAGCCTGATTCCTGCTATTTCATCTTCCTTCAAAGACGCCGTTGCCTGAGTGTCATGGGTGGCTGAGGACACCGTGTCCGCCTCATGGGCCGATGCGTTGTCTTCTTTCTTTATGGTTCCGCTGTCGCTGACCAGTATCTGCGAATTGGTATCCGACAAGGAGATGTATACCAGATTGTTCCCGCTTTCTTCCTTCATTTCCCTGAAAACGGCCTGAATTTCCTCAAGATCGCTTATATTGTACTTTCCTATTTCCCTTCTCAATATCGATACAAGTGTCCGTCCGTCATGTTCCATCTGTGCTTCTACTGAAAGTCTCAGTTCATAAGAGGCCAAAAACAGGAAAACCATAGAGCAGACTGTTACCAAAAGAACCATTGTCAAAACAATACGGAATGTCAAAGATTTAAACATTGTCTTCCTCCCTTCACTTTGTAGCTTTCAAAGGTACATGGCTTAAATATTTAATTTGTCCGAAACACATTGTCATCAAAGATGTGAAAAACAGCCGGCATCGTTCCCGACATTAGTCGTTTTAGACATTATTAATTATATCACAATCATCGTTATTTTTTTGACAAGCAACAAAATTTTACATTTTTCAAAAAATAATAGCTTATTATAAACACAGAGCGAAAACATTGTCAATATTTTCATTTGTGATTGAAGCTTGAAAGAGTCTTCTCGTTTCATCTTCAGACAATGAACACAAAAAATGATATTCCTCCGGTAAACCGGGGAATATGAAATCCGGACAAGCCTTGAAATATGTAATTGCCGGAACAGGAATGTTCCTGAAAATATCTCGCAGGAATAAATATTGAGGGTAAACAACTTTAACTGTGGAAAATAAAAAGAGATGAACTAAAATTCATCTCTCTCAATAACTTTAAGTAATTGTGGAATTGATACACCAAACCCTTCTATAAGTTGTGGTGGTGAATAAT